>Ga0194041_10000529_pt1 | contig 15435 bp, 15 predicted proteins | sample JunL449m_MetaG_FD_160082 | JGI IMG/M metagenome (GOLD analysis project Ga0194041, IMG submission 160082) | Anoxic zone freshwater microbial communities from boreal shield lake in IISD Experimental Lakes Area, Ontario, Canada - Jun2016-L442-9m | ecosystem: Environmental > Aquatic > Freshwater >...
GAACTCTGGAACTGTGCATTCGGTGATCAATCGACCTTTACCAATCACAATCAGATCATCGGCCATGAGTGCCATCTCTGAGAGCAAGTGACTACTCACCAACACCGAACGACCCTGCGATGCCAAATGCTTGAGCATTTCGCGAATCCAACGAATACCTTCGGGGTCGAGTCCGTTCGCTGGTTCATCCAAAATGACAACTTTGGGATCACCCAACATGACTGACGCAATACCGAGTCGCTGTTTCATTCCTAACGAGAATTGACCCACACGCTTTTTTGCCACATCGGTAAGCCCAACGAGTTCAAGAACTTCATCAACGCGCTTGGGAGACATGCCATTGCTCATTGCTAGCCAACGCAAATGGTTTCGTGCGGTACGACCACTATGGGCGTTGCCCGCATCGAGCAACGCGCCTACTTCATGGAGCGGTTTCTTGAGTTCTCGATACGACTTTCCGTCAAAGAGCGCAGTCCCCGATTGCATACGGTCAAGCCCGATCATGCAACGCATCGATGTGCTCTTACCTGAGCCATTTGGCCCGAGGAATCCGGTGACTCGCCCTGGAGTCACAGTGAATGACAACGAATCAACAGCAGTTGTTGACCCATACTTTTTGGTTAAACCTTCAACAGTGATCACTTATTTACCTCATATTTCATAAATGTTTAAAACTTCACGAGTTGTTTCGAATTCACGAAGGACCTTGGTATTGCATCACCAAATATTTTGGTAAATCTGCGACTTGAAACGGAAAATTCTGTAATTCAATTGAATATTTGCTCATCACCAAACTTAGCCATTTACTTCTCTGCAATGGCGCCCGATCAATTTGACCTTCTTTATCTACCAGTACGAACTTCATTTCAAATTCGGAAATCAACAAGAACTTCCTGTACACCTCAACGGACTCATCGGATATTTCACCGATATTCAATTGAGATATATCCACTCCGAATTCTTTCAACTGTTCAGGCGACTGTCCCTGCAGGAGTTGCATATCTCCTTGATATTGCGCTTTTGCGATCTCGGTGCTCACATCTAGTCCCTGCTTCGCTGCCTCATCAAGAACAATCATTCGATAGACAGAGTCAGCAATCGCCATACCAACAACTTCGTCATCTGTACGAACTCCGCCATTTTGGAGATTTATAGCTCGACTATTTTCAATAAGATTTGCGATGTGATCATCATTAACGTTCACACCATTGACAATCACTTCAGAATTACTGAATTTTGTTGTATCGCATATTTTCGGCACAGATGTGCAAACAACCTGATCAAAATATTCATCTACCCCTGAGCTGGTTCTAGTCAGCGCAAAAGTTGAACCACCAATGCACAAGAAAATAACGGCAGACATTATGAAAATGACCTTCTTTCGCCGAATATTCATGGGAACACCGTATACCCAACAACTGAACTACTTGTCAGTAAATAAGTACAACACCACGACGAGGCAACTACATACTTAGAGCGGATGTACTGGTTATTTGGAATCGGCGAGTGCCAGAGCTCAGTAAACTGAGCAGTGTCAAAGCAGGTGTAACTAGTTCCTGATGAAACCCAGACGAAACAAGAATTCGCCGGACTCCTCACCAATAATGACGGGCGATAATGTTCAATCCAAGCGGAAGGATACATTCCCCAATCCAGCGAATGATTTGAAAAACCAACAACGTGGTCTTTGGTAATTGTTGTCAAGCTGCCACTGCTGCTATATGAAATCTCTGTTACCCCTCGTGTCGTGACGTTGGAGAAAATACAAATGCCAGTCATCGGATCAGCACAGTGTCGTACAGGTAGGTAGACAATTCCAGTGTCGACATTTCGTATATCCGCCTTTGCGGCAAGAGTCGGAACCACTCCAATGAATGTCAATATGAGGGAGAGTAGGGAAACACTCTTCATTCGCCTGAATTGAAAAGTCTTCACCGCTGTAACTTAGTCCACTCCAACACGGTAAAACTGCCAACCCCATTTGGATCTAGAAGTGCTTCGGCTTCACTGATTCGGCTACGCATCTTCATCGCTTTCAAACCAGGACGCGCCGATTCTTCATTCCAAATTCGCTTTCCTTCTTCAACTAATTCATCAATGCCCCACAGTTGCAAGAATTGTGATTGTGAGCGCACCGAATCGGGTTGCCCGCACGTCGCAATGATCTGGTCGATGCACACATCGGTTGTGATGTCTTGGGCGGCAACATTGCGCAAATAGTGCGCTCCCTTTTCGTGGCCCGCATAAGTACGTAACCAATCGCGCCATGTTCGTTGGGCTAATTCGGCCGTTAACGGAACCGCGTAGTCAATGACAACAAGTCGTCCATTCAAACGACTCAAGATGTTACTCACCCATTCGCCAGCTGCTTGTTGCCACGGAATGCGAGCACCAAGAATTGGCTGCGTAGGTAATACAAAAGCCGGTTCATCACTGAGTGGATACAAAACCTCACTGAAAGCACCGGCGCGATGGGTCACCCATCCTTCACGCCAAACGCCGTCGCACACCAACAAACGAAATGGCAAGTTGTCGAGCAATTCGTTGGCAAGTACAACACCACGTAACTCACCATCGGGCAACGACTTCAATGAAGTCACACCAGTGGGATGAGTTGCCCACTGTGCCTCACCAATTTCAACACACACATAACGCGAAACATTCCCTGCCAAACAATCAGGTTGCGCAGCAATGACGGCTCGCGCTAAACCGCCCGGTCCCGCACCCACGTCATAAATATGAAAGTCATCCGGGCTACCCATATCGCGCCACCACGCATCAAGTGCACGAGCAATCACTGTTCCGAACAACGGACCAATTTCGGGAGACGTAATGAAGTCACCGCGTCGACCGGCACGTCCGACACCAGAGGTATAGAAACCTTGAGCGCCATACAGCGCTTCGTTCATGAATTGATCGAATCGAACCTGTTCATTGTCAGCCGCATCAATGATGCGACCGATGTGTTCAGCGGCCGAAGGCACCGGTGAGATCGGCGAGATCGCCGAAACGCAGCACCACACCTGGCAACACACCAAACACGATGGTTCCCGTCGTTGTGATGACCATGGCCGCAATCAAAGAACTTGGTGTCTTCACCGCAGATGTCTCGCCATTCGGTGCGGGCTTCATCCAGATTTCACGCATGATGCTGCCGTAGTAACCAAACGCGATCACCGAGTTGACCGCACCAATCACTGCGATGCCATAACCCCAACCGCCGCCAGCTTCAAGAACTGCACGGAAAGCGGTGAACTTGGCAATCCATCCACCGAGCGGTGGGATCCCAGCCAACGATGCCAAGAAGATTGTCATCAACACGCCAAGACCTGGCGCGTACGAGAACAAGCCGCCAAAGCTACTGATCTCGCCACTACGTGTTGTACGTGATGCGGCAATAACAACGGCGAACATTCCGAGGTTCATCGCTGCGTACACAATCAGGTAGACAACAACCGACTGCAATGCCGGTCCGGCGGCATCGCCGGTTCCGGCAACGGCAAGCGGCATCAAAATGAAGCCGCCTTGGCTGATGCTCGAATACGCCAACATACGAATGATGTTGGTCTGACGCAATGCAACCAAGTTGCCGAGGGTCATCGTGACTGCAGCAAGCACCCAGATGAATGGTTGCCACACATCTTTTGCCTGCGGGAATCCGACATAAATAAGTGTCACGAGCGCAACAAAACCAGCGGCCTTACTGGCTACCGACAAGAACGCAGTTACCGGTGTTGGCGCACCTTCGTAAGTATCGGGTGCCCAGGTATGGAACGGAACTGCCGAAACCTTGAAAGCAAAACCAACAATGACAAAGGTGATGGCAAGTGCTTGTACTCCGCCGAACTTGCCTTCAACTGTCAATTGACGACCAATTTCGCTGAGCAAGGTACTTCCGGTTACTCCGTACAACAAGCTCATGCCGTACAACATGATTGCTGAAGCAAAAACACCGAGCAGGTAGTACTTGACGCCCGCTTCGTTACTCTTGCGATCGCGCTTGCGCCAGGCAGCCAACATGTAAGCAGGAATGCTGAGCATTTCAAGGGCCACAAAGATGCTCACCAAGTCGCGACTCGATGCCATCATCACCATTCCAGTGACTGAGGTCAGCAACAACGTGAAGTACTCGCCTTGGTAATAGTCGCCTTCTTCAACATGATTTTGCGACAACAGCACAACTACGTATCCGACGACTAAGAACAACGCTTTCAACGTGAGCGCAAACTCGTCAATCACGTAACGGCCATCAAATAGTGACCGCACATTGATGTCACTCACTGCCAAAGTGAGCACCGGCACTAAAGCAGCCAACATAACAAAGCCGGTCAGTGTTGCGGTAATCCACTTCTTGCTTTCACTGGTAAACAGATCAACAAGAATGATGAGGCAAATGCCACCAGCCAACACGATCTCGGGCGCGATGGCGTGGTAGTCGACAGACGGTGACTGCCACGAAATCTGAGCGAGGATCGACGAAAGCACGAATCAGCCTCCGAATGCCTTCAAAGCTACATGTACTGCCGGGTCGATGATCTTGAACATCAACTGCGGGTACACACCGAAGACCACGATGGCCAACAAGAATGGTGTCCAGGCAATCCATTCGAAAACATTCACGTCATGAATGTCGCTGCTGTGATCGTCGTGTCCGTGTGCATCATGACCGTGATCATCATGTGACGCACCAGCAAATTCAGCCTTAGGTTCACCAAAGGCGGTGCGCTGGAACAGCCACAACAAGTACGCAGCAGCAAGAACGGTTCCGAGCGCCGCAATCACCATGTAGACGCGGAATGTCACTTGAGATAATCCGGCAGCCGGCGAGTACGTCGACAAGATTGCGGGGAACTCACCCCAGAATCCGGCGAGGCCAGGCAAACCAAGCGACGCCATTGCACAGAAGCCCAAGATCCAACCGAGGCGCGGCATCTGCTTGAGCATGCCACCCAGTCGTGCGATTTCGAGTGTGTGATAACGATCCTTCACTGAGCCGGCAACAAAGAAGAGCATGCCAGTGATGAGACCGTGAGCAACCATTCCAAAGATGGCGGCATTGAAGCCCATCGGAGTGAGTGTTGAAATACCCAACATCACAAATCCCATGTGAGCAACCGACGAAAACGCAATCAAACGCTTCATGTCGGTTTGCGCCAAACAACCAAGCGCACCGTAGATAATTCCGATGACGGCAAGAAGGCCGATCCAAGGTGCCCATTCTTTTGCAGCAGTCGGAAGAATCGGGATCGCAATACGCACGAAACCGTAGGTACCGAGCTTCAACAAAATTGCGGCCAAGATAACTGAACCTTGGGTTGGTGCTTGCGTGTGCGCATCAGGCAACCACGTGTGGAAGGGGAACATCGGAACCTTGACGGCAAAACCGACAAACATTCCACCGAAGATCCAAATCTGTGCGGAGCGACCGATGAGTCCACCATATTCAGCAAGTTGCGGAATCGAGAACGAGGGCTCGACCCCTGCTGGCAACTCTCCACGAACTTTGTAGAACAGTGCGATGAAGGCGACGAGCATGAGCGCCGAACCAAACATCGTGTACAAGAAGAACTTGAGCGATGCGTACTGACGATTTTCGCCACCCCACACACCGATCATGAAGTACATCGGTAACAACACCACTTCAAAGAACACGAAGAACAAGATGAGGTCTTGCGAAATGAATGTTCCGGCCATACCTGTCTGCAAGATGAGCATCAAGATGAGGAAAGCCTTCGGGTTACCAGGCGATGGAACGTGGTTCCACGAATAAACCATCACCAGCACCGTGACCACCATTGACAAGAAGTAGAGCGGCAAGCTCATTCCGTCGAGACCAATCGTGTAGTTACTAGAGATGACTTTGATCCATTCGGCGTTCGCGAAGAACTGCAACTTGCCGGCTTGACTGAAGTCGAACTGGGTGAGTGTGTAGACACCCACTCCCAAGGTTGCGAGCGCGGTCACAAGAGCTACCAACTTGTGGAGCTCTTCTTCTGCCTTGGGGATGAACAACATGACAATCACGCCGACTAGCGGCAAGAAAGTGCCAACGCTGAGCACCCAGTTTGAATTTTGGAGTACGTCCATGCCGTATTGCTCCTCAGGTGTTGATGATGACGAGTATGAGAGCGCCGATGGCGGCCGCAGCAAACAGCAGCGCTCCGTATTGATTGACCTTGCCCGACTGCACTGGGCGCAACGCTCCACCTGTGCCCCGGGCTGCGGCGCCCGAGCCGTTCACCGCGCCGTCGACGACGCGCTGATCGATATTTCGATAGACCCAACCGGCTACCCGGCGGGAAACCTTGCCAACACCATTTACGATGCCGTCAAGAATGTTTTGATTCACCCAATACGCAGCAGCTGCGATCGGGTGTGCAATCGAACGAACGATGACCTTTTCATACAAGGCATCGAGGTAGTACTTGTTCCACAAGAAGGTGTAACCGCCGCGCAAGACTTTGCTGCGCTCGGTGAGACCAACGAGACGCTTGTTGCGACGCGTGTAGTACTGCACACAGAACATCCAACTCGACAACAAACCAAAGGCCACGATGATCAGTGACAATGCTGCCTTCGACCACTTGAACGGCGCGTGGTGAATCGTTGGGAAGTAACAAGCCATGCCGGCTTCAGGTGCAACAACTGCGCAACCTTCTTCGGCCACTGCTTCTTCAGATGAGACATTCTGCTGAGTAACAACGACTGCTTCACCAGGGCCAGACGCCACGGTGCCATCAATCGCGACATAAGCGGCGCTTGGCTCAACGTACTTCTTGAATCGTTCCCAGTTTTCGCCAAACGGAGTTGCGTTCGACAATCCAGCGACCAAAGCCAACGCCGCAAGAATCATCAACGGAATCGTGATCAGCTTCGGGCTTTCGTGAGGACCATGGGCTGCATCATGTGCGCCATGAGTGTCGTGCGAGTCGTGGGCATCATGTGCCGCAGGTGCATCATGCGAATCGTGAGCATCGGCATGCGCATCGTGTTCATCATGATGTTCGCCAGCAGCTGCGCCGCGAGCCTTGCCAAAGAAAGTCAGGTACGTCGCGCGAGTCATGTACGCAGCGGTCAAGAACGCACCACTCAAACCAACGATCATGAACGCGTTGTAACCGTTATGTCCAACATTGTCGATGATCTCGTCCTTCGAGAAGAAACCAGCCAACGGGAATACACCGGCCAAAGCCAATGTTGAGATGATCCAAGTAGCGGCAGTAATCGGCATCTTCTTGGCCAAACCGCCCATGTCTTTTTTCATGTCGAACGAGTGATGCGAACCCGAGTGGCTCACCGAACCTGCCGACAGGAACAAACATGCTTTGAAGAATGCATGAGTGAAGATGTGGAACACGGCGGGCAACCAAGCGCCAGCGCCAAGACCCATCATCATGTAACCCAACTGCGACACCGTTGAATACGCCAACACTTTCTTGATGTCATGTTGAACAAATGCCAGTAGTGCAGCAACCACAATGGTGATACCACCAATGAGAACAATGAAGTTGATGTTGGTGTCACCGATCTTCATGCCTTCCCAGAACACTGGGTAGACGCGAGCGACCAAGAACACACCGGCCACTACCATCGTGCTCGAGTGCAACAGCGAACTAACTGGTGTCGGTCCAGCCATCGCGTCTGGCAACCACGTATGCAACGGGAACTGACCGCTCTTGCCGATACAAGCAATGAACAAAGCAACGGCGCCCCACGTGAGAGCACTATGACTTGCTTGACCCGACATCGCCCATGCCGACAAACCACTGATGTTGAAACCAGAAACACCAAGATTCTTTTGGGTCCAACTGTTTGCCGAGAAGAACAAGATGGCAGTTCCGATGAGCAAGCCCATGTCGCCAACACGCACAGTGAAGAAGGCTTTGAGCGCTGCTCGTGAGTTGGCTTCTTCTTCCCACCAGTGTCCGATCAACATGAACGAGCACAGACCCATGATTTCCCAACCAAGAATCAACTGCACCATGTTGGGAGCCAGAACCATACACAACATGCCGGCGGAGAACAACGTGAGTGCGGCGAAGAAATGCGTGTAGCGACGATCGCCGCGCAAGTATTCGAGCGAGTAAATCTGCACGAGGCTTGAGATAAACGCCACGACGACGAGAAGCGTGAGTGCGAGTCCGTCAATGTGTTGGCCGATTCCAAAATGGAAACCGCCACTTTGCCACCAGGTCCATTCGTGAATAACTGGTGAAACATACGGCGCTACATGATGAGCACCTTCGGCGACCGCTTCGTGAGCACCATCAACGACACTGTTCACTCGCTGAATCCACTGCCAGGCAGCTCCACCGGCAAGTGCCAACGACGTGAGCATCGACAGCACACCAAGTTCGCTGCCCTTCATGGGCAGCTTCTTGCCAAAGAAGATGATCAGCACAAAAGTGACTGCCGGAATAATCGGGATCAAAAACGCATGATCTAAGAACCAGCCAGATGACATGACTTCTGAATTCATTTGAGCCAGCATCGGTTAGCCCTTCATCTCTGACAAGTCATCAAGCGCAATTGTGCGACGGTTGCGATAGATCAACAAAACCAGAGCCAAGCCCACACCGACTTCAGCAGCAGCGATTGCGATGATGTACAACGCAAACGTGTTGCCATCAACTGAACCATGACGAACTGAAAAGGCCAACAGATTGATATTGACCGAGTTCAAAATGAGTTCGATTGACATCAACACCATCACGGCGTTCTTGCGAGCAAGTACGCCATAGACACCGATGCAAAACAGCACGGCACCTAAGAGAAGAAATTGAGCAGTCAACATGGTCGGCCTCTCAGTCTTTCCGCGCCAAGACAATGGCACCGATGACGGCGACGAGTAATACGAACGACAAAGCCCAGAAAGGCAACAAGTACGGACCAAAGATGTCGTCACTGATGACCTGAACTGGAATTGGCGTCATTTCGGCTGGATTCTTGATGAGGCGTTCGTTGCCGAAGCCGTCGATGATCACATACGACATGACACCCAACATCAAGAGTGCGACGGGGATTCCGAGCGCCCAATTCTTGTTGTTGAGATCTGATTCAGCACCAATGCGAGCTCTCGTGAGCATGGTGCCGAACAAGAACAGCACCATGACGGCGCCGACGTAGACCAACACTTGTGTGATGGCCACAAATTCGGCCGACAGCAACAAGTACTGAGCAGCAGCACCCGACAAAACAACGACGAGCCACAATGCAGCGTGCACCACGTTGTTCACAGTCACAACACGCAATGCTGCAACAATCATCAACAACGAGATGATGCCGAAACCCACGTTTTGGGCAACAAGAAGATCGGCCGCGATCATTACTTCTTGCCCTTCTTTTCGGCGCCAGCTTCAAGAGCTGGTGCTTCGGGAACAGTTTCCATCCACTCGCTCAACTTGGCCTTGTCATGCAACAAGTCGGCAATCTTCGGTTCGCTGTATTCATATTCGGGGCTCCAGAACAATGCGTCAAATGGACACACATCTACACAGATACCGCAATACATGCACAGCGCGTAGTCAATGTCGAAGCGATCTAGTTTGTTGACTTGTCGTGGCTTGCCGCCGGCGCGTCGCGGTGGAGCCATTTCTTTGTGACCCTCGATGTAGATACACCAGTCGGGACACGAGCGAACGCACAACATGCAAGATGTGCAGTTGCCTTCGTGCAACGCGATAACGCCACGAGCACGGGTTGGCGGTGCTTCTTTTTCGTGCGGATACTGCACCGTGTTCGCACCGTCAATAACGGTGCGCTTCAGGGTGTTGAGCGTGACGCCAAGACCTTTGAAGAGACCAGGGACCTTGGGCATCAGAAAGCCACCTTCAAGATCGCGGTGATCATAATGTTCACCAATGAAATAGGAATAAGAACCTTCCACGCAAAACGCTGCAGTTGGTCTTCACGGAAACGTGGGTAACTGAAACGCACCCACATGATGACAAAAGCCAACACCATCATCTTTGTGAACATGATGAGCGGTCCGACAACATTCATCCAGTCGGAGACATCATCGATGCTCTTCCAGTCAAACCAAGCGAATGGCACTCCCCAACCGCCAAGGAACAACACCGAGGCGATCAGTGAGAACACACCAGCGGTTGCGAATTCGGCAATGAAGAATGTCAAGAAGCGGAAGCCCGAGTATTCGGTCATGTAACCCGACACGAGTTCTGATTCGGCAATCGGCATGTCGAATGGTGTCTGAGTAAGTTCGGCTTGAACCGCAATCATGAAAATGATGAAGCCCGTGAACTGCGTGAGGATGTACGGATTACCCAAACCGTTCCAACCGAACATTGATCCGCCGTTTTGCGCAACAACAATTCCCTGAAGGTTCATCGTGCCGGCCTGAATGATGACACCAATAACGGCAAGTACCATCGGAAGTTCGTAAGCAATCAACTGACCAGCAGCACGCAAACCACCGAGCAACGAATACTTGTTGGCACTTGACCAACCAGCCATCAAAATACCGAGCACGCTGACTGATGAAACAGCCAACAGGTAGAACACACCCGCTTCAAAGTTGGTGAACCAGGCATCGGGTCCGAACGGCACAACAGCCACCAACAAGAACGTGCTCGCCAAAACCACGAGTGGTGCAATCTTGAAAATAGTCCGATCAGCGCGAGCTGGTGTGATGTCTTCTTTCTGCAACCACTTACCCACCTCGGCAAACAACTGCATTGAACCGTAGGGGCCAGCTTCCATTGGTCCGAGACGACTCTGCATAAACGACATCATCTTGAACAAGAACAAGTACACGATGGTGCCCGCGGGTAACAGCACCGCAACGAGTCCACCAAGGATGCGCAACAATGTCTGTACCCAATACGGCAGATCAGCGGCAAGCAGAGCGATCATCGATCAATGTCTCCAAGAATGAAGTACAGCGAAGCAAGAATCGTGATGATGTCGGGGACATAGACACCCTTCAAAATCCAAGGAACGATCGAGATGTTGTTGAAACTGGCCGAACGAATCTTGGTGCGGAACGGACCGAGATCACCCTTACTCACAACGTAGTAGCCCATTTCGCCGAGTGGGTTTTCGGTTGATACCCAAGCTTCGCCTTCAGGAACCTTGATGATGCGCGGAACCTTGGCCATAATCGGGCCGGTCGGGATATTGTCCAGCAACTGATCAACGATGCGCGTTGATTCGCGAACTTCTTGCAGACGAATCCAGCAGCGAGCAAAACTGTCACCATCGGGGTGAGTCCAAACTTTCCAGTCGACCTTGTCCCACGCCATGGGGAGCGACTGATCGCGACGTAAGTCCCAGTCAATGCCACTCGCACGAGCGTTGGCGCCTGACAGTCCGTACTGCATGGCAATGTCTTTCGGAATCACACCAATTCCGCGAGTACGGCTCTGGAAGATTTCGTTACCAAACAACAAATCTTCTATTTCGGTGCAGAAATTACGCAAGGTCTTCATGACTGCGCGGGTTTCATCGATGAAGCCAGCAGGAAGATCGTCTTTGAGTCCGCCAATGCGGTCGAAGTTGGGGTGGAAACGTCCGCCCGTTGTTGCTTCGATGAGGTTGAGAACATGTTCGCGATCTCGGAACGCCATGAACACTGGAGTGATGGCGCCCAACTGCACACCAAGGTCACCAAGGAACAACGACACGTTGGCAATACGCGACAACTCGAACAAGATGGTGCGAATCCATTGAGCGCGCGGCGGTGCTTCAATCTCCATCAACTTTTCAGCCGCCAAAATGAACGGCACTTCATTGGCAAAACTTCCGAGCCAGTCGATGCGGTTCACAAGTGACGTCACTTGTGGATACGTACGAACTTCGGTGAGTTTTTCGTAACCACGATGCATGTAGCCACATGACGGTTCGGCCCACACCACTTGTTCACCATCGAGGTGAGCAATGATGCGCAACGTACCGTGAGTTGCTGGGTGCTGCGGTCCGATGTTGAGGGTCATGCCGTCGGTTTCGAGTTCAATGTTCAACCGCGCATCAGCGGCCTGCGACGCGATGTACGCCAACTGGCGACGATCAATGAGCGATTCAGTAGACGTCATTCTGCGTCTCCTTCTTCTTCAGCAGAGCCACCAGGCATGGGTTCAACATCAACAATTCCCGGCCACGGCTTCACCAAACGTGCGAGCAATGGAAAATCTTTGCGCAACGGATGACCTTCAAATTCACCTGGCAAATACATATTGCGGAGGTCGGGATGACCAGCGAAGCCAATACCAAACATTTCGTGGGCTTCACGTTCGTGCCAGTTCGCACCGGCAAAAACTGAAACCCATGATTCAACAACAGGTTCAGAATCAGAAACATCACACTTGATGTTGATGCCGACATGCAATGTTGGGTGGACTAAACGTGCGAGAACTTGCAAACGTGTCTCGCCACCGGCGTAACCCTGTTTGATGGTGTCATCGCGTTCGGGCGGCGGAGCAGTCGGGTCGTCTTCGCCTTTGCCAAACGGCGATGGCATCCAGTCGATAGCCGACAAGAAACAAAAATATTCAAAGCCCATCTCGCGCAATGCAACACCAGTGCGGCGCCATGCATCGGTGCTGACACGCACCCACACATCGTCGCCAGGCTTGACCAAACTGTCAACGAGATCGGCACCAATGTGCGTACGAAGATCGTCAACAATGCGTTCGCGCAATGTGTCGCCAGGAATTTCTGCGATCGGAGTATCAGTTGACGACATTCAACTCACCTCGCTTGGCGGCAGCCTTCTTCGACTTCTTGGTTTCGCCAACGATGAGCGGCTTATAACCCTCGCCGCGCCAACGAGCACCCATGTCTTCATTCAAGATGCGCTGTTGCAACAACACGACGCCTTCAAGCAAAGCTTCGGGGCGAGGCGGACAACCAGGGACATACACATCAACCGGAATGATTTGGTCAACGCCCTTAGTCACTGAGTAACTGTCCCAATATGGACCGCCACTATTTGCGCATGAACCCATCGAGATGACGTACTTCGGATCGGGCATCTGTTCGTACAAACGCTTAATGACCGGAGCCATCTTGTCGGTCACGGTTCCGGAGATCACCACGAGGTCGGCTTGACGCGGACTTGCGGGAAGCGGAATGACACCAAGACGCATCACGTCATATCGCGGAGAACCAAAAGCAGCGCCCATCTCGATGGCGCAACACGCAAGGCCCCACTGATACACCCACAGGGAGTACGAGCGGCCCATGTTTAATAATGAATTCAGCGGCTTTGGTAGCCGCCCGCGGTCAACGAGACCCATGTGACTCCTTGTCCATTACACCCAGCGAAGGACACCCTTGCGCCAGGCGTAGACGAGACCCAATAACAACACACCCACAAACACACCCATTTCAACTAAACCGAAACCGGCGTAGCGCTCGAGCTGAGTGGCCCACGGGAAAATAAACACTGCTTCAACGTCAAACATGACGAAGAGAAGTGCGAACACGTAATAACGAATTTGGCTTTGCGACCAGCCTTCGCCAACGGGATCGACACCGCTTTCATACGTCAGCAACTTTTCGCGCGACGGGTTTGACGGGCGGATCAGCACGGAAATACCCAAAAGCAAAGACGCCAAAAGAATGGCGATCAACCCGAACCAAAAGACGACGAGGTAGGACCTCAAGAACTCTGACATCGCCGAAGACGCTACTACGGGCAACGCAATCACTCCTAACTTCTCTCCCTGCATATGGCTGGAAGTTCAGTCACGCCCGAGTGGTGTTGTGGCGACAGATTCGACAAACCAATCGACGATGCGGTCGCTGTTTTTTCGGCTCGCGCCGACGTTGGCGCGGGTCTCGGCCATGACCTGTTCGGAGCTGAGCCCGAGACCGCTGAGTTCTTCGGCACCCCCACCAGTGGTCCAGCGCGCCAGCATCGATTCGGTGGCCTCGGGATGGAACTGGCTGGCAAAGGTGCGTCCGCCCACAATGGCCTGGGGACCCGACTCACTGTGAGCCAATTGGGTGAACTCGGCAGGCTTTTCAAAGGCATCAAAATGCCACTGGAGCCATGGTCCTGAGGCTATGACCTGCGGAAATGCCGATTCAATGGGATGCCAGCCCAATTCGGGGCGGGTTGCTCGAAGCACCCGACCTCCCAAAGCATGGGCCACCATTTGCGACCCGAAACAGATACCAAAAATCGGGATTCCGGCCTGATGGGCGGCTTGAACAAGGGCCGTTTCGGCTGCGACCTCACCCGAAATGTGGTCCCAATAGACACTCCACTCTGATCCGAGGAGCAAAATCAGGTCGTGACCAGGTAGTTCTGGCCATTCGGCGGGACATTCGCGGTGAGCCTCCGAGAACGCATAGCCATGATGACGAAACCGCTCTCCCACAAATCCGGGGTCGGCGTCGTTCGAATTGGCAACCACCAGCGCACGCATATGTGCCCCACAATATGGGGAGCACCCTGAGTATGGTGAACCATGCATGCCCGCCATTGAGATTTCTGCTGCCGATATCGCTCGCGCCCACACCGCTGGCGCTGGGGTGGTCAAGCACACCCCGGTCACGGCATCGGCCGCGCTGAGCGATCGCACCGGGGGCGACATTGTGCTCAAGGCCGAGAACATGCAGCGAACAGGAAGTTTCAAAATTCGCGGGGCGATGAGCAAGTTGTCATCACTAGGCGAGTTGGCCAAAACGGGAGTCACCGCCGGAAGTGCTGGCAACCATGCCCAGGCTTTGGCATTCGCGGCGCGCACCTTTGGAGTGCCATGCGAGATCTTCGTTCCGAAAAATGCACCGATTGCCAAGATTGCGGCGTGTCGTGCTTACGGGGCAACCGTGGTTGAAGGCGGCGATTCACTTGATGAAGCAGTTGCTGCGGCGCGCGCCCGTGCGATTGAAAAGGGAATGCAGTTCTGTCATCCGTACGACGATGCCGTTGTGGTGGCCGGTCAAGCAACACTTGGGCTCGAACTCATCATTGACATTCCTAACTTGCGTCGTGTACTTGTGCCCTTAGGTGGTGGCGGACTTGCAAGTGGTGTTGCTATCGCAGTCAAACAACACGATCCAACAATCAAGGTGATTGGTGTTCAAGTTGAAGCATGCGCGCCGTACGCAAATAGTGTTCCCCCTTCTGGTCCCGTCTTCACATTGGCCGACGGAATTGCAGTGAAGAAACCTGGCGAGATCACGCGACCGCTTATTGAGAAGTGGCTCGACGACATTGTTGTTGTTGACGAAGACGCTGTTGCCGATGCCATGGTGCTGTTGATGGAACGATCAAAGTTGTATGTCGAAGGTGGCGGTGCAGTTGGTGTGTCGGCATTATTGAGCGAACGCGCAGCGCCATCACGTAGCGGCACCACTTGCGTTGTGTTGTCGGGTGGCAATGTTGATCTTGGAGTTGTACCCGGACTCATTCGTCGTTTTGAAACTCAGGCTGGTCGCCGACTCATTGTGTTTGTCAAAGTGAGCGAT
>Ga0194041_10000538_pt1 | contig 15339 bp, 12 predicted proteins | sample JunL449m_MetaG_FD_160082 | JGI IMG/M metagenome (GOLD analysis project Ga0194041, IMG submission 160082) | Anoxic zone freshwater microbial communities from boreal shield lake in IISD Experimental Lakes Area, Ontario, Canada - Jun2016-L442-9m | ecosystem: Environmental > Aquatic > Freshwater >...
CGTTCATCAGTTGAGCAGATCGTGGTTGACGAGCATGCCCCGACCCTGACATTCAGGGCACTGACCTGCGAAGTTCGTCAAAAGTCCCTCACCGATTCGCTTGCGGGTCATTTCAACAAGACCCAGCTCGGAGATGTCAAACACCTGAGTTCGGGTCTTATCTCGCGATAAAGCGGTCTTGAAGGCCTCAACAACCTTGCGACGATTGTCCTTGATTTCCATGTCGATGAAGTCAATGACGATGATTCCGCCAATATCGCGCAGTCGCAGTTGGTGAGCCACCTCGTCGGCAGCCTCAAGGTTGTTCTGGAAGACGGTTGCTTCAAGGTTAGAGGTGCCGACATTTCGACCCGTGTTGACGTCAATAACGGTCAAAGCTTCAGTGTGTTCAATAATCAACGAGCCACCCGATGGCAGCCACACTTTGCGGTCGAGCGCCTTGTGGATCTGCTCGTGCACATGGAACTTCTCAAAGATCGGCAGACCCTCATTGGCTGGATCGAAGTATTCAACGCGGTCGGCAAGTTCGGGGTTGAACGCTTGCACATATGAATGCACGTCTTCGAACAGCTGATGATCGTCAATGATGACGCCGCGATAGTCAGAGTTGAACTCTTCACGAATCACGCGCACGGCAAGCGGTGGCTCGCGATACAACAATGTCGGCCCACCAGCTTTGGCCGCCTTTGCTTCGATGGCATTCCACTGATCAAGCAGACGCGTCATGTCGGCGTGAAGTTCATGTTCGGTGGCAGACTCTGCGGCCGTACGCACAATGAGTCCGTGTTCGGCCGGCTTGACTCGATCAAGAATGCCACGCAAGCGCTTACGTACATCATCGGGCAAACGCTTTGAGATGCCATAGGTCTTTGAATTCGGAATCAACACCACGAAACGTCCCGGTAAAGAAACTTCTTGAGTGAGACGAGCGCCTTTGAGCCCGATCGGATTCTTGGTGACCTGACACACGATGAGTTGCTTACCCTTGAGGATTTGTTCAATCCGTGGTTCGCTATCAACAATGTCTTCGGCGTCGTACTGCACGTCACCGCGATACAGCACTGCATTTTTGGGCGTGCCGATATCGACGAAAGCCGCTTCCATTCCGGGCAAAACGTTTTGTACCTTGCCGACATAGATGTTGCCGTGAATCTGCGCGACATCATCAGCCATGCGGCTCACGTAGTGCTCAATCAAGCTTCGGCCTTCCATGACCGCGACCTGCGTGAGATCATCACGTACCTGTACAGCCATGAAGTAGCGGCCGATTGGACGACCGTTGCGCTCGCGTCCTTTGCGACGTTCAACAACTGCCGCATCTGAACGCTCGTTGTTGCGCTCATCCGATGCACCGCGTCCTTTGTTATTGCGACGACGCTTCTTCTTGGCATTGGCTGACTCGCCCGTCGGAGCGGCAGTCTCACTTGATGCGAGAACACCCTCAGCAACTGCGTTCTGATCCAGTGTCGAACTATCTTCGGTTGCAGCGTCTTTGGGAGGATTCTTTTTAGCGTTTTGTTGACCCTTGCCCTTGCGCTGGTTGTTTGGACGAGGTCCACCCGCCCGCGTACCTCCGGGCATGGTCACACCAGACGGAGTAGAACTTAACGGCGGAGTCGCCGGCACCGAACTTGGACGAGTGTCACCAATTTTGGGACGTGGAACCAAAGCTTCAGCAGCCGCTTCAACATCGGCGCGGCCTTCACTCATTCGCTCAGGCAGCTCAAAGTCATCTTGCACGCCAGCAATTGGCGGCGATACATGAGGCGCATCGTCATACGACGCGTCATCGTCACTGTCATCAACGCTGAACTCTTCGCCGTCAAAATCGCCGTCATCGCTGAACTCATCGTCATCAAACTCGTCATCGTCACCATCTTCAGAATCAGATGTTGCGCCCTGAGGGCGGGGACGATTACGGCCACCCCGTGACCCCCGACGCCGCTTTTTATGGGCGTTGTTGGTACCTGATTCGTCGTTGGCGCCGGTCTCGCTGACCTCGCCAGTTTCAGCTGGATCGATGATCTCGCTGTTGGTTTCTGGTTCGTCGGCGGGTTCTGTAAATAAGGGCTCGTTCATGATGATGTTCCTTTCTCATGCGCTCACCGAAGTGTGCGCAGGGCGGCCAGTCAGCACGTCAACGCGCTCACCGTCTCGCTCAATCCATTGGTTGATACGCAGTACCCGATTGAGGTGATCCCAGGGATTGATAGGTGGATCACTTTCAGGTACCAAAACTTCGACTAACTCGGTGGGCCGAATCCCGCGACCCGAGGTGGTGAGAACTGCAACAATTGCATGACCAACGGATTCACCAATCCAGTCAGCCGGTAACGAAGACATCAATTCGACGTCAGCCGAACGGAGTTCTAAAATTCCTGGACGAATATTGTCCAAGTGTTTTTCTCCCTTGCGCTCGCGAGTTAACAGCACCTCAGTGCTGCTATTCACACGCTCGACGGCGGACGCGATACCCGGTCCACCATCTGGTTCTGCAACCAACATGATCCACGTGGTTGCAACAACACCTTCTTGCAAAGAAACCTCAGTGCCCGCACATTCACGAATGCCGGTCACGCTCATTCCCACTGGCAAACTCGTCGAAAGTCGATCAGCGATCGATTCAAGTTGGTCGGCGGTCACTCCTGATGCTGGATCAAGAGTGATATCAATCAGTTCAATCAAAGATTCGGCACCAGTTGGAAGCGCCAAACCAAAAGCCATTTTCGGGCGCGGGGTAAAGCCAACTGACATTGCCACCGCAATTCCAGCCTTGCGTAACGAGCGTTCCCACATGTGAGCGACGTCGCGGTGACCCGTGAATCGAATCTTGCCCAGTTTCGAATAACTCACGCGAATCTTCATGGTGCACCCACGCTTGATTTACTGCGTAACGTCACCGGAGTCATTCCGCCGCGCGACAAATCTTGACCAGTCCCTTGACTACCACCTGCCGGCGGAATTGGCGACGCCACAATGTGCTCGAGCCCGTCGCCAGTACACACACCACAGTCGTAGCACGGAGTCCAGCGACAATCTTCAAGTCCGAATTCGTTTAATGAAGCTCGCCAGTCTTGCCACAAGAAATCTTGATGTAGTCCAGCCGACAAGTGATGCCATGGCAAGATTTCTTTTTCTTCACGGTGTCGGGTGATGTAGAAATCGGGAGACAATCCTTCGGCGGCCATCGCATCAAGCCAACGATCAAGTTTGAAATACTCCGACCACTCTTGGAAAACTCCGCCATCACGCCACACGCGCTCAATCACAGCTCCGATGCGTCGGTCACCACGACTTGCTAAACCTTCAGCCAACGACGCTGATGGGTCGTGCCACTTCACATTGACACCCTTGGTTTTAGTCGCAGCGTCGCGAACTAAACCTATTTTTCGACGCAATTCAGGAACACCGTTCTGCCCAAACCACTGAAAAGGCGTGTGTGATTTAGGGACAAATCCACCAATGCTCACCGTCACATTTGCTCGACCAGTATGACGCTTGCCAACCGCAACACATCCAGCCGCCAAATCAATAATGCCTTGCGTATCAATATCGGTTTCGGTGGGCAAACCAGTCAAAAAGTACAACTTGGCACGCGACCATCCTGACGCAAAAGCCGATTCAACAGCACCGTACAGATCTTCTTCGGTAATGAGTTTGTTGATCACTGTTCGCAAACGCCACGTGCCAGCTTCGGGGGCAAAGGTCAATCCGCTACGACGCCCACCCGCAACTTTGGCCGCGAGACCAACAGTGAATGCATCAACGCGTAACGACGGCAGGCTGACCGTCGGCGCACCACATGCGGTCGGGTCGGGAACGATCGATGAAATGACTGATTCGATACCACTGAAATCGGCAGTGGACAACGACGTCAGACTCACTTCGTTGTAACCAGTGCGTTGCAAACCGTCAACAATCATCGAGCGAACTTGTTCGGCTGGACGCTCGCGCACCGGTCGCGTGATCATCCCTGCTTGGCAGAAACGACAACCGCGCGTACAGCCACGGAATACTTCGACAGCGAGACGGTCATGCACTACCTCGGTCAAAGGAGCCAGTGGATTGCGCGGATAGTCCCAATCACCGAGATCAGAAACAGTGCGTTTCATAACTCGCTCGGGAACACCGGCATACAGCGGTTTGATTTCGCGAATGTGATCACCGTCGTACTCGACGCCGTATAGCGACGGCACATAAACGCCAGGAATTTGCGCGAGGGCTTTCAAAACTGCCAGACGTGAGCCTTCGGTGCGCCCCGACGCTTTCCATTCACGGACAACTTCGGTGATTTCACCGATGACCTCTTCGCCCTCACCTAAAACGGCGACATCAATGAAGTCGGCCATGGGCTCGGGGTTGAAGGCGGCGTGGCCCCCGATCATGACGATCGGATCAGTCGGCGAACGTAGTTCGGCCCTCACTGGGACCCCAGCGAGATCGACCATGTTCAGCAAATTCGTGAAGACCAGTTCGGACGACAAGTTGAAAGCCAGAATGTCAAAATCTTCGGCGGCACGATGCGAGTCGACCGAAAAGAGAGGAATCCCCCGCTCACGCATCAGGGCCTCAAGGTCAACCCAGGGCGCGTACGTACGCTCAGCTACGGCGTCGGGGCGCTCATTCAGAATCTCGTACAGGATCTGCAGCCCTTGATTGGGCAGGCCGACCTCGTACACATCGGGATAAGCGAGGAGCCAAGCCACTTTGCCGTGGCCGTGCTGAGGAACTATCGCTCCATCTTCGCACCCGATATAGCGGGCTGGTTTGCGCACCCGAGCAAGAAGCGGCTCTAACCGCGACCACAGGGATGTCATGACTTGCGAATTGTACCGTCAGACCGCCAAGTCGGGTCGCTTATCGGTACGGCTCACCTGTGGATAAGTCTGCCACGATCGGTTTCAGCAGGGTTAACGCATACGGCGCATGTGGATACTCTCGACCAATCCGATCATGATCGAGAAGGACAACAGTGACGATCCTCCGTAACTCACAAAGGGCAGGGGCACCCCAGTCACGGGCATGATGCCCATGGTCATGCCAATGTTTTGAAAGACATGCCACAAAATGACGCCGAAAATACCGGCACAGATGTACGAACCAAAAAGGTCTTTGCTGAGGTGCCCCACTCGCCAGATTCGGAAGAGCAAGAGTCCAAAGAGTCCGAGCACGACTCCCCCACCGATCATGCCGAATTGTTCGGCGATCGCCGAAAAAATGAAGTCACTTTGCTGCACCGGAATGAATTTGCCATTGGTCAATGGCGCCTTCAAATAGCCCTTGCCAAACCAGCCACCAGTCGCGACGGCGCGCTTGGCGTATCGCACTTGGAACACGTATCGCTCAAGGTCTTTGTCAGACGAGTTTTGATTGACGAATGCGGTAATTCGCTTGAGTTGATAACGGTCGACGATTCCAGCCACCACGGCTGCCGCAACCGTTGCAACCGTCAGAACGCTAATCAAGACCAGATAGCGCAACCGTGCCCCAGCCATGACAAGAACGCACAAAGAGCCAACTATCAAGACGAATGCCGATCCTAAGTCGGGCTGCACGATGATCAATGCTGTCGGAATTCCGACCAACACCAAGCCACCTATGAACTTGGAGTAGCTCATGTCCTCTTCGCGGGACTCACTGAAGTACGCGGCCAACGCCACCAACACTGCTGGCTTAGCAAATTCGGCAGGTTGGAAAGATATAGGCCCGAAGTCAAAGGAAAGTCGGGCACCACCTTTCAGCGCACCGACCGATAGCACCATCAATAGTCCAATAACTGAACAGCCATACAAAAAATATGCTCGCTCGCGAAGCAGTTGATAATCAAATGCCATCACAATGGCGAGCACAACAGCAGAAGCAATCAAGAACGTCACTTGGCGAACCGCAAACCAATACGGATCCGCATCGACTTTCCAATAGGTCGCGCTATAAATAGCGAACGCACCAATAATTCCGAGCAGCACTACTGGCGCAAGCATCGTCCAATCAATATTGCGACGCGGATCGCCAGGACCCGAACGGATATTTCCTAGGCGACTTTGTGGTCGAGGGTTCAGGATAGGAAATGCCATCAGTCGCGACCACCATAAGCGGCGCCGCCAAGACAACGGTTACTTGGCAATGAACGCTCAGGGGCAGCCACAGTCGCGGTGATATCAAGTGGATTTGCCGGAAGAACTTCAGCCATTGTCGCCGCACCTGCTGCTGCCATAAACATGCACTTCACAACCGGCGCAGCGGCCTTCGAGCCGTAACCACTTTTTTCGAGATACGCCGTCACGACATACGGCTGATTCGAATCTGTGCTGAAAGCGGCAAATGCCGAGGAGTCATTCCACGGCAAACTTGCCGCACCTTGAGCGGTTCCCGTTTTTCCTGCGATCGGCAAATCCTCGTAGGGATAACTCTGGAAGAGTTTTTCACCAGTTGTGTAGTGATATGAATCGTAAAAGACGCCAGGGCCAGTAATAACTCGGGTCAACCCACGCACAATCGGATCGCGAATATCGGCTGGAATATTCAAACTACGAATGGTGTCCTTAGTCCCAAGATTGAGCGCCACTATTGCCTGTGTCAGATCAGCGACGCCTACTTGATTGGAATTAGGAGTGCCAGGCTCGAGCAATGCAAGTGCAATCAACGGACGATTGACATCGCCACCATTTGCCAAAGTGCCATACGCTTGCGCCAATTGCAACGGCGTAGCTGCCAAGAGTCCCTGTCCTACCGCCAACTGCACATTGTCACCAACGAGGTACTTAGTGCTTTCGCCTTCCATCAAAACGCCACTCTCAACAAGCTTCTTCTTGCTTTCCTTATCTGGCACGCGACCTGCCGACTCAAATGGCAAATCAATGCCCGTAAAACTTCCGAAGCCAAACTTGCGAACCTCTTCTTGCAAAATTGGTTGACCACCGCGTTCAGAGAAAATTTCTTCACCAATTTTGTAAAAGAAAGTGTCAGACGAAACTGCCAAAGCATCTTCAACATTGACCTTGCCGTAACGACAGGCGTAGTTGCCGCCGCCACACAATGCATTTCGATAAATGCACTTAATCATTTGGCAGGTCTCTTTATCAATACTGACCAAGGTGTATTCACCTTGGTCGAGATATCGATATTCAGAGCCTCCTGGCAACTGCCCGGTATCAAGGGCGGCATATGCAACAAACGGCTTAAAGCTTGAGCCCAAGTTGTACTGTCCCTGAATCGCACGGTTCACCAAAAGCGATTTGTCTGGATCATCGTTTTTGGGGAAAATCTCCGAGAACTTGTCGCCAGAAATTCCCGAGTTGAACCAACGATTATCAAAAGTTGGATAACTCGCTAACGCCATAACTTCACCCGTCGTGTAGTTCATCATGACTACTGAACCTGCGGGGGCCTTCAAATTTTGACAATCAGGGAACTGTGGTTTGACCGATTTACGCTTTGCATCCTGCGCTTGACAAGTCTCAACAAAACGACGAAGGCGGAGTTGCGTTTCTAAGGCTTGTTCGGCAAATTGCTGATAATTGAGGTCGATAGAAAGTTGTAGGTCATTACCAGGAATTGGTTCAACTCTTTCCAGGACCTGCAAAATTGCGCCACGCGAATCAACTTCGAACTTCACATAACCAGGAGTTCCACGCAAATAACGCTCGTAGACCTTTTCAACTCCGAATTGACCAACTCGTTCATTGAGGTTGTAACCCTGATCAAGATATTGAGCGCTGTCATTTTTAGTGATGGCGCCAAGGTAACCAACGATGTGGGCCGCGATGGGCGCGTACGGATAGGCACGCTTCCATTCAGTTTCGACGTCAATTCCCGGGAAATCCTCGCTACGTTCAAGTAGATACATCGCGGTGTCTTCGCCAACATCTTCTTTAATCGGCAGAGGAAGCAACGGACTGTACTTTGAGCCCTTGGGCTTGCCATCAGAACCCAACGGACCGCCATAGCGCGTTTCTAAATCGGTCACGGTTGTTTGCAGAATCGGAGCGAGTCGACCAAAAAGTTCAAGCCGGTCGGCCTGATCACGTAATGCTTCCCATGACAACGTCACCGTCAGCATCTTTTCGTTGTCAGCCATAATGCGACCAAAACGATCAAAGATACGACCGCGCTCTGGTAACAATTTTTGCGTGCGAGTCTTATTCGATTGCACCTTTTGTTCTAGAGCCGGCGAGTCAACAACCTGCAAGAACCACATGCGCATACCCATCGCGCCAAATAGCAGCATTGCGACAACACCAATGGCAGCTAATCGACTTGCGCGTTTGTCAGATGCCATTGGAAGAGCCTGACATACGGTTTGTTACAAGTGGCATCACCATGACAAGAAGACCATTACAAGAAGGCCTCAGCAGGAGGTGCGAGCCGTTGGTTGCGCCGCACTGCGAGCGACCATCGCGCGATCGGTACTGCAATAAAACTCAATAGCGCGTTGGAGATAGAGACCACAACGATCACCTTGGTCAGCCGAGATGACAACCAACCCTCGACGCCGATCCAATTCGCGACAACTGGCATAACAAAAGTTGCGAGTCCACTCACTAGACCCAGCGCTACGGCATTTAACCATTTCGGATTTTCAATCGCGCGCGAATGAAGATAACCCGCACCCCATCCAGCCGCGCCGAACACCAAAGCCGAAAGTCCCAGTGGACTGGTGACAACAAGATCAAACATCAGACCAAAAACAAAGCCAGCCAAAGCCCCATTTTCTGAGCCCCCCGCCAAACCAGCAGCAATCGAAAGAGCCAACATAATTTGCAGAACAACACCAAAGATTTTTACTTCGGCGAAAAAGGTCGTTTGCAGTGCCAAGGCAGGAATACCCACCAAGAGCAATCGCACGAGAGGTCTGTTGACAAAATCGATCATGGAGTTCCAGTTGCGACCGGCTGATACAACAAAACTCGCACGAAGTTCAGTGCCGTCAATTTGGCAGTCAAACGCACTTCGAGCACCGCTCCAGATGTGCCCGTACGTTGAACGATTTTGATCACTCGGCCGACCACAATTCCTCGCGGAGCCAAACTTTGCGAGCCGCCAGAAGTAATCACCAATGCCCCAACTTGAACTTCGCCGAATCGCGAGTTTTGATCAATGAACTCAACGACCGGAGCATTATCGATTCCACGACCACGGAAAATTCCGGTCTCGGCAACTGGGAGATCATCAAGGTTGATAGTTGTTGTCGGACCACCAGCAGTAGTACCTGGCGCAATCGTCACAATGACACCAGTTGTCGTCGGAGCCAGGGCCCCAAAGTCAACGCCTGAAAAATCAATTGTCGTTGACGTCGCAGTTGAAATTGCCGGTGTCGTAGTTGGAGCATTTGGATCAACAACCGCGGTGACGAGCGGCGCTACTGGCGCAAGCGTTGTCGTACTTGTTGATGTCGTGGATGTACTTGTCGTTGTGGTTGTTGGGGTAGTTGTCGTAGTGGTGGTCGTCGCTGGAACCATGTCTGGTTGATTTACCACTTGAACAGGAATTGCGTATAACGAATCGTTAGAAAGCAATACCAACGAACGGTTGTTATCCACCCAAGTAATTCGACCCACTAAACCGGCCGCGTTTACAACGGGCATACCCACCCGCAAGCCTCGATCGCTCCCCTGATTAATCTCAATCGTTTGCGAATAGTTAGATGGCGTACCACCAACAACTTGCGCCGTCACAGAAGAGATATCGGCAAGGTTGTCAATACCGTTCAACGCCAACAATTCTTGAGCATCACGCACAGTGGCGAGAGCAGCAATAAAGGCGCCTTCTTGTTGATCAAGTTGATCTTGAAGGCGTTCATTCTCGGTTTCTAATTCTCCGTAGTGCGTCATTCCGCGCCAAGCATTTTCTAGCGGTCGTGTGATGACACGCGTCGAACTCTGTACCGGTTCGAAGATCGTGCTGAAAATATTGCGCAATCCGTGTACTACTGAGTTTCCTTGAAGATCAAGGGTGATCAGCAATATCGAAGACAGAGCCAGAAGGGCAATAGCCCGACGACGACTCACCGAATAAACCGGCATGGATCCGATCCCGACCTAGTCGTCACTCTGCGACAAGAGACCGCGCATCATCTCTATATTTTCTAATGCTCGACCCGAGCCAATCACGACCGAATACAACGGATCATTGGCGATATTAATTGGCATTCCGGTTTCATGCGCCAAGCGACGATCAATACCCGCAAGCAAAGCACCGCCACCCGTAATAGTGATTCCTTGGTGCATGATGTCAGCCGCAAGCTCGGGTGGAGTTTTGTCCAGCGTTGTACGTACGGCATCAACAATGGCTGCAACAGGCTCGGCGATGGCTTCACGGACTTGATCAGTTGACAATGAAATTGTTCGCGGCAATCCGCTGATGAGGTCACGACCACGAATATCGGCAGTCATTTCTTCTTCGAAAGGCCAAGCCGACCCCATTTGAATTTTGATTTCTTCAGCAGTTCGTTCTCCAACGGCCAAAGAAAACTCTTTTTTCAGATAGGCCAACAGCGCCTCATCAAGTTCATCGCCAGCAATTCGCAACGACTGAGCGGTCACGATGCCACCCAATGAGATGACGGCGACCTCGGTTGTGCCTCCGCCAATATCCACTATCATATTTCCGCTTGGTTCATGGACTGCCAGGTCGGCACCGATCGCCGCCGCCATGGGCTCTTCAATAATGTGCACCGGCTTGCGAGCCCCAGCGTATTCAGCAGCGTCTTGAACCGCACGTTGTTCAACCCCGGTAATCCCCGACGGCACGCAAATCAACATACGCGGTTTACTCCAACGACTGCTGTGCACTTTTTGAATGAAATAGCGCAACATCTTTTCGCACACATCAAAGTCGGCAATGACGCCATCTTTAAGTGGCCGCACGGCACGAATGTGCCCTGGAGTACGGCCCATCATGCGCTTGGCCTCATGGCCCACTGCGACGGGTTTGCCGTCGGACACGTCAAGAGCCACCACGGAGGGCTCATTCAAAACAACGCCTTGACCGCGCACATAGATCAGCGTGTTGGCTGTTCCAAGGTCGATTGCTATATCTCGCCCGAGGGCCAGCGGATTACTGCGAGCCATGGCCAGAGCCTCCTACGACGTGCGGCACCTGCCAAAAAGCAGCTGTCCCCGAAATGTTACAGATTGGGGAAGAAAATACTGATCTCGCGCTCGGCCGAAGCCAAGGAATCGCTGCCATGCACCAAATTCTCGGTGAACAAGATGCCCAGGTCACCACGAATGGTGCCGGGGGCGGCGTTGCGAGGATTGGTGGCACCCACCATGTTGCGGACGACTTCCCAGGTGTTTTCGGGGCTTTCGAGCACCAAGGCGACGACTGGTCCACGGGACATGAAGGTCACCAATTCGCCATAAAAGCCCTTGCCAACGTGCTCTTCGTAGTGGCGAGCAAGCGTGTCAGCATCGAGTTGACGCAATTCCAGGGCCACAACAGTGAGGCCTTTGGCTTCGAATCGGGACAAAACGGATCCGATCAGACCGCGTTCGACGGTGTCGGGCTTCAAAAGGACAAGAGTACGGTCAGACATGGTCGCTAACCCTACCGCCGACTTCTCGTCCTCGCTGTGCGGGTCAGGGCAGCAGTCGGCGCAAATACGGTCGGGCTGACCCAACCACGTAGAGCGATCCGGTAATCAGCAAGGCATCGTCAGGACCGATTTCTTGCATGGCTCGGTCAATGGCCGCCTCAACGGTGTTGACGGTCGCAACTTCATCGCAACCCAATCGGCGGGCCGCCTCAGCCACTTCTTGGGCTGGCAATCCTCGCGGCGACGGGGCCGTACAGCAGATCACCACATCAAATTCATCAGCTCGCAGAGCCGACAACATGTCGAAGGGATCGCGTCCTTTCAGACAACCAATGACCAGCAGTCGCCGGCCGGCCGGATCGAAGTCCTCAAGAAAAACTGCAGAACACACATCGGCGCCAGCTGGGTTATGGGCGCCATCAACGATCACCAAGGGTTGATGTCCCATCACTTCAAATCGTCCGGGCATTGACACATTGCCAAATGCTTCGTCAATGATGTCAGCAGCCAAAGGACGGGCGAAAAATGCTTCAACAGCCGTGATTGCCACGATCGCATTTTCAGCCTGATGGCGACCATGTAACGGAACGAGCACTTCTGGATAAATCGTGGTCGGAGTTCGGACATCAATCATGCGACCACCTAAGGCCAACTGATTGGAGTCGACTTCAAAGTCACGTGAACGGACCAACAATGAAGCACCGCCAGCCTGGGCGAAAATCTCAACGATCTCTTCGTCGGCGTCGCCACAGATCACAGCGCTTTGCGATTTGATGATTCCGGCTTTTTCACGCGCGATATCGGCGCGAGTTGGGCCAGCGAACTCCATATGGTCAAGACCAATATTTGTAATCACTGCAACTTGAGCATCAACCACATTGGTTGCATCCCAACGACCGAGAAGCCCGACTTCAATCACCATCACATCGACCGCTTCATCAGCAAACCATCTAAACGCGGCAGCAGTACAGATATCAAAATAGCCAGGGCGCGAACCAGTCAACATTTCTAAATCGGCGATCGCAGCGATCTGCTCGGCAAACGCGTCGTCGGGAATTGGCTCGCAATCAATCGTGAAACGCTCATTAACTCGCTCGAGATGAGGACTTGTGTAGGTTCCGACTCGCAAACCGCTCGCCATCAAGAGACGCGTGATCATTTGCGCAGTTGAACCTTTGCCGTTGGTTCCGGTGAGATGCACAACTGGCGCACAGTGTTGCGGTTCGCCCATGAGTTCGCATAAACGCGAAATCATGTCAAGCGAGGGCGAGTCAATACGACCAGTTTTTTGATATCCGGCGTGCTCGTCGAGATACGCCAAAGCCTGCTGGTACGTCATGACCACAACCCTGCGACTGGAATCAACTAGCGGCGCGACGTGGACGTGCCACTCGTGTCGCTGAACGCATCACCAATGTTGGCGGCGACTTCAACTTGACCGAATCAACATCGATGATGACCTTGGCCACATCGGCTCGCCCTGGCAAGTCATACATCACGTTCAAGAGCGTCTCTTCGAGAATCGCACGCAGACCTCGTGCACCCGTGCCGCGACCCAAGGCTTGTTCGGCGATGGCATCAAGGGCTTCTTCGGTGAGTTCGAGTTCGACATCTTCAAATTCGAAGAACTTCTGGAACTGTTTCAACAAAGCATTCTTGGGTTCGGTCAAAATCTTGATCAATGCAGGCTTATCAAGGCTATGCACTGCCCCGACCATCGGCAAACGACCGACAAATTCGGGAATCAAACCAAAGGACAACAAATCTTCGGGCAGAACTTGCGCAAACAAATCACCGGCATCTTTTTCGGCTTTATTGCGCACAGTGGCGTGGAAACCGACTCCCTTGTGACCAATGCGCTGCTCAATGATCTTGTCGAGGCCAGCGAATGCTCCTCCGCAGATGAATAACACATTAGTGGTATCAATCTGAATAAATTCTTGGTGAGGATGCTTGCGTCCTCCCTGGGGCGGAACCGATGCCACTGTTCCTTCAAGGATCTTCAAAAGAGCTTGTTGCACGCCTTCGCCCGACACGTCACGAGTGATTGATGGGTTCTCGCTCTTACGCGCCACTTTGTCAATTTCGTCAATGTAGATAATGCCAGTTTCGGCTTTCTTGACATCAAAGTCAGCGGCTTGAATCAGTTTCAGCAAAATGTTTTCAACGTCTTCACCGACGTATCCAGCTTCGGTCAAGGCTGTTGCATCAGCAATGGCGAACGGAACATTGAGCATGCGGGCCAATGTTTGCGCGAGGTGCGTCTTGCCACATCCGGTTGGACCAAGTAACAAGATGTTGCTCTTGGCCAACTCAACTTCGTCACGACGCGCGATGCCAGTTTCTTTTTGGTATTGCAGTCGGCGATAGTGGTTATAGACCGCGACAGCCAAAACTTTTTTGGCCTGATCTTGTCCGACGACATACTCGTCAAGGAACGATGAAATTTCGCGCGGCTTGGGAAGTTCTTCAAGACGAAGGTCAGTGGCTTCGCCCACTTCTTCTTCAATAATTTCGTTACAGAGGTCGATGCACTCATCGCAAATGTAAACGCCAGGTCCGGCAATAACTTTCTTGACTTGCTTTTGCGACTTACCGCAAAACGAGCACTTAACAATCTCGCCTGTGTCACCAAACTTTGCCACGACTACCCAACCTTTCGCCTCTCAGCCTTACACATTTGGGTGCTTCAGTGGTTGGATGCCCTACTAGCTATCTGGCACAACCGCTGGTAATCAGCGAATGGGACCAGTGCGGTCGACAGCAGATCGCGATGAGATGACATCGTCAATGATTCCGTAAGCCAAAGCCTCGTTAGCTTCCATGACAAAGTCACGATCGGTGTCAGTGCGAATGCGTTCACGGGGCTGACCAGTGTGGTCTGACAAGATTTCTTCAAGAATGTCGCGCATGCGGAAAATTTCTTTAGCAGCGATTTCAAGATCGGTGACTTGGCCGTATCCGACTTGACCGTACGGCTGGTGCAACAACACTCGGCTATGTGGAAGTGCAAGGCGCTTGCCCTTGGTTCCGGCGGCTAACAAGACCGCAGCAGCACTTGCTGCTTGACCAAGGCAAATCGTCGCAATGTCGTTCTTAATGAACTGCATCGTGTCGTAAATCGCGAACAATGCCGTGATGTCGCCACCAGGGCTATTGATGTAGATATTGATGTCCTTGTCGGGATTTTCACTCTCAAGGTGAATCAACTGTGCACACACCAAGTTGGCAATGGTGTCATCGATGGGTGTGCCAATGAAAAGAATGTTTTCTTTGAGCAAACGGCTGTACAAGTCGTACGCGCGCTCGCCGCGACTGGTCTGTTCGACAACTGTCGGAACGTAATAGTTGATTGCCTCGAGGTCCATAATGTTCCTATCAGTCGTGTTCTGAATGATCGTGTTCTGAATGATCATGCTCTGAATGATCATGCTCTGAATGATCATGCTCTGAATGATCGTGCTCATGATTGTGATCGGCCTCTGAGTGACCAATCACGACATCACTGTCAAGAGTCTTGCCGCTGGGGTCAACGTATTCAACTCGGTGGATTAACCAGTCAAGAGCCTTCGACTTGCTGATCTCGGCCGCCAAATCAACGACTGCGTCATTGGCCTGGTAGGCCGCGCGGACTTGATCGACTCCGATGAAGCGAATCTTTTTGTTCTTTGGTGAACCGGTCATCTGATGTTCGCGAACGGCTTGTTCGTTCGTGCGATCGGCCATTGATTCGAATTCGCGTTCAATTTCGTCTTCGGTGGCGTCAAGGCTTTCGGCTGTGACAACTGCTCGCAGTGCTAGGT
>Ga0194041_10000548_pt1 | contig 15260 bp, 15 predicted proteins | sample JunL449m_MetaG_FD_160082 | JGI IMG/M metagenome (GOLD analysis project Ga0194041, IMG submission 160082) | Anoxic zone freshwater microbial communities from boreal shield lake in IISD Experimental Lakes Area, Ontario, Canada - Jun2016-L442-9m | ecosystem: Environmental > Aquatic > Freshwater >...
ACCTTGATCTTCTCATCGCGCAGAGCTTCGGGTGATTCCGAACTAGGAGGTTCCATGGCGAGCAGGGTCAAAATCTGTAGCAGGTGATTCTGAACAACATCGCGAAGCGTTCCCACTCGATCATAAAAGCCGCCTCTCCCTGCAACCCCAAAACTCTCGGCCATCGTGATTTCGACTTTAGAGATCTGATGACGGTTCCAAAGTGGCTCGAGCACGGTGTTGGCAAAGCGGAAGACCAAAAGGTTGAGCACTGGTTCTTTGCCTAAGAAATGATCAATCCGAAAGACCCGCTCATCTGGGAAGGCCGAGAGAACAGTTGCATTGAGTTCTTGTGCCGAAGTCAGGTCCCGGCCAAAAGGCTTTTCAAGAACGATCCTTGCTCGATCGTTTAGGCCAACTGAAGCTAAGCCCTCAATGACTTCAGGGAAGAGCACAGGGGGAATAGCGAGGTACACCACGGGCAGCTTGGACCCATCGAGGGCTTCATTGAGTGAAACGAAGGTTGCGGGGTTTGCGTAGTCGCCTTGCACATAGGACAAGCGAGACTCAAGTGCGTTGAGCACCTCGACATCTGGCACAACATGTTGTGCATCTAGGGCGGAGCGCAGGCGAGCTTTGAGGTCTTCCACGGTCCACTCCGAAGAAGCAACCCCAATAACTGGCACATCGAGTTGGCCGGTAGCGGCAAGGTGATAGAGCGCAGGTAGGAGTTTTTTGAATCCCAAATCTCCGGTGATCCCGAATAGGACTAGGGCATCACCAGTGTTGGCTGAATCGACCTTGTGCGGACTCTGCTCCCTCATGGTGCAGAGCTCTCAACATGGCCGCCAAATTCGTTCCGCATAGCTGACAGAACTTTGTTGGCCATTGTTTCTTCGCCACGAGAGGAGAACCGTGAGAACAGAGCGCTGGCAAGTATCGGTGCTGGAACCCCAAGGTCAACAGCGGCTTCAAGCGACCAGCGGCCTTCGCCACTATCGCTCACAACGCCTGTAAACCCATCAAGGGTTGGGTCTGCAACAAAGGCTGCTGCAGTCAGGTCGAGTAACCAAGACCCAACGACGCTGCCTCGCCGCCACAGCTCTGTGACAGCGGGAATGTCAACATCAAACCCATAGGGGGCAGTGTGGCCGAGCAGGTTCAGGCCCTCTGCGTAGGCACCCATCAATCCGTACTCAATGCCGTTATGCACCATCTTGACAAAATGCCCGGATCCCGTTGGGCCGCAGTGCAGCCAGCCTTGCTCTGCCTGGGTGAGGTCACCATCGCGGCCCGGTGTGCGTTCCACTGAATCAGCCGGAGGGGACAAAATGTCAAACACGGGCCGGAGTTGGAGCACTGCTTCCTCGGCACCGCCGACCATCATGCAGTAGCCGCGCTCCAAGCCCCAGACGCCACCACTCGTGCCGACATCAAGAAGCGAGATCTTGCGCTCAGCTAACGCAGCACCCCGAGGACCGTCCTCGCGCCAGTCGGTGTTGCCCCCGTCGATAATCACGTCCCCTGGGTCGATCAGATCCGCAATCTCAGCGACCACTGCGCCAGCAACCGAGGCGGGAACCATGACCCAGATTGCTCTGGGGGTGGGGAGCGCTGCAACGAGTTCGGCCAGCGTTGAGGCTGCTCGCACACCCGAGCCAAGTTCCTCAGCCAGTGCAGCCGCAACGGCTGGATCAGTGTCGAAAACAACAGACCTTCCACCGCCACTCACGAGTCTGCGCACCAGATTTGCCCCCATTCGACCCAGACCGACCATGCCAAGTTGAGGCGGTAAGGAATTCTCCCGCTTGAGTGCAGAGGTTGATGCAGTGTTTTCGATCATGGTGAGCAGGCTCCTAGTTGGTGAGGTGAAAACGGTGGCAGGTAAACGTTCGAATCAAGAAGACGGAGACGATGAGAACTTACTCTGGCCAGTTGAAACTCAGCCCGGTGAGTTCCTCGGAAGTTGACCACAATTTTGCCCACTCCTCAGTCTTGAGTGCTGAAGAAGTTGCTTGTACAAGCTGAGGGTTGCCCCGCATCTCGCCAAGGCCGCTGGGCCCGTAGTAGCAACCGCCAACTGCCTCAGGGCTAGTTGCTGCAAAAAGTTGAGGAAGCGCCCCTTGGGCTGCAGATTGTGCAAATACTTTGTTGCCCGCAGCCATTACTCGCCCCATGAGTGCTTGTCCGGCCAACTCAGGCCCAGCCGCTTGCAGGTGCGTAGATGCGTATCCCGGGTGTGCCGCCATCGAACTGAGAGTGGTTTTCGCCGCAACAGCCTGCCGCTCGAGTTCAAAGCTGAACATCAAGTTGGCCAACTTTGACTGAGCGTAGGCGGGCCACTTTTGGTAATCCTTCTGCCAGTCAAGATCCTGCCAGCGCATCTTTCCGATCCGGTGTGCGCCCGAGGAAGTCGTCACCACTCTTGCCTTCTGCGATGCGAGCAGGAGCGGTAACAAACGCGCAGTAAGGGCGAAGTGTCCTAGGTGGTTGGTGCCGAACTGCATCTCATGGCCTTGAGCGGTTCTGCGCAGAGGTAGTGCCATCACCCCTGCGTTGTTCAGCAGCACATCAAGATGCCCAACAGATTCGGCGACCTGCTGACTAGCCCGCTCTACGGATTCAAAATCTGCCAGATCAAGCTCGACGAGTTGAGGCTCTGCTCCGGTGGCGACAGAACTGACTTGCTCAAGAGCAGCGTTGCCTCGCTCAAGATTGCGACAGGCCAGAAGTACCTGTGCTCCCGATCCTGCAAACGCCCGAGCTGAAGCAAGTCCCAAACCGCTGTTTGCCCCCGTAACCAACACAATGATGTTGCGCTGATCGCCCATATCGGCCACCGTCCATGAAGGATGTTTCATTGCTTTAGGTTTGCACTTCTACGCTGGCTCCGCCCCATTGTGAAGAGCCAGTTCCGTTTCCCTTAGCGGGTGAAGCGCTCTGCGCATACCATTGGGATAGTGAACGACTCGAACCGAACCGGCCAGAACCCCCCGGGAATCAGAACCGCTGTGAGCCCTGCAGACATTGAGCATTTCAATCGCACGGGTTGGTTGCTGACCGACACGCTTGATGCGGAGGGCGTTGAAGAATTGCGATCCTGGATGGATGAGATCGCTGAGTGGCCCGAACAGGGGGATGGCTGGATGCATCATTATGAACTCACTGATGAGGGTCCCAAACTTTGCCGCAGTGAGAATTTGATTCCGTTCCATGAGGGTCTTCGTGGGTTGCTTACCCAGGGGGCCTTGATTGAGGTTGCATCCGCTCTCATCGGCTCGCAAGCGGCGTTGTACAAAGAGAAGGTCAACTACAAACTTTCCGGCGGTGCTGGCTATGCACCGCATCAAGATGCTCCTGCGTATCCATTCATTGACGCTCATGTCTCGTGCATGGTTGCGATTGACGATTCAACATCTGACAACGGCTGTTTAGAGGTGGTTTCTTCTCACCACCAGAGCATCCTTGAAACCGATGATTCTGGGTGCATAACTCAAGAGATCGTGGACTCGCTTCACTGGGACCCAGTAGAGGTCAGAGCGGGCCAGACCCTGTGGTTTCATTCCCGAACGCCGCATCGCAGCGGCGCAAACCACTCTGTTCTGTCTCGGCGCGCTTTGTACCCCACCTACAACGCTCTGTCTGAAGGCGACTTGAGAGACGAGTACTACGAGCACAAGCTGGCCGAATTTGAAGCGGGAGAGGCCGCCGAAGGCCGCGTGCGAGTCTCGTTGATCGGAGACTTTCAGGGCAGGTCAGTGCAGTGAGCGCCGAGTACGTCCACCCCTCCGAAATTCCGCGTCCAGAGAGCGCTGCGACTACTGAGCAGGTCCTTGCGCTCTATGAGGAGTTTGGAAACCTTCGCTACGACGAAGAACTATGCCAGATCGACCACGCACTCCAAACCGCTGCCCTCGCAGTGAGGGCGGAGGCCTCAGAGGAACTCGTCGTAGCGGCATTGCTGCACGATGTCGGGCACTTGCTGGCAATTCAGCAAGGCCGGGCAGAGGGGGAGTCGGCAGTCCCTGCGGCAGATCTCACACATGAGGCTGTCGGCGCTCGGTACTTAGCAGGGCTTTTTCCGCCGGCAGTCACTGGCCCAATTGCGTTACATGTGCGAGCGAAGCGGTATCTCTGTGCAACAAAACCGGAGTACATCGATGGACTCTCGGCCGGATCCGTTCGCAGCCTGCAGCTTCAGGGCGGGCCAATGACAATGACTGAACTGCGAGTGTTCGAACGAAACCCTGCAAGCAGGAACGCTGTTCGATTGCGAGGCTGGGACGACGGAGGGAAGCTCGAAAGCCTGGAGGTGCAACCCTTAACTGCTTACGTCGCAGTCCTGCAACGAGTCTCCTATCTCGTTGATGGCTGACCCGATGAGGTCGAACCCGGCAGTACTCTGTGACACATGTGGTTCTGGATCAGCCTAGGAATCTTGTGCACGTTCTTGATTGCAACGGTCTCTATTGGAATGGTGACTGGTTCCCTCGCGAGTCGGCCTCGACGCAGTGTGTATGACATCGACGAGGCCGTGGAATTTGTTGCTGAGCGTCTCCCCGAGGACCTCACATCTGTGGTGAGTTTTGAAGACGTGCGCGCTGTGTTGTTGTTCCATTGCGATTATTTAGCAGACAAGGGTGTGGCTTCCCTCGCAACTGCAGAGGACATGGGTTCTGCCCTAGTGGTGGTGCCTGAGGATGAACCTGTTGCTTATGTGCTTGGCAAGGTGAGTGAGTCTGATCTGCAGTTGAATGACGAGCAGGTTCTGCAGATTCTCGATGCCGAGTCAGCGTATTACCAAGCCATTGGAGCCTTTGGCCCGATGGTGGATCTTCCGCAGGATCCGTCGGCTTGAGTGTTGGCGCTGAGCGCGATTGTGTTCATTCCCCGTACGATACCGAGGACGGGAACGAGTTCAGGAGTATGAGATGGAACGTCCAGTGAAGTTTGAGCACAATCAATTTGTGGGCGATAAACGAACTCAGGTGGTCTACGACGTGGATGCGCTCGAGGGTAACGATGAAGCGCTGATCGAGGAACTTATGCTGGCCGAGACCTATCTGTGCTTTGGCCCCGACACGCTCCCCGAGGCACGTAACCGGGGCTACCACTTGTTTCATAAACAGCGGGCACTTCACGAAAGCTGATCACTGATGATGAGGGGTAGGCCCTGATGCCAACGAGTCAACGAGGGACCGAGGACTCCGCTCCTGCAGTTATGGACTATCAGTTCCCCTCGGAAGATCTTGTACTCAGCGGCCACCTCGCTGAGCCAACCGAGGGTCCGCACGACGCCCCGGGACTCTTGCTTTGCCACGGTTTTCCGGTTCGGGGACGTGAGTCTCCTCAGTCTGGGGTGTCATTTCCTGAACTCGCGGACCGAATTGCAGTGGAGTTGGGATGGGTTGTGCTCGCCATGAACTTTCGGGGTTGTGGCACTGCAGAGGGCAACTACTCGATGCTCGGGTGGCTCGATGATGTGGGCGCAGGGGTAGCGGAACTGATCCGGCTTGGTGTCACGGGTGTGTGGGTGGCGGGCTATGGAACCGGCGGTTCGCTAGCAGTCTGCGAAGGGGCGCGGAATCCATCCGTCATGGGGGTGGCTGCGCTTGCAACTCCAACCGACTTTGATGACTGGGCACGCAATCCACGACGCCTGTTACTTCATGCCCGTGAGGTGCAAGTGATCAAGGATCCTGAATTTCCATCCTCCTTCGACTCTTGGGCTAATGGGTTCAAGATGGTGAAGCCTGTTGAAGCCGCCTCGCGCCTAGCCCCACGTCCGTTGCTTGTTGTGCATGGGGACAGCGATGATCTCACACCGCTCGAGGATGGGCGCTCTCTTGCGCGTGCGCATGGAGATGCCGAGTTCCGTCTGATTAACGGTGCCGGCCACGAACTTCGCCATGATCCTCGAGCGGTAGCGGTGTTACTGGGATGGCTGTCACGTCAGCAGATTGCCGTGCTGGCCCAGCCGACGGATGCAGAGATTGAAATCGCACAGGCGGCGGCGGAAGATGAAGCCGTGAACGACAGAGTGATGGCGGAGCACAGCGAGGAGGCAAGGCCGGAGCCTTCTGGAGATGCCTCCGCTCGGACCGATCCAGAGAACTGAATCTGGAGCGAGCTCAGTTGGTTGGTAGAGGTCAGTTCTGAGATCTCACGGCAGACTCGCAGGTTTTGCATCGAGCCAACCATCCGCTGGTGCTGACCCGCACCGACATCCAAGTGCCGCAGTGCCTGCAGTAACGAGGTGGGTCAAAGGCTGGCAAACAACCAGAGCACGCCGTCCGGGTCTTGCCGCATCCATCGCAAAACTCTCCCGCACTGGCCGATTTTCCGTTGCCGGATTGGCTGTTCACAGCACGCCGGTAAGTGCGCCAATCGGCATCTGAAGGTCCTGGAGCATTTGTAAATCTTCTTCTGGGGAACGTCCCAATGTGGTCAGGTAGTTGCCAACGATCAACGCATTAATGCCCGAGGTCATACCCATGACTTGGAGTTCGCGAAGCGTGATCTCTCGACCGCCGGCGTAGCGAAGGATGACCGATGGCAACGCAATTCTAAACAGTGCAATCCAGCGCAGCGCCTCCATTGCTCCCATCGGTTTACGAATCTGCAACGGTGTTCCTGGTCGTGGGTTCAAGAAGTTAAGAGGCACTTCAGTCGGGTTGAGCTCGACGAGTTGACCCAAGAGCTCAAGTCGTTGCGCATCGGATTCCCCCATGCCGAGTAGGGCTCCGCAACACAGTTCCATGTTGAATTCCTTGACGAGCTGGCAGGTATCCCAGCGCTCCTCCCAACTATGGGTAGTTGCAACCTGAGGAAAGAAGGAGCGAGCAGTTTCCAGATTGTGGTTATAGCGGTGCACGCCACCTTCTGAAAGGCGTTGAGCCTGATCCCGAGAGAGGATTCCCGCCGAGATGGCGACGTTCAAACCGGTTTCCTTCTGGACCACGGGGATCAATTCCAAAATGCGGTTCAGCGTGCGCTCGTCTGGACCTTTGATTGCCAACACAATGCAAAACTCAGAGGCACCAAGCGCTGCGTTCTCTTTCGCTGCTGAAATCACTTCGTCCGTGTCAAGAAATGGTGTTGCTTTGACGGGGGTATCAAAGGCGGAGGACTGCGAACAGAAGTGGCAGTCCTCGGGGCATCCGCCGGTTTTGGCCGACAGAATTCCCTCAACTTCAACCTCGGGTCCGCACCAAGCCAAGCGCACCTGATGCGCAAGCGCGGTGAGCTCGGCCGTGTGCTCCGGCGCGAGTGCGGCGAGTTGAGCAAGTTCATTGGCGCTCAGCAATCGACGTTGCTCAACAAGCGCGTCCTCGGCGTGACGAATCAATTCACGGTTCATAAAGCAGAAAGGTAGTAGTCCAGCGGGCTTCACTCACAACCCAACTCGACCCTTTACCACTCAAAACCCCCCGTTTCGTCTTGCGCCTGACCCCCCTATGGGGTCAGGCGCACAACAAAACGGAAGTGGTGGCTAGCCGTGCCAGGGAACTGGACCTTCGGTGGGAACCTTGTATCGCTTGAGTGCGTCATCGATCGCAGCGGGTACGAGTGTGCCGTCAGCAACAAGTTGATTGAGGACTGCGAGCACAATATTGGGCGCATTCGTCTCGAAGTAGTGCCGAAGTGTCTCACGGGTATCTGAACGTCCGAACCCATCGGTCCCGAGCGAGTTCCAAGCTCGAGGTGACCAACGAGAGATCTGATCGGGAACCAGTCGCATAAAGTCCGTCACCGCAATGATCGGGCCCTGCGAGCGTTCAAGTTGGCTCGTGACCCACGGCACGCGGGGCTGCTCATTGGGGTGAAATGAGTTCCAACGATCAACTCCAAGCGCCTCCGATCGCAGTTGCTGGTAGCTCGTTACCGACCACATCTCGGCGCTGACTCCGTAATGTTCAGCGAGTTCTGCCTGCGCTTTCGCAGCTTCCGTATGTGCTGCACCTGAGAACAAAATCGTTGCTCGGGGGCCTGCGGCTGCTGGGCCGACGGAGTAGCGGTAGAGACCCTTAATGACGCCATCCCCGACTCGGTGCTCACCTTCATCGGCTGGCATCGTCGGCATTGCGTAGTTCTCGTTGTACAAGGTGATGTAATAAAAAATGTCCTCGCCTGCCTCTGCGTCTCCGCCGGGGTACATGCGGTGAATCCCATCGCGCACGATGAGCGCAGTTTCAAACGCAAAGCTTGGGTCATACGAGCGACAGACCGGCACGATGGTCGACAACACCAAGCTTTGTCCGTCATTGTGTTGCAAGCCCTCGCCTTGGAGGGTGGTGCGGCCGGCGGTCGCGCCCATCAAGAATCCTCGCGCCCTCGCGTCTGCAGCAGCCCAAATCAAGTCTCCGACTCGCTGAAACCCAAACATTGAATAGAACGTAAAGAACGGAACCATGGGTACGCCGCGGTGTGCGTAGCTCGTGGCCGCTGCAGTCCAATCAGCCAAACCACCAGCCTCGGTTATACCTTCTTCAAGAATTTGCCCATCAGTAGATTCCTTATATGACAACAACAGGTCATGGTCTACGGGCTCGTAATTCTGTCCCAGTGCCGAGTAGATCCCGAGCTCTTTAAACATTGCATCCATGCCAAAGGTTCGAGCTTCATCGGGAATGATCGGGACGATTCTGCTTCCGATTTGTTGGTCTCGGCAGAGGTTGCGGAGCAGCCGTGTAAAGGCGACGGTGGTAGACACCGCCTGAGTCCCTGAACCCTGCAGGAGTTCGGTAAACACAGAGTCGCTCGGCAATTCGAGTCGCCGACGAGTCTTCACTTCTCGAGAGGGCAGGGGGCCGTCCAGTTCAGCGCGCCGTCCGAGCAAATACTGAGCAATTTCGGAGTCGGGTTCGGGGCGAACATAAGGAGGTAGTTCCCCTTCGAATGCTGAGTCTGGCAAAGCGTCCTGCAGGTACAGGCGGTCCCGCAGCTCAAGGAGCTGCTTTGGGCTCATCTTCTTGATCTGATGAGTGGAGTTTCGACCCTCAAACCCCGGGCCCAGCGTCCAGCCCTTGATGGTTTTTGCCAAGATCACCGTGGGAACACCCTTGGTCTCAACAGCTGCGGCATAGGCGGCGTAGAGCTTCTGATAATCGTGGCCGCCACGAGGCAGGTTCTGCAGTTCCTCGTCGGAGAGGTGTTCGACCATCGCTCGAAGCCGTGGGTCAGGCCCAAAGAAATGTTCGCGGATGAAGCTGCCCGATTCGATTGCGTACTGCTGGAACTCGCCGTCGATGGTTGAGTTCATCTTGTTCAGAAGCACCCCTTCGGTGTCATTCTCAAGAAGTTGGTCCCAAGCACCTCCCCAGATCACTTTGATCACGTTCCAACCATTTCCGCGGAAGATGGCCTCAAGTTCTTGAATGACTTTTCCGTTTCCGCGAACTGGGCCGTCAAGGCGTTGCAGGTTGCAGTTCACTACCCAAGTGAGATTGTCGAGTTTCTCTCGGGAAGCTAGCGAGATGGCACCGAGTGTTTCGGGCTCGTCCACTTCGCCGTCGCCGATGAATCCCCAGACTCGGCTGGTCAGCGCATCGTCAATCTGGCGGTTCTGTAGGTACTTGTTGAAACGGGCTTGATAGATCGACAGGATCGGACCCAAGCCCATCGACACGGTTGGGTATTCCCAAAAATCAGGCATAAGCCGTGGATGAGGGTACGAGGACAGGCCATGCCCCGTTTTTGAAGCGGGTGAGTCGGGCATCGTGACTTCTCGGCGGAAGCGATCGAGGTCTCCCTCGTCGAGGCGGTATTCGAGGAAGGCTCTGGCGTAGATACCAGGAGACGCGTGGCCTTGGAAGTAGACGTGGTCCCCTGGGTCTTCTCCGTGTTTGCCGCGAAAGAAGTGATTGAATCCCACTTCGTAGAGCGCTGCGGAACTTGCGAACGTGGAGAGGTGGCCACCTATTCCATCTGCGTTGATGTTGGCCCGTATCACCATCACTGCGGCGTTCCAGCGGATGTAGGCCCGAATGCGCCGTTCTATGCGTGTGTCTCCAGGAAACTGAGCTTCGTCAACGGTCGGGATGCTGTTGATATAGGGGGTTGAGATACTTGCCGGTGAACCAACGGAGAGTTCCTCTGAGCGCTCGAGTAGGCGAGCCATCAAGTAGCGGGCTCGCGATTGCCCGTGGGTCTGCACCACTGCCGTTAGGGAGTCAAGCCACTCCTGAGTCTCTTGAGCGTCTGTGTCAGGAAGTTGATGCGTGAAACCGTCGATGTTCATAAATCGCTCCGAGATGCCGAGGTGTCATGAATCGTACGGGGAGTTGCGGTTCAGAGATGATCATTTCTTGAACCGCCCGCCGGACTAGCGTGCGCTCAGTGTCTCGACCTGAACCTTTCGCCGTTCCCGCAGGTGCCACTGTTGCCTACACAGATGGGGCATGTCGCGGGAATCCCGGCCCTGGCGGCTGGGCCTGGGCGATTCCTGGAGGTGCATGGGCTTCGGGGTATGACCCATCTACAACAAATCAGCGAATGGAGATCATGGCGGCGTTTCAGGCCGTGGGTTCGATTGAAGGTCCCGTGCACGTGGTGAGCGATTCCACGTATGTGGTGAATTGCTTTCGTGATGGCTGGTGGCGTGGCTGGCAGAAACGTGGTTGGAAGAATTCAAAGAAGGAGCCGGTAGCCAATCGCGATCTCTGGGAACCGTTCATCGAGCTTGCACTTGACCGCAAGACCACGTTCGACTGGGTCAAAGGCCACAGCGGAGATCCGATGAACGATGTTGTGGATCGCCTCGCCGTGGCCGTTGCACTGTCGATGAAGAATGTGAGCGGCGAGGTTCCGCCCACTGAGCAACAGATGGGCCCACCTGATTCAGTGGGGCCACGCTCTGCATCGCTGCGCTCCGCAGTGAGCGGATTTGGTGCCGCGAAGGCAGGATCGGCAGAGGGTGCAGCGGAGTCAGGCGCGGCACGAGACCTCGGTGTTGCTCGGCCGGCCATTCGAGATGGTCGTATTCCGGAGGGATCTCCCTACGCAGTGGTCGGAATTCGAGCTGCTGATCTTGCCGACTCCGAGGCGGGCAAAAAACTGCGACGACACATGTCAGAAGTACTGACCGCTCAGGCTGAACTTCGCAATGACCTTGTGGTACTCACCGGGCTCCGTCCCGGCGCCGAACAAATTGCCGCCTTTGCAGCAGCTGACGCAGGACTCCCCTATGTGGTGGTCCTGCCCTACCCCAACCCGGCCTCGTCATGGCCAGAGACAACCCGTTCCGCATTCGAAGTCGCATGTTCAGCTGCGAGGAGTCTGGTCACTCTTGAGAAGAAGCTTCCCGCTGATGCAGCGGCAAAGCGTGCCGCTCTTGGTCGCAGAGATGGCTGGTTGCGCTCGGTGTCGATTGGGGCGTTGGTGGTCACCGATGGTGCGAACGGCGAGGCCGATCTTCAGTTTAATAAGTTCTGCCAAGCCCTAGGTGATGAGGTTTGGCAGATAGAGATGGACCAACTGCGTTGATCGAGTTGTTCGGAGTTAGCGATTTTTGCCTGAGCGCTGACGTCGGATGGTTGCGAAGGCCTCGTTGACGTCACGCACGCGACGTTCAGCGAGGTCTCGAAGATCCTGATCAGCCTCAACATGACGATCCGGGTGCAACTCAGACAGCAGGCGGCGGTGTGCGGTGCTGATTTCTTTCCAAGTGGCCACGCGAGTGAGGCCGAGGACTGCATAGGGTCCAGCTGTAGGGTCAGGTTCTGCGAATAACCCCGGTAGAGCCTGAAATGTGGGGTTCTCGGTGTTGAGGGGCGTGGCAGTATTCACGTCTGATTCCTTTATTTGCTCGGTCCACTGTGAGGTCATGCAACATGATTCTCGGCAGATGAAAGAAGCCACTAAAGAATTGTGAATCTATTTCGAAATTTCTTCCTGTTTCGGTTGGCCAGCTTGACCGTTCGGTCAATAGAGTCGTGCAAATGTTGGAACTTCAGAATGCATCAGCAATCGTCACCGGTGGGGCCTCGGGCCTTGGAGAGGCCTCGGTTCGCGCCTTGGCAGCCAAGGGTGCCAAGGTGGTTATTCTTGACCTTGACCGTCAGGCAGAGAAGGGCGATGCCCTAGCCAAAGAGGTCGGCGGCATCTTTGCCGCTGCTGATGTGACCGACGAGGAGCAAGTCATCGCTGCAGTGGAGGCCGCCAAAGAACTCGGCCCGATCCGCGCTTTGGTGAACTCGGCAGGGATTGGCTGGGCTTCACGGACGATTGGTCGTGACGGCAGTTACGAATCAGCCCACAACCTTGAACTGTTCCGCAAGGTCATCGACATCAACTTGGTCGGCACGTTCAACGTGACTCGCCTTGCGGCCTCGGCCATGTCATTGAACGACCCCGATGAAGACAATGCGCGTGGCGCAATTGTCAACACTGCCTCGGTTGCTGCTCTTGAAGGCCAGGTTGGTCAAGTTGCTTACGCCGCTTCCAAAGCTGGCATCGTCGGAATGACCTTGGTAATCGCTCGTGACCTTGCGCCCGCCGGAATCCGCTGCAACACGATTATTCCTGGTTTCTTTGATACGCCGATCTATGGCGATAATCAAGAAATGAAGGACCACCTGATGAAGGACACGCTGTTCCCAAAGCGTCTTGGCTATGCGTCCGAGTACGCCTCCCTAGCGATCGAACTCATTACCAATGGCTACATCAATGGTGAATCGGTGCGCATCGACACCGGCACACGGATGCAGCCGAAGTGATCCGCTGACCTGCCACCAAACAGCAGGTCTCCAACTGATCGGAAGCCCCTTCGCAGCGCTGCACTCTTTGCGTTCTTGAAGGTGGTGGAACACCGAAGCCAGTGAAGTGCCCGCAGCGACTCGTCGGTTGTGAACTTCAGTCCAGGCTAAATGGCGTGGAACTTGAAATCATGACTTGCGCTCCTGCAGGCAACTTGGATGATTTGCCGAGCCAGTAGGCGTGATCAGCCATCTTGAGCAGTTCGTTGTCGCCGCTTGAATTGCCGTACGACCAAAGTTCAACACTGCTCATTGGATCAATCGCCGTTTCGCTCAACCAGGCCCGAAGCCGGATCGCCTTTTGTTCTGCTCGCACATTCGGAAAGTTCATGTTCCCGGTGAGGAGACCGGACTCAACAGTGGGCTCTACAGCGATCACGGCGTTTACCCCCAACGCCTCAGCGAGTGGCTCTAGGTAATAAGTCAGCGAGGCGGAAACGAACAGCAGTTCATGGCAGGCATCGCGGTGCTGTTGTAGTCGCTCAAGAACCACGGGGTTGAGTTCGTTCACCAACAAGTCTCGGGCGTAGAGTCGGCCGAGCCGCTGCAGGTCCTCTTTCCGGCGGCCGCACATTGCCCGGTGAATCATTTCGGCTTTAACTTCGTCTCGATCTCGCAGATGTATGCTTCGCCGCATACCCGAAAATCCAATCTGCGCCAGAATCTGAGCGAAGCGCGATGGGCCAGTTACGCGCAACAAAAATGGCATCAAGGTGTCTCGTTTGGAGAGGGTGCCGTCAAAATCAAATGCGGCCACTTTGCGTTTCGCTGGTTCAGTCACCTGAGTTCCCCATATGAGATCTGCTCGAGATGCGTCAAGCTGCTGTCGGTCGGGTTCGACGCGTGAGAGATGTTAGAGCGGCGAGGAAGTGTTTTCGACGAAGGCGTCGAGGCGCGACAGTGTTGCCTCCATGTGCTTGACGTTCTTCGTTGGCGCTTTCGTGAACTCTACGTAGGCGCCAAATTTTGTTGTTGACCAGTCGAAGGTCTCGGTCACCAAGGTGGAGCCAGCATCGGAGCCGTCAACGATTGGTTCAAACTCGTAACGCCAGCGCCAGCCACCGATGTGCGACCAAGCGATCAAGCGCCCGTCGGCGTATTCCACCACCTTGTTGCTCATCCGATACGGAACCACAATGCGCATGTTGGTGCTGAATTTGTCTCCTAGGCCCAGCTTGCGAGATCCGCCAGCAGCACCGTGCACGCTGCCCGAACCGTCGATGACGTGATGCAAAGTTGGGTCAGCTACCACATCGAAGATTCGTTGTGCGTCGGCAGGAATGACTCGACTCGCCGAAACTTGTTTGCTGTTCTCGCTCAAGGTGTTGTTCCTGCCATGCTCAGTTTGTGCAATAAGTTGCTCGGGATCAGCAAGTCATGCTGGGCCGATGAGGTCCTATCCTGACGCACTCAGGCCGTTGAAGCGAAGTTCGAAAACATCGAGCAGTCGACCCAGGGCTAGCTGGCTTCGAGGCGCAACCCTGAACAGGAGCAGGCCGTTAAGCCAGGAGGGCCGTGAGAGCCGGTGTGAGTTCAGGGTATTCAAAGCTGAACCCAGCGTGCAGGAGTGCCGCTGGTACTACTCGCGTACTGCTGAGTAGTAGCGAGTCAGCCAGTTCTCGTCCGAACAGCAGTCGAGGGCCGGTGATGGGCAGAATCGTTGTTGGACGGTGAAGAACTCCACCCAAGATCTTGGTGTACTCGGCGTTGGTGACGGGCTCGGGTGCAGTCAGATTTACCGGCCCCTTGAGTTCGTGGGTCAACAGAAATTCGATCGCCCGTATCTCGTCCTCGATCGAAATCCAACTAATGAACTGCTTGCCTGATCCAACCTTGCCGCCGAGACCCAACTTGAAGAAGGGGAGCTGCTTTGCGAGCGCCCCGCCGTCGGTGGATTGGACGATTCCGGTGCGAAGAAACACCACGCGGATTCCTGCGTCGACGGCCGGCTGGGCTGCAGCTTCCCAATCGATACAGACTCGAGCGGTGAAGTCAGATCCTGGGCCGGCGGTCTCATCGAGAATCTCGTCGCCGCAATCTCCGTAATAACCAATCGCCGACCCCGACAGCATCACCGCGGGAGGGTGATCCATCGTAGACATCGTCTTTGCGAGCAGGCTCGTTCCCAAGGTGCGAGAGGTCAGAATCCGATCCTTTTGCTGCGAATTCCACCGGCTATCGGCAATCCCCACCCCTGCAAGATGTACGACTGCTTCGATCCCCTCAAGGGCGCTTGCGTCAATCATCTGGCGTGAAGGGTCCCATGAGGCCTGTAAAATCTCTGGCGATGATTCAGTCGAAGTAGAACTTGGCCGACTGAATTGGGTGAGTTCGTGGCCGTCGCGGAGCAACGCTTCCATGAGTTGTGTGCCAATCAGACCGCTAGCACCAGTTAGGGCAATCTTCATATCTGCTTTCCTCTTTCGCCAACTTCGAGGTCGGTTCCGATTTCTCGTGAGCATTCTCCACCGCCACCGCTCCGATCAGCTTTCGTGGCAGTGGCAGTGGCAGTGGCAGGGGCAGGTG
>Ga0194041_10000552_pt1 | contig 15187 bp, 13 predicted proteins | sample JunL449m_MetaG_FD_160082 | JGI IMG/M metagenome (GOLD analysis project Ga0194041, IMG submission 160082) | Anoxic zone freshwater microbial communities from boreal shield lake in IISD Experimental Lakes Area, Ontario, Canada - Jun2016-L442-9m | ecosystem: Environmental > Aquatic > Freshwater >...
GCACCGCTTCCGGGCTGACTGAACTAGAGGAACAAGCGTCAGTGGCCTGTGAACTTGGGGTCGCGTTTCTCGCTGAATGCAGCCATTCCTTCGACCAAATCGCTTGAGGCAGTGGCCAAAGCTTGGAAGTGGCCTTCGGTTTCAAGCAGGGTTCCCAGATCGGTCTCGAAACTGCGATTGAGGAGTTGTTTCGACAAACCGAGGCTTCGCGTAGGGCCAGTGGCCAATTTTGCAGCGAGTAGCAGGGCTTCAGCAGCGAGTTGTTCGGAGTTCTCGTAACACCTCATGGCTAGGCCCTCGGAAACAGCTTGAGACCCGAGGATCTTTCCGCCCAACAGCACAAGTTCTTTGGCTCGCGCTGGGCCAAGCAATCTGGGGAGCAAGTAGGCACCGCCGGCATCGACGACCAATCCCCATTTTGCGAAGGTCCACAAAAACGCGCTGTCCGGCTGAACGAGCACCAAGTCACAGGCCAGGGCAATGTGGGCACCTGGGCCGACGGCATATCCGTCAACGGCGGCAACGGTTGGTTTGTCGAGCTCCCAGAGTTGCTGCACGATTGTTTGCACTCCGATACGGAGCGCTTCTGAGGTGGATCGTGGGTCGAATCCTGGCCGGCCGGCTTGTGAAACCGTTGAGGCTCCCAAGTCCATACCTGAACAAAATGAGCCACCACTTCCGGTGATGAGCACAGCGCGAACCAGGTCGTCCGATCGCGCTCGGTGTAGCGCCGCCACAAGCTGATCACGCATCTCTACTGTGAGCGCGTTACGGGCCTCTGGTCGATCCAGTGTGATTCGCAAGAGGCCAGAGTCGAGTTCTTCCGAGATCATTTTGCGTTCCTTGTCAGAATGTTCACAACCGATACGCCTGAGCCGCGGCCGCCCACATTGTGTTGCAATGCGTAGCCGTTCTTGAGCGCTACTTGTCGAGGGCCGGCCTGTTCACGTAGCTGCCACCAGAGTTCAATAATTTGGGCAATTCCGGTGGCCCCGATGGGATGGCCTTTGGCGAGTAACCCGCCCGAGGTATTCACTGGCATGGAGCCTGAGATTGCGGTTTCTCCGGCGGCCGAGAAGGCACCCCCCGTACCTTTTTCGCAGAACCCCAGGTCTTCAATATCTAAAATCTCGGTGATGGTGAAGCAATCATGGACCTCTGCGCAGTCCAATTGTTTGGGAACGATACCTGCCATCTCATACGCCCGAGCCGAGGCCAGTCGACTAGCGAGCAGCCCCAAGTAATCCTGTTTCTCATGTAAGTAGGGGTGATCAGTCGCAACGCCAAACCCAGCTACATAGACGGGGGAATCGGTGAACTCGTGGGCGCGCTCAGCCGAAACGAGCACTACCGCTGCGGCGCCGTCAGTTTGTGGGCAGCAATCGAGCAGCCCGAGCGGGGAGCAGACCTGTGGAGCAGCCAGAACCTGATCAACGGTGATCTCGTTTTGGAAGTGAGCAAAAGGATCAAGTGCGCCGTTGTGGTGATTCTTCACTGCTACTGAGGCCAGCATCTCTTTTGTGGTGCCGTACTCGTGCATGTGCCGCGTTGCGAACGGGGCAAAGAGTACGGGTGCAGATTCGCCGCGCGTATAGACCGGGTGTCCACCTGCGGCGCGGGCCAACAAGCCCTCCTCGGCGGATTTATCTCGCATCTTCTCAACGCCAATGACGAGTACCACGTCATGCACGCCAGAGGCCACTGCCATAGCGCCCACTCGGAACGCATCCGATCCAGTGGGGCAAGCGTTTTCGATGCGGGTGCAGGGCACCCCACTGAGTCCGATTGCGCTTGGCACGGTGTTACCGCCAATACCTTCTTGGCCCCACAAGGTGCCTCGTTGCGTAGCGACAAACATGGCCTCGACCTGGGATGGGTCGAGGCCCAAGTCAACGGAGTCGCGGCAGGCGCGCCATGCTCCGGCGGCCATCTGCTCGTAGCTCTGATCGAACAACTCGCCGAAGCGAATCATTCCTGCGCCAACAACGGCAACTTTGTTCCATGGCCCAGGGGTTTTCATGCTGATGGCCTCTCGATTGTCTTGTCGCTCGCAGTAGCTACCAGAGCCGCGTAGCCATAGATGGGTACGCCCCGCTCAAGTGCGTAGCGGCGCAACTGCAGCTCTACAGCTACCCCGACATGCAGGTCTGATCCGTCGCTTGCACCCTGACAAGAGATTCGGGAGCCGTCCTCTAAGTCGAGAACGAGCAGCGGCAACGGAGCGACGAACGGTGCTGGCATGGTTTGGTTGACCACAAAGGTTTGTACGGTGCCATGCAGAGGAAGGGGAATGATTTCAAACTCGATTGCCCCACAGCCAATGCAAGTTGGGTGGACATTGGGCGGGGTGTTGACCGTGGCGCAGGCCAAGCAACGTGCGCCAAGAAGCGCCAACATCTCATGTGATCCGCGAACAAACATTGCAGACCCAGGAGGCACTGCCATCTCTACGGTTTCACCCGAGGCTACGAGTTGGCCACGGCAGCGAAGCGCCTCGGTGTAGGTCACCTCTCGGCCACCGCTCAGATGTTGCTGCACAACCGATGATCCAGGGACGGGTGAGGTGACCTGAATTGACAGTGCTGTGGCGCGCCCGCCACCAAAACCAAGAGCGATCAAGTTGCCCGGCTCACCCAGGGCTGCAGCAAGACCGAGCAGCGGCGCAGCCGCGCCTGTGTCGCCAAGTTCGGATCGGGCTGCGCTCGACACAATCTGCACAGACCCCAGTCGTTCCCCCAGTGTTCGGCCAAGGCGACCATCTGGATCCGGCAGCGACCAGCGAGTGCTTGGGTCTGCACTGAGCGAGGAACCAACGGTCTGACACAGGGGTAAAAACACTTGCTCGCGAAACAGGCGGCCGTCGTAGACCTCTCGAGTTTCGGTCTCGAGATCTCCTCGGTAGCGGTCCAACACCGGCGACCACTGAGTGCTCACCTGGCTCAGCCTGGCGGGCCCCTCTGCTGCAAGCAGAACAGCCACTGCACCGGCACCACTCGCGGCCTCGAGCCCTGACCCAAGAGCGGGCAGCAGGGAATCTGAAGCGACCACAAGCGCAGTGCTCACACGGCCAGACTTAACCGCATCGGCAGCGGCTAGGAGGGCGTCGATGCCCGCGTGGGGTGAACCCGACAGCAAAGCTGCCTCGCTTTGTGGGTGCAGCCTTAACGCTGCGCTCAAGAAGCTTAAGTTTGGCCCCTCTGCAAAGGGTGGTCGGGTGCAGCCCCACCACACACCACCGATCTCCTCGGGAAGCATGCCTGCAGCAGTGATTGCGCGACGAGCAGCTAACCAAGCCAGCGTCAGAGCATCCTCTGATGGGCCACAGACTGCTACTTGACCGCGACCACCGGCCCGTCCCCATCCTGCCGCTACCTGCGCGACGGGCAGCCTGAGCGTGGGTGCCGCGACACCGATCGATAGGACTGCGCTGTGACATTCACGAGGCGTGCTCACTGGCCCACCTTACCTGACGCTGGCGTCAGTTCTTGTGGCCTCTTGGTCGGGCGTGGCTTTCGGCCTGCAGGATGGTCACCGATGCGTTTGCGCCGCGCCCGATGGTGTGAGCGAGGCCAACGCGAGCAGCCTCAACCTGACGGTGGCCAGCTTCGCCGCGCAGTTGATGCACGAGTTCCACAATCTGGCCTAAGGCAGATGCTCCAAGTGGCTCTCCTTTAGATAGCAATCCGCCCGAGGAGTTGACGGGCAGTCGGCCGCCAAGACCGAAGGATCCATCGGCCAGAATCTGTGTCTGTTGACCCGCCTGGCAGAGCCCAAGCTCGGGCCAGGTCATGAGTTCTCGAGCCGCGTCCGTGTCTTGGCATTCGACCAGATCAAGGTCGGCCGGGCCGAGACCAGCACGTTTGTACGCATCCTCAGCCGCGAGGGTAGATGGCGGAGTGATCTCACCCTCGCTGAGTCCACATAGCGGGGTTGATTCATCGAGCACCGAGCCCGGAAGGTGGCTGCGCAATGAGGTAGCAAGCAGGCGAACCGAACCCGGCGGTGCAAGATCTGCGCGTTGCAACACCACTGCTGCAGCCCCCTCGTTCGGTGAGCACAACATCCACAGGTGAAGCGGGTCGCAGACCAGCTTTGAACCAAGAACCTGCTCTCGGGTCACTGCCGAGCGAAACATCGCAGTTGGGTTCAAGACGCCAGTGGCTCGGTTCTTGACGACTAGGTCGGCAAGGTCATGAGAGGTCATGCCTTGTTCAATCATGAGGCGTTGAGCCCGAAGCGCAAAATATGCCGGAGTTGCGGCAAGACCCGCGGTCTCCATCCAACTAGGAAAGAACGATGAGCGAATCATGCCCTTGGGCATTTTCTCGATGCCAAGAACCAACACGGTGTCATATTGACCCGACTGAATTGCGGCGGCCCCGAGCCCTAGTGCTGCGCCACCCGACGCGCAGCCTGCTTCCACATCGATGATTGGGCCACCCGTGAGCGCCAGACTGCTCAGGACTCGATGCCCAGCAGCCACCCCGCCGTACGCAGTCGCGCAGAAGGTTGCCTGAAACTCTCCTCGGTGCACTCCCGCTTCGGATAGCGCTGCCTGCAGAGCGGTAGCCCCCATCTCGGTAGCAGTGAGATCGCCGTGTCGGCCAAACGGGAACATCCCCACGCCTGCTAGAGCTACTGCCTTCATGTAGTTACTGCCTTCATAGAGTTACTTAGCTCCTGATGCAGTGTTGTCCGATGCAGTGTCGTCCGATGCAGTGTCGTCCGATGCAGGGGCGAAGGCCCAGATCTGCATGGTGCCGGCATCTTGGTCAGCGCCAGCGGGAAGGTCCTCGATGATTAACCTCATGGGTTGACCAATCTGCAGACTGACGGGGTCGTCTGCAGCAATTCGGGTCACGATTCGAAGTCCATCCTCGAGTTGCACAACGCCGAACCCATAGGGAACGGGGCCGAAGTATCCGGGTGGCGCAGAATTGACGACGGTGCAGGCCCACAGCACTCCCGTGGACGGAAGCTCGTGATCCACAACATCGTTAGCACCCGTATAGGGACACACCGATGCTCGCGGAAAGTGGCTGTGCTGGCTCTGCTCCGAGAATCCGCCGAGTAGAACTGCTTGGCCATCGCCGTTCCTGATGATCATCGATTCGGTTTGCGGCCCTGCGCTCGCCATCAGATTTTCCTGCCAGCCTCAGACCAGGCCTGTTGACGAAGCACTCGCTTGAGCACTTTGCCATTCGGGTCTCTTGGAAGCTGATCAATAATTTCGAAACTGTCGGGACAAGACCACCGGTCAAGGTGAGATGCGCAAAATTCTTGTAACTCTTGCGGCGTGGCTTGGCTTTGACTCGGCCGAAGCTCGACAACTGCGTGCAGGTGTTCGCCGTCTCGTTCGTTCGGGATTCCAAACACTGCGCAATCAACGACCTGGGGGTGCTGATGCAGGACTTCTTCAATTTGCCGCGGGTAGATGTTCACGCCTCCCTTGATGACTAGGTCTACGTGACGATCCGTAAGGTAGAGCCAGCCGGCTGAATCCAGGTGGCCGATATCGCCAACCGTGAACGAGTCCGCAATCCAAGCCTCTTGGGTTTTGGCTTCATCCTCGTGGTAGTGAAAGCGTCCAAATGCGGGCTTCACGTAGACCAAACCTGTTTGCCCGGCCGGCAGCACTTCTTTCGTGTCTGGGTCAAGAATCTGTAGTTCCACACCCGGCCAAGGCTGCCCGACCGTGCCAGGGTGCTCCTTGAACTCTTCGGGTGAGACTCTGGTTGCTCCGCCCTCGCTCATTCCGTAGAACTCCCAGATTTCTGCTTGGGGTAGAGCGTCAATCATGCGCAGTTTGACTGATACCGGGCAGGGTGCACCGGCGTGTAACACGTGACGCAAACTCGTCAGGTCGAACTCAGCTAAGTCTTGGGGTGGTAACTCCAGCAGTCGAATGAAGTGCGCGGGAGTGAGGAAGGTTGTGGTTACTTGATACTGCTCAACGAGGCGACAAAACTCCCGTGCATCCCACTTATCCATGAGCACCACAGTGCCGCCGGCAAACAGCGTCAGGTTTGCGTACCCCTGGGGGCCGCCGTGATAGAGGGGCCCGGCAACAAGGTGAATGTCTTGGTCGGTGTAGCCCCACATCTGCGTCAACATGTTTTGCGAATAAGCCAAGACTTCGGCACTCGCTAAAGCGCCATGAACCACTCCCTTGGGGCGGCCGGTGGTGCCCGAGGTGTAGATCACAGGCCAAGGGGCGGGCCACAGGTACTCAACTGGTTCGGAGCTAGCGGATGCCAATCTGGCTTCATAGCCATCCGCAGTCTCATCGCCAACGAAGATCACCGGGCAGGCTGGCTCGGCTGTTGCCACCACGTCTTTCAGGTCGACATGCGCAATCAGCATGCTGGCCTGTGAGTCACTCAGCACATGTGCCAATTCGGCGGGAGCAAGGTGAAAGTTTACCGAGAGTGCTGCACAGCCCAGTTTGGCGCTGCTCGCAAGGCACTCCACAAACTCCACTAGGTTTGGCATCATGATTGCGAGCCGGTCGCCCTCGCTGAGACCTTCGGCGGCGAGTACCTGAGCCAGTCGAGAGGCTCGATCGTGGAGTTGGGCATAGCTCAAGCTGCGTTCTTCGCTCCTGATGGCGATGTGGCCCCCACGCAGAGTTCGGTTGCCTTCGTAGCCATTCATGCATGCTGACGTTAGTGTCAGTTAGATATGGATGAGTCACGGTTCGATGAGTCGCAGTTGAATACGGCGAACAAGGTCTGCAGTTTGGACGAGGCCATTGGCTTTGTTCAGGCCGGTGACGAGGTTCACCTGCTGTGTTCGCATACTCGTTGGTCTGCCGCTGCGCGTGCATTGATTCGCAAGTGGTGGGGCCAGGACCCCGAGTGGACGCTGGTCATGCTGTCATTGTCGAGCTTGGGAACCTTGTTCTTTCGAGGTGGATTAGTGAACAAAGTAGTCACGGGCTACTCGGGCGATGTGTTTCCCAACTTCAGTCCGAACCCACGCTTTGCAAGTGCCTATCTCTCTGGTGAGGTGCAAGTTGAGCACTGGTCGTTTCTGAGTTTTGCGCAACGAATGGAGGCCGCAGCCCGAGGCCTTCCAGCCATCACAACGCATTCACTTGCAGGATCCTCGATGGAGACAAACCAGGGATACGCCAGCGTAGAAACACCCTTTGGGAAGGTCGGGATGCTGCAGGCTTATGCGCCCGATATTGCAGTAGTGCATGGCGCGATTGCTGACGCAGCCGGGAACATAGCCTTTCACCCTCCGATGCTCGAAGGCGTCTGGGGTGCGCTCGCTGCCAAGCGCGGCGTAGTTGCCACCGTAGAAAGAATTGTGGACGACATCCGACCCTGGGCGCATCTGGTTCGCATCCCGGCCCATCAGGTTCTGGCCGTGACCGAGTGCCCGCTGGGTGCTCACCCCGGCGGACTGTACGGAACCTTTACCCCGGCCGAACCCTATGGAGAGGACCTGCAGTTTTGGTCGCAGGCTCGAGAGGTCAGCCGGCTTGATGACGCCGAGTTTGATGCGTGGATCAACAAATGGGTGCTCGAACCCACCGACCATTCTGCCTACCTTGATCTGCTTGGGTCTGAACGCATGAGCAGTTTGCGCCAGCGAGCGCAGAGTGACTCTTGGAAAGCCGAGGTGGCATCGATGCCCCCCAATCTTGAGGCCCCGGCAAATGACTGGGAACGCGCCGCGATCTTTGGTGCGCGCACACTCGCTGATCGCCTCGTGGCCACCCAGGCAGATACGGTGCTCGCAGGTGCTGGAGTTGCCAACCTTGCCACCTGGCTGGGCGCAGAAATGGCTCGTGAACGCGGCGCCCCCACTGTGCTGACTGCGGAGCTCGGTCTGTTGGGATATGAACCGACTCTTGCTGACCCTTTTGTGTTTAATCACCGTGCGTTTCCGTCTGCGACGATGCTGGCCGATAGCGATTGGGTGCTCGGGGCAATGATCCCTGGCCCCGCAACGAGTTGCATCGCATGTCTGGGAGCAGCTCAGGTTGACGCTGCTGGGAACATCAATTCCACCGTGATTCCGGGCAAGGTATTTTTGGTCGGATCCGGAGGAGGAAACGATGTTGCCACCACTGCTGACGAGGTAGTAATCGTGACCACGCTGAGCCCAAAGCGAACCGTGAGTCAGGTGCCGTATATAACTTCGCCGGGGGATCGCGTGAGCAGAATTGCGACCGAGTTAGGCGTATTCGGCCGCAGAGCAACTCCTGCCGGGGGGCCAATCAGCAGCGATACGCCATTTGAGCTGATCGCTGTTGCCGCTGGGATGGAGGCGAGAATTCGTGAACGGCTGGGCTGGGAACTCATCATCGCCGAAGACTGCGTTGAACTAGAACCTCCAACGCCAGAGGAACTGCAACGTCTTCGCGGGTGGGACCCGCAGGGTTTCTTTCTGCGCCCCTAAGCAGTGTTTGGTCGGCTGTCAGACCCATGCTCAAAGAGAGCGCCCACAGCAAGTAGGTCGGCCTTGCCAGACTCCAGCAGGGGGAGCTTCTCGAGTTGGCAGATCGCCTCGGGCCACTTGTAGCGGCTGAGTCCCTGCTCGGCGCACCACCGCTGGCAATCTTCTAGATCGAACGGCAGGCCGTTACGCGTGGTGACCGCCGCTGCGATTCGCTGGCCGAGTCGAGCATCCTCGAGGCCGATCACCACGGACTGCAACACGTCAGGATGAGCTGTGAGCACTGACTCGACCTGCGAGGGACTGATGTTCTCTCCGCCCCGAATGATCACTGAAGCTACACGCCCCGTAATGGTGATCCTGCCCTCGCTGATCTGCGCCAGATCCCCTGTGCGGAACCAGTCATCAATGGTGATGCTCTGAGCAGTGAGAGTTGCGTCGGTGTAGCCCGCAAAGAGTCCGTGTCCTCGAACCTGAACCTCGCCAGTCTCACTGAGCCGGAGCTGTGTGCCTGGTGTTGCTCGACCATCAGTGGCGTGGAGGTACTCGACTGGGTCACCCGCCCAAGAGGTCGTGACTGTTGGTGCTTCGGTAGACCCATAGCTTCGCTTGACCACTGCTGAGAAACGCTGGCTGATCTCTTTGCAAAACTCCGGACTCACACCCGTGCCGCCAGCCGAGATCAGGCGGAGCGTTCGTACCTTCTTGGAGGTGAAACCGGAGGTTTGGACCATACTCAAGAAGAACGTAGGTGGTCCGACCATGAAGGTGACTCCCTCCGCCTCGATGAGGTCGAGCGCTCGCTCTGGGTCCCAACGATTCATCAGCACGCTGCGCATGCCGGCTGCTGCTGGCAGTGTCACGCCATTCAAGATTCCCGAGATGTGAGCCATCGGTGCAGGCATGAGCACAACATCCTCTGCGCCGAGAGCGTGAACCTGAGCCATGCTCTGCGCTTTGAAGCAGAGTGAGTCATGGGTATGCAGGACTGCTTTCGGCGCACCCGAAGACCCGGAAGTCTGCAGAATCAGAGCAACACCATACGGGGGTGGAACCACTTCGAGTAACGCTGATTCGGTGCGAATCATGTGCTGTGTTTCGCTGGCTGTGATGCTGAACGCATCTGGAATTGCAGCCAGCATGACGTCGACCTCTTGAGCTGTTGCTCGATGATGCAGCGGTACTGCAGTTGCGCCGATTTGCCAGCAGGCCCAGAGCAGCAGGGCGGCTTCCTCACTATTGGGGAGCTGCCAGGAGACCAGGTCCCCTGTGCGCACCCCAAGTGTTCGGAGCCCGCCAGCTAGGCGGTGAATGCGAGTGTCACTCGGGGCGATGCTGCTCAGCGAGGCCGTAGAAGGGGAGTGGTCTACCTGCTGCCAGGTTGGAGCCAGTCCTACATGATTCATGTGAAGTTCTGGGGAATCCAGCCGGGTGAGTTTGAGGTGCGACCGCGTGCGACGTTGCTGCCGATGTAATTCAATTGCGCCTCGATGGTGCCAGCGCCAATGCATAACCCGCGAATGTCTCGGTAGACGCGCTCCACGGGATATTCCTGACTGTACCCGTAGCCTCCGAGCAGTTGAATCGCCTCATCGCACACGTGTTTTGCAGCCCTGTTTGCTGCTGTCTTTGCCATGGCTGTTTCCATGGCCGGTGGCGTGCCGCCAGCTCCCGCCAAGTGAACAGCGCGCCGCAGCAGGAGTCGCGCCCCGTCAAGCTCAAGGGCCATCTCGGCGAGCTTCCACTGCAGACCCTGAAGATCAGCTAAGGCCCGTCCACCAATCACGCGCTCATTCAGGTAACGCGTGGCGTACTCCAAAGAACCTTGAGCCGCGCCGATACACATAGATGCATTTCCGCAGCGTTCGTGGTTCAGGTGCGACAACAGAAGTTTGAATGCAGAGGTATCTTCAGGCTGGCCCGCAATCAGCACATCCTCTGCTCCTATCTGCACATCTTCAAATGCAACCTCGGCCTCGGTCGCTGCGTGTACTCCCATTGAGTGATGCACGCCCGTAAGAGTCACCCCCGGCCGGTCCATCTCGATGACTACGGCACCAATTCCGCGGGCCCCCGACCCACCCGGCCAACGACACCAAACCAATATTCCCTGAGCAGCGTGACCCAGAGTTGAGTAATTCTTGTAGCCGTTGAGCACAAAGGTTCCGTCGCCCGCATCAGTCAGGGAGGTGCGCATATCTTGCACTGCAGAGCCAGCATCGGGTTCGGTAATGCCGATCGAAAGCAGTGCCTCTCCGGCTGCGACTGCAGGAAGCCAACGCTGCTTCATCGCGGCTGGACCAAGATGCTCAATACCTCGTGGCGGACCGTTGAAGGTGAGCTGACACCAGATTGCAGTTGAGACATCCGCTCGAGCGATCTCTTCGAGCACGATCGAGGCCTCAACATCTCCGTAGCCAAATCCTCCCCACTCTTCACCGATGGTGACGCGCAAGAGATCCGCCTGAGCCATTGCCTGAGCAGCTACGCGAGGTGGTTCCCCGGTTTGATCGCCCTGGGCGGCGCTGGGCTCAACCACCCGGCTAGCTATCCCTCGCGCCAACTCGCGCAGAGCGAGTTGGTCATCGGTCTCTTCATAGGGATCATGGCCTACTGCGGCGGACACTTTTCAGCCTGACTCTTTCTTGCGGCGAACGATCAGCGTGAACCGTTCGGTTACCACGGCGTTGCCAGACTCATCGCGCCAGTTCATCTCCCGCACGTAGAACTCCATGAATGCGGAAGTCGTTTCGCGTTCGTATACATCTGAGATGCTTCCCGTTCCGGTCAGAGTTTCTCCAACTTGTGGTGCACGGCTGTACTCAAACTCTTGCTCGCCGTGAAGCATGATGCGGCCCGGCCCGCGGAGTTTGTCCATGGGTAGTCCGGCCGCGCCACCAGTACCCGATGAGCCCCAGTAGCTCATGACAAAGGGCCAGGTTGGTGGAGTGTTTGCTTGGTCACCTGTGTAACGGGCAGGGTCATCTTTGACCGCCGAAGCAAAAGCCCGAACCGGGCCTTGTTCTATGCGGATGGTTTGGGTGCCCAGATCGGTGCCGATCAATTCGGTGAGCGCCAAGAATCCCCCTCAGTCAGTGTGAAACGTCAGGGAACTGACGCTTGCGTCAGTTTAGCTCGCTGCGGATGACTACGATGCGGCCACGGGTGTTCACGCCCGATGGGAAGGATGCACGCATGGGGATTTTACAGGACCGGGTAGCCGTGGTGACTGGCTCAGGCCGGGGTCTGGGCCGCGAGTTCGCGTTGGCTCTTGCGCGTGAGGGTGCTGCAGTAGTGGTGAATGATCTTGGAGTGACGCTTCGAGGCGACTCCACCCAGGATGATCCGGCTGACCAAGTGGTGGCCGAAATAAAAGCGGCAGGCGGCCGGGCTGTGGCGGCCTATGAATCAGTGGCGGACTTTGATGCGGCTGGGCGCATCGTTGCCACGGCCGTCGAGCAGTTTGGGCGGATCGACATCTTGGTCAACAACGCTGGGATCGTTCGAGATCGAACACTGGTCAAGATGCAAGAAGAGGATTTTGATGCAGTGATTGGAACGCATCTGAAAGGCACGTTCAACCTGACGCGCCACGCTGCTCCGATCATGAAAGAGGCGGGGTACGGGCGCATCTTAAACATCACCTCATCTGCTGGACTGAGGGGCAACTTTGGGCAGACTAATTACGGGGCAGCCAAGGCTGGGATTATGGGGATGACCTTTGTCTGGGCGCTCGAGCTTGCAAAGTCGGGGATCACCGTGAACGCCCTCGCACCCGCCGGTGTGACTCGAATGACTGCGGACCTCTCAGATGCCGATGCTGTCGCAGAGATGCCGGCGACCTTGGACCCTTCGCTCAATGCTCCACTCATCGCATTTCTTGCTTCTGAGCAGGCGGGACACGTGAACGGACAGATCTTCGGGCGCACAGACTTTAGCTACACGATCTTTCAGCATCCGAAGCAAATAGCTTGGATGCATCGAGACGGAGGCTGGGACGTGCCCGGTGTAGTCGAGCAATTCGATACGATGCTCGGACAGCACCTGCAGCCTGTGGGGATGGTGATGCCGAAGGGTCTCAGTCAAGATCAGGCCCGGGACTGATGCTGACACCTCAAAATCACGTTCAAAATGGAGACGGTCATGGCTGCTCAACCCAATGCTCAATCCGACAATCAGGGCGAGTTTCGAGAGGAACTCGCCTCGATGCACCAAGCATTCCCGGTGCTCACCGAGGGGTTATCGGGCTATCTCTCGGCTCTAGACAGTCTGCCGGGGATCGACCGCAAGACTCACGAACTGATTCGCTTGACCTGCACGGTGATTCTGCGCCATGGTCCGGCAGTTCGCCGTCACGCGATGCTGGCGGCGGAGTTCGGAGCGAGTTGGCAAGAGGTACTTGGCACGATGGTGCTGACTCAACCGAGCTTTGGGCTGGTCCCAGCCCGAGAGATGTTGCCCTTTGCACAAGAGGGGTTCGAAGAGGGTCGGCAAGCGATCGCCGAGGAGTGAGATGACCACGCCTCAGCCCTTCCGTGTGCTGCCAAGAGTGACTGAAGAGAATCAGCATTTCTGGACGGGGGGCGAGCGTGATGAGCTGTGCTTTTTACAGTGCGCACCCTGTGGCGAATGGATTCATCCTCCAGCGCCTATCTGCCCAGCTTGTTTAAGCACAGAAGTTGCTCCTCAGGTTTCTTCGGGCAAAGGAGTCGTGCATGCGTTCACGATCAACCGGCAGCTCTGGTACCCAGATTTGGATCCTCCCTACGTGGTGGCAATTGTTGAATTAGCTGATCAGCCAGGTCTGAGACTGACTACCAACCTGGTTGGTGTAGACCCTGAAGATATCGCGATCGGCCAGGCAGTCCACGTGGTGTTTGAGAAGTACGGCGAAGGCGAAGATGCCGTCTGGCTACCCTTTTTTGAAATCAATCCCACCGCCGATTTGAGTGACTCAACTCCTGTCGCCCTAGTAGCGCCCGCAGCAAGAACTTGGTCACATATTGGTGAACGGCAGGCGGTCATTTCTGGCATCGGCCAGTCGCAGGTGGGCCGCCGGATTTATCGGCAACCGCTTGACCTCACCATTGAGGCTGCGCTCAGAGCGATTGAGGATGCAGGACTCGACCGCTCGCAAATCGATGGTCTTGCTACCTATCCGGGCAACATGAACGTTCCTCCGGGTTTTTCGGGAGTGGGCATCACTGAACTACAAGACGCGTTGCGCCTTGAGTTGAATTGGTTCTCGGGCGGCCTTGAGTTGCCTGGGCAACTCGGGGCTGTAGCGAACGCTGTAGCTGCGGTTTCTACCGGACTGTGTTCACATGTTCTGTGTTTTCGAACGGTCTGGGAGGCTTCAGCCCAAGGGGATCGGAGTCGGTCCTCGGTGACGATGGGTGGCGGCGGTGGCGGTGGTGGCTATCGAGCTGACAGCTTTATGCAGTGGACTTTGCCATTCGGTGCGCCCTCGGCTGCAAATTGGATTGGCATGATGGCCAATCGTCACTTCCATGAGTTTGGAACAACCAGAGAACAGCTGGCTTGGATTGCGGTGAACTCCCGCCGAAACGCGCAGATAAATCCACAGGCCATTTATCGCACGCCGATGTCGGTGCAGGACTATTTGGATGTGCGAATGATCTCTGATCCGCTGTGCTTATACGACTGTGACGTGCCTGCAGATGGGTCAACCGCCTTTATCGTGTCGCGGAGTGATTCTGCCGATGACCTGCGCAAAACGCCGATCAAAATCGAAGCCATGGGAACTGCGCTGCGGGGTCGGCCGAGTTGGGATCAGTTCGATGACCTGACCACGATGGCACTTCGTGACGCATCTTCGATGATGTGGGAACGGACCGACCTCAAGCCTGCAGATGTAGATATTGCGGAGTTGTATGACGGATTCAGTTTTATTGCTCTGTGCTGGCTCGAAGCACTCGGCTTCTGCGGCAAAGGTGAGGGTGGTCCCTTTATTGATGGCGGCGAACGGATCGCCCGTGAAGCTGCTGGTCGAGCAGGAGGAGTTGCTCTGAATACTCACGGCGGTCAACTCTCTGCTGGTCGACTGCATGGGTTCGGGTTCTTGCATGAGGCCTGCCTACAACTCTGGGGTGAAGCAGGCGAACGTCAATGCACCCTTCCCTCGGGTTCAACCCCACAAGTTGGTATTGCTGCTGCCGGCGGCGGGCCTCTAGCCGCCTCGTTTCTGCTGAGTTCCTGAGCCGGACAGGTAAGGCAGTTATTGCCGTATCACTGCAATGTCAGCCTGGGCTTTTTGATCCACCATTGCTTCACCTAGAACTTCAAGGGTGACTCGGTGCAGCGTGGCCGTGAATGAAAACGGAGACTCGTAGTCGTCACATACGGGAAGCCCAGGGTCAGCCCCACAGTGCAGCCCCGCTCCGGTTAGGTTCCAGCGCATAGGCGTAAAGCGCTCGATCGGACCCTCTCCGAGCAGGCGACCATTCGAGAGCAGTTGCATCTGTCCGTGGTTGTTTCCGGTGCGCGTGAACCGTGCTTCAAGGCACTGCACTCCGGCGGCTAGGTCCTCTTCGGCCTCGATGCGCACCCACTGCTTGCCCACCAGATTGTGCACGTACACCAGACGATTCTGCTGAACAAAAAAACTGAACCCTCCTTGTAGATTCCCGAGTGACAACAACACGCCCTCACAACCCGTGTCAGGGATTTCTACATCGGCGCGCAAGGCATGTGATCGATTGAACAGCGGTGGTACTGCCTCCTCGGGAACCATGCCCGCACCCGGGTGGTACACGAA
>Ga0194041_10000554_pt1 | contig 15177 bp, 16 predicted proteins | sample JunL449m_MetaG_FD_160082 | JGI IMG/M metagenome (GOLD analysis project Ga0194041, IMG submission 160082) | Anoxic zone freshwater microbial communities from boreal shield lake in IISD Experimental Lakes Area, Ontario, Canada - Jun2016-L442-9m | ecosystem: Environmental > Aquatic > Freshwater >...
GATACACACTGGGCCGCCCGTCTGCGCGGCAGCACTCACAAGGAGATCTTTCGTCATGGCTGTGCCCAAGCGCCGGATGTCGCGCTCGAACACCCGCAGCCGGCGTGCGCAATGGAAGGCTACCGCCACCGGGCTCGTCACCGTGTCCGTCGGTGGCCGTCAGCACAAGGTTCCGCGCCGGCTGCTCAAGGCCGCCCGCCTCGGCCTCATCGATTTCGACAAGCGCTGACCCCCTCAGCCGCGAGCGAATCGCCTGCTCCTGCGGCGCGTCTCTCAGACGAATCTAAGACGGTTGGTTGACACTAGTCACGTGCGCATACTTGTAGTGGATGACGATCGTGCGGTGCGGGAGTCGCTACGGCGCTCCCTGTCCTTCAACGGCTATACCGTCGATCTCGCCGAAGACGGCGTAGAGGCACTCGAGGCAATCACCAACGAACGTCCCGATGCGCTCGTGCTCGACGTGATGATGCCCCGACTGGATGGCCTGGAGGTATGCCGTCAACTTCGCAGCACCGGAGACGACCTCCCGATCCTTGTACTGACTGCTCGCGATTCGGTGTCCGAACGGGTATCGGGCCTGGACGCCGGCGCTGATGATTACCTACCCAAGCCCTTTGCGCTCGAGGAACTTCTGGCCAGACTGCGGGCACTGCTGCGCCGCACCGGGCCCGAGGAGGGCGGTGATGGCGCGGTCATGACGTTCGTTGATCTGACGCTGGATCCCTCGACCCGCGAGGTGCATCGCGGCACCCGGCCAATCAGTCTCACCCGTACCGAGTTCTCACTGCTGGAAATGCTGATCGCCAACCCGCGTCGGGTACTCACCCGCAGCAGGATCCTCGAAGAGGTGTGGGGTTTCGATTTTCCGACCTCGGGCAACGCACTTGAGGTGTACGTCGGCTACTTGCGGCGCAAGACCGAAGCAGAAGGAGAATCGCGGCTGATCCACACCGTTCGCGGCGTGGGTTATGTGCTGCGTGAGACACCGCCCTGATGTTCGGACTGAAGCGGCGGGCTCAGAAACTCGGCGAGCCGGGGAGAGCAACCACGTCGTTGTCGTTGCGATGGCGAGTGATGCTGCTCGCGATGTCGATGGTGGCGATGGTCGTCGTTCTGATGGCGGTCGCGGTGTACGCGGTGGTATCGGCGGCGCTCTACACCGATATCGACAACCAGTTGCAGAGCCGGGCCCAATTGCTGATCGCCAGCGGCTCTCTGGCCGCCGATCCGGCGAAGGCCATCGAGGGCACCGCCTACTCCGACGTCAACGCCATGTTGGTGAACCCCGGCCGATCTATCTACACCGCTAATCAGCAGGGTCAGTCCCTGCCGGTCGGGCAGCCTGAGAAGGCGGTGATCCGCGGCGAATTGTTCATGTCGCGCCGTACGGTCGGCGATCAACGTGTACAGGCGATACATCTGCCCAACGGCAGCTCGCTGATGATCTCGAAGAGTCTGCAGCCCACCAACGCGGTGATGAACAAACTCAAATGGGTGCTACTCGCGGTCGGTGGCATCGGTGTGGTGATCGCCGCGGTGGCCGGCGGCATGGTGGCCCGAACCGGTCTACGGCCGGTCGGTCGGCTCACCGAGGCGGCCGAACGGGTGGCTCGAACCGATGATCTGCGTCCCATCCCGGTGGTCGGCAGCGACGAGTTGGCCCGGCTCACCGAGGCTTTCAATTCGATGTTGCGTTCCCTGGCCGAATCGCGCGACCGGCAGGCTCGGCTGGTCGCTGACGCGGGCCACGAGCTGAAGACTCCGCTGACGTCGCTACGCACCAACGTCGAGTTGTTGATGGCCTCCGGTGCACCGGGTGCGCCGCCCATTCCGGAGAGCGAACTGGCCGAGTTGCGGTCCGATGTCATCGGCCAGATCGAGGAGTTGTCCACTCTGGTGGGTGATCTCGTGGATCTGACCCGTGATGACACTTCCCACGGCACCATGCTCGAGGATGTCGAGCTGACCGAGGTCGTCGAGCGCAGTCTCGAGCGGGTTCGCCGTCGGCGCAACGACATTCACTTCGTCATCGACGTCATCGGCTGGCAGGTTCACGGCGATGCTGCGGGATTGTCCCGCGCGGTGCTCAACCTGCTGGATAACGCCGCGAAGTGGAGCCCACCCGGCGGTACGGTAGGGCTGGCCCTGCGGCAGGTCGACGCTGCCCACGCCGAATTGCTTGTCTCCGATCAGGGAACGGGTATTTCGCCGGAGGAACGAGGCTTGGTGTTCGAGCGTTTCTACCGCTCGACATCGGCGCGTGCCATGCCGGGTTCCGGCCTGGGTCTGGCGATTGTCAAGCAGGTTGTGGTCAAACACGGCGGAATGATCCGGATCGGCGAGACGATCCCGGGGGGTCAGCCACCCGGAACGACTTTCTATGTTCTGTTGCCCGGGCAACCGACCGCCTCGGTCTACCGGTCCGAGTCCGCCCATAGCGAAATCATGTCGAGAATCAGCGATTTCGGCCCTGATGACGACAACGCATCGCCCGTATCGAGTGTCATCTCAGTCGATTCTCAGTAGTGCACGGCAAGCTTGTCTCAATACGACACCGCGTTCGTGCGTCTCTAGCCAGAAAGAGCAAACAAGCGACCATGACTGAAGACCCGCGTTATTCGTCACCGCAACAGCACGGCCAGCGAATGCCGAATCAGCAAGCGGCGCCGGGCCACAACCCGGCCGGGTACTCCCAGCCGTATGACTGGCGTTACGGGAGCGCCCATCCGCCCTACGGGCCCGCCCATGATCCATATGGAGGGCCGCGCCCGGTCGGCACTCCGGTGATGACGCCGGCGGCACCGGTGCGCAAGCGCTTCCGGCCGATCGCACTGACGGTCGGCGCGCTGGCCATCGCTGCTGTGTCCGCCGGCGTTGGCGGTATGGTCGCGATGAACGCCCAGCCCAGCAGTGGCCCGGTCACCACGATCGACACCGCGGCCCCGAACGGTCGCAACGTTCCGACCGCCAATGTTCCGATCGGCTCGGTTGAGCAGGTGGCAGCCAAGGTCGTGCCCAGTGTGGTCAAACTGGAGACGAAGATGGGCCGCGCGTCGGAGGAGGGGTCGGGCATCGTCTTGTCCGCCGATGGGCTGATCCTGACCAACAACCACGTCGTCGCCACCGTCAAGGGCGGCCCGGCAGGTCGGCCCGGCGCGCCCGGCGTGCCTGGTCCGCCCGACGGGCCCGGTGGCAGGGGAGATCAGGGTGGTTCGGGTGGAAACCCCAGTGCCGCAATGACTTCCACCGTGACGTTCGCTGACGGAAGCACCGCGCCATTCACCGTCGTCGGCACGGATCCGGCCAGTGACATCGCGGTGGTTCGGGCGCAGGGGGTCTCGGGTCTGACACCGATCAGTCTGGGGTCGTCGGCTGACCTGCGCGTCGGACAGGACGTCGTCGCGATCGGCTCGCCGCTCGGTCTCGAGGGCACCGTCACCACCGGCATCATCAGTGCGCTGAACCGGCCGGTGGCCGCCGGTGGCGACGCCAACAATCAGAACACCGTGCTGGATGCCATCCAAACCGACGCGGCGATCAATCCGGGTAACTCCGGTGGTGCCCTGGTGAACATGAGCGGCGAACTGGTGGGCATCAACTCGGCAATCGCCACCCTCGGCGGCGATTCACCCGACGCCCAGAGTGGTTCGATCGGCCTGGGGTTCGCGATTCCGGTCGATCAGGCCAAGCGCATCGCCGACGAATTGATCAGCACCGGGACCGCATCGCACGCCTCGCTGGGTGTTCAGGTCAGCAATGATGTGACTTCGCACGGCGCCAAGATCGTCGAAGTCGTCAAGGGCGGCCCGGCTGCCACCGCGGGCCTACCGGGCGGTGTCGTGGTCACCAAGGTCGACCAGCGAGTCGTCGGAAGCGCCAACGCTCTGGTGGCCGCTGTCCGCTCCCGGGCGCCGGGAGACAAACTCACGCTGACCTACATCGACTCCGCGGGCGCCGATCAGACCGTCCAGGTGACGCTCGGGAAGGCGGATCAATGACCCGCGGGTACGCATCCGTCGGCGGCTCGACGCGGACCCGGCGGCGACGCCCAACCCGTGCGGCGGGTCGAGCGCCTGCGGCCGTCATCAGCGAGCGCCCATTGACGGTCGTCTCGGACTCCGCGCGGCCACCGTCGGACAGATATACGGTTACACCCATGGAACAGCCTGAAGGGGTGACCGGGCGCGCGTTGGTGGTGGTCGTCGACGACCGCAGGGCGCGCGGGGTCGAAGAGGACAGCAGTGGTCCGTTGGTCACCGAGTTACTCGGCGAGGCGGGTTTCGTCGTTGATGGCGTCGTGGTGGTCTCGGCGGACGAGGCCGAAATCCTCAAAGCGTTGAACACCGCGATCATCGGCGGCGTCGACCTGGTGATTTCGGTTGGCGGGACGGGCGTCACACCACGCGATGTGACGCCGGAAGCCACCCGGACGATTCTGGACCGGGAATTGCCCGGTATCGCCGAGGCCCTGAGGGCTTCAGGTGTGGCGGCCGGCAGCACCGAAGCTGGGCTGTCTCGCGGGCTCGCAGGGATCTCGGGCAGCACCCTGGTGGTCAACCTCGCCGACTCGCGGGCGGCTGTCCGCGACGGCATGGCTACGCTGGGCCCGATGGCTGCCCATGTCATCACCGAATTGTCCAGCCTCGAGATCTGATCCGTAAACACCATGTTTCGACGCTGTGACAAGCGAAAACGCCTCCCATGTGATCTTGATCACAATAAGGCCGGTGGGCGTTGAGTACGGCGCGCACCGACCGGGCAGCAGTTAACAAGATCTTCGGTACCGAACTTCCACAGACGTCGTCGGATGAATGTGATCCCGACTCTTCCACCGGCGACGGCGAACGGGACCGGTGGTTGCTGGATAACGTTCCGCCGCACAGTGTTTGAGCCGCCGAGCACCGACTTTCGACGGCCACCCGGTGCTGCCCCAGAGGCCACGGCCGGCCGGCCACCGACTCCCCGGCATTTGCTCGCCGACCGTGTAGTCGGGACGCCTCGTCCGAGGCTCAGCTAACTGCTGGTCCGGAAACTTGCTTCATCGGACGCTGCGCTTCGCGTTGCTCGCACCGGCGAACAACCGATATCTTCCACGAGTCATCAAACCGCAGCAGTCCTCGCCGCCATGGGAGCGACTTCTGCCCACCGCCGGTAACCCGCAGGGGTCACCGCCGAACTTGTTAGGGAGTCCATGAAGGCATTCGGTCGTGTTCTGGTGGTGTTGGTTGCCATGTTCTCGGCGTTGTTCGTCGGTGCGGGTACCGCGCAGGCCGGGTTGGACGATCAGATGAGTCTGGTGGACGGCAAGGGTCGGACCATGACGGTTCAGCAGTGGGACACCGTGCTCAACGGGGTGTTCCCGCTTGACCGCAACCGGTTGACTCGGGAGTGGTTCCATTCGGGTCGGGCGATGTATGCCGTGGCCGGCCCGGGTGCGGAGGAGTTCGCGGGCACCTTGGAGTTGGGGTATCAGGTGGGCTTCCCGTGGTCGCTGGGGGTGGGTATCAACTTCTCCTACACCACGCCGAATATTCTGCTCGATGACGCAAACTTTTCGGGGATCGGCTTCAACCCGTTGGGTTCGGTGATTACCCCGAACCTGTTCCCGGGTGTGTCGATCTCCTCTGATCTCGGTAACGGCCCCGGCATTCAGGAGGTCGCGACGTTCTCGGTGGATGTGGAGGGTTCGGAGGGTTCGGTGGCGGTGGCCAACGCCCACGGCACGGTGACCGGTGCGGCCGGCGGTGTGCTCCTGCGTCCGTTCGCCCGGTTGATCTCCAAGACCGGTGACAGCGTCACCACCTACGGCGAACCCTGGAACATGAACTGAGAAAGCCTTCCGATGACGATGGCCCCCGGCGCGCGCCGGGGGCCATCGTCATATCGCGGGCTGTCTATTCCGGAAGGGTGCGGCTCTGCGCACGTTCTACGGGCTTCGAAGTGTCCTTGCCGCCGAGGGCGTCGCGGATCTCGGTCAAGAGCCGAAGCTGCTTGTCTCCGGCCGCCTCTGCGGTCTCCTTGCTCCGAATCCTGTTGTAGGGCAGCACCACCAGGAAGTACACGACGGCAGCCACCAGAACGAAGTTGATGAACGCCGAGAGCAGAACATTCAAATCGATGGTTTGGCCGCCACCGATACTGATCTGCAGGATGCCGTAGGAGGCTTCCTTGCCCGCGCCGATGCGGTTGATCAGAGGTTGAATGATGGCATCGGTGAACTTGGTGACCAGGCCGGTGAACGCGGTGCCGATGACGACCGCGACCGCGAGGTCGACGATGTTGCCTCGCGCGAGGAACTCTTTGAATCCTTTTAACACGCTTGTATGCCTTTCTTTGCTGTACTTGCCTGCGGGCGTCGAAAGCGTAGCCCACCGGCCAGCTCCTCAGTGGATGACCAAGGTGACCGTCTGTGTCAGAGTGGCGCCGGCAAGGGTGTGGGCGGCGGCGGCCGGAAGTGCGACCAACACCACCCGGTCGTTGCCGGACCCGACTGTCTTCGGTTTGGCGGACACCAGCACCACCACCGCGCCGGCGGCCACCATCCGTGGCCGAGCCTGACCTTCGGAGGCGGCCGCGCCGAGAACATCGACCACATCCCCGGTGCGGATCAGGTCGAGAACTGCGGCATCGGCGAGGTGCAGGGGTACCGCCCGGGCGTCGGGGCCGGCGCTGAGTCCGGCCAGTCGAGAGCCCAGCACGCGGGCGTCGGTCAGTATCTCGCCGCGCCGTACGGGTCCGGCCAGGGTGGCACCGACGATAGCGAGATCGGTGTGGGCGCCGTCGGGAATTGTTGGTGCGGAATGCTTTTCTAGACGGACGTCGTCGATGGTCAGCGGCGCGCCTGGGCTTAGATCTCGAACAGCGACCACCACATCGCGTCGCACGCCTGCCGGGTCGGGTCGCAGCGCAGCGACCGCGGCCAGCACCACCAGGAATCCCGCCACAATCCGACGGGCCAGTACCGTGCGAGTGAAATCCGGTCGTGCAGCACGCGAAAATCGCTCCAGCAGAGTGGGATTCAGCGATTCGGCCATGCCGTCACGGTAAAGCGCGGCGGGAGTTGCGGGTCAGCGGATGCGCGCCGGGCTGTGGATAACCTAGTTCGAGGCCGGTGCCGGGGCGGTGGTACTCGAACTCGAGGACCCCGAACCTGAGGACCCCGAACCTGAAGACCCGGAACTCGAGGTCGATGAACTCGACTTCTCCGATCCCGAGGACTTCTCCGATCCCGAGGATTTCTCGGACCCCGAGGATTTCTCGGACCCCGAGGACTTGTCTGATCCTGAGGACTTGTCCGACCCTGAGGACCCGGAGTCTCCGGGCACTGAACTCTTCGACGATTCCCGGCTGTCGGTGCGGTAGAAGCCGCTGCCCTTGAACACCACGCCGACGGAGTTGAATAACTTGCGTAGCCGGCCAGAACACTTCGGACAGGTGCTCAGCGCGTCATCGGTGAAGGCCTGCACCGCATCGAACCTGTTGTCGCACTCGGTACATGCGTAGCTGTAGGTCGGCACGGTGAACCTCCGGGGGAAGACAGAATTGTTAGCACTCTATCGCGGCAAGTGCCAGAACCGCTATCCGCCGACGGCCGGTCCGAGCGTGATCAGCCCGCCGCCAGGGGTCAACGCGTGTGTCATCGGCACGTCATGGGGCGCGACTGGCAATGACTCGAGGATCTCGCTGTCGCGCACCACCGCCACCAGTCGGATTCCGGGTTTGCATAGCGGTAGCGAACGGTCGAAGAAACCTGCGCCCCGGCCCAGCCGTACACCAGTCCGGTCGACCGCCAGCGCCGGCACCAGGACGACGTCGGCTCGGGCCAGCGCAGATGGTTCCAGCTTCGGCCCGGCAGGTTCCTGCAGTCCGAATCGCGCGGGGACAAGGTGCCCGGGCACGTACTCGCCCCAGCACAGGGGGAGGATTTCATCGACCGGGCCGGTGATCGGCAACAACACCGTCGCGCACAACTCGCGCAGCCGGTCCAGCAGAGCCGGCGAGCCGGGCTCGGCGCCCACCGGGTAGTAAGCGCAGACGGTGCGGGCACCGCGGACTGCATCGGCCAGGTGGGCCTGCAACTGCTCGGCCTCGACGTCGCGCAACGCCCGGGGCAATGCGCGCCGGGCTGCCAGCAATTCGCTCCGACGCTCTGCTTTGGTCGGGGCGGTCATGGGTGTCACCTTGTCAGCACACACCAGGTGGCGCCATAGCCGTGCGACGAACGATCCGGTTAGGGTGTGATTCGTGACCTCTGCTCCGGTGCGGTTTCCGCGGACGGCCATCGTGCCGGCAGCCGGTTTGGGCACCCGATTCCTGCCGGCCAGCAAGACGGTTCCCAAAGAGTTACTTCCTGTGGTCGACACCCCCGGTATCGAGTTGGTGGCCGAGGAAGCCGCCGACGCCGGCGCCGAACGGTTGGTGATCATCACCTCGGAGGGCAAGGACGGGGTCGTCGCTCACTTCGTCGAGGATCTGGTTCTGGAGGGCACCCTGGAGGCCCGGGGCAAGCACGTGATGCTGGCGAAGGTGCGTCGCGCGCCGGCCCTGATCAAGGTGGAGTCGGTGATTCAGGCCGAACCGCTGGGACTCGGCCACGCGGTGGGGTGCGTCGAAGCGGTGCTGTCGCCCGACGAGGACGCCGTGGCGGTACTGCTGCCTGATGACCTGGTGCTGCCGATCGGCGTCCTGGAGACCATGGCGCAGGTGCGCGCCGAGCGGGGCGGCACCGTGCTGTGCGCCATCGAGGTCACGCCCGAGGAGGTCAGTGCCTACGGCGTGTTCGACGTCGAGGCGCTGCCGGATTCCGCGAGCCTGAACGTACTCAAAGTTAAGGGCATGGTGGAGAAGCCCAGCAGAGCTGAGGCGCCGTCGTTGTTCGCCGCGGCCGGCCGATACCTGCTCGACCGCGCGATCTTCGACGCGCTGCGGCGGGTCAAGCGCGGCGCAGGCGGTGAGATTCAACTCACCGACGCCATCGCGCTGTTGATCGCCGAGGGCCACCCGGTGCACGTGGTCGTTCACCGCGGGTCCCGACACGACTTGGGAAATCCCGGCGGCTATCTCAAGGCTGCGGTTGACTTTGCGTTGGACCGTGACGACTATGGCCCGGACTTGCGGCGATGGTTGGTCACGCGGCTGGGTCTGGCCGAACAGTAGGGCTTGCGGACCTCGGAAGACTGAATCGGAGAGGCGCGCTGTGCGTTCGGTGGAGGAACAACAGGCCAGGGTAATGGCGGCCGCGGTGGCGCCGAGGCCGGTGCGGGTGCCGATCGCGGAATCCCAAGGGTTGATGTGCGCCGAGGACGTCGTCACCGAGGCGCCCATGCCCGGTTTCGATCAGGCCGCGATCGACGGGTACGCGGTGCGCAGCGTCGATGTCAGTGGCGGTGGCGAGAGCGACATCGTGCTACCGGTGATGGCAGTCATCGAGGCAGGAAGCCGCACGCCAAGCCGATTGCAACCCAAACAGGCGGCCCAGGTGCAGACCGGGGCACCTATGCCCACCCTGGCCGACGCGGTCCTGCCGCTGCGGTGGACAGACGGCGGACAGTCGCGGGTCAAGGTGCTGCGCGGGGTGCGCTCGGGCGCCTATGTGCGCCGGGTCGGTGACGATGTGCAACCCGGCGATGTAGCGGTACGGGCCGGGGCGATCATCGGTGCGGCACAGGTCGGGTTGCTGGCCGCGGTGGGTCGTGAACGTGTGCTCGTGCACCCGCGGCCGCGGGTGACGGTGATGAGCGTGGGTGGGGAACTGGTCGACATCTCCCGCACCCCGGGTAACGGCCAGGTTTACGACGTCAACTCCTATGCCTTGGCCGCCGCCGCCCGTGATGCCGGTGCCGAGGTGAGCCGGATCGGGATCGTCAGCACCGAGCCCAAGGAGCTTCGCGATGTAGTGGAGAGTCAACTCAACCGGGCCGAGGTGGTGCTGATCGCCGGCGCGGTCGGTGGCGCCGCCGCGGAGAACCTGCGCACCGTGCTGTCCGAACTCGGAAATATGGAAGTCACCCGGATCGCCATGCATCCGGGATCGGTGCAGGGTTTCGGACAGCTTGGCGCAGAAGGTGTTCCGACGTTTCTGCTGCCGACCAACCCGGTCAGCGCGCTGGTGGTTTTCGAGGTGATGGTTCGGCCGCTAATCCGGCTGTCATTGGGCAAGCGGCAGGCGATGCGCCGGGTGATCCGCGCCCGTACGATCACGCCGATCACCTCCGTGGCCGGCCGAACCGGCTTCCTGCGGGGTCAGTTGCTGCGCGACCAGGACAGTGGTGACTACCTGGTGGAGGCGATCGGCGATGCGCCGGGCGGCTCGTCGCACCTGCTGGCGTCGTTGGCTGAGGCCAACTGTCTGGTGATGGTGCCCGGTGACATCGCTGAAATCGGGGCCGGAGAGTTCGTCGACGTCGCATTCCTCGCCCAGCGCGGTTGACGATTCGCGATGAACTTTTTGCGGAATAGCGCGGCGCACCCGGGCTGGCCGGCACCGGTCGGGCCGCTGCGGGTACCTGCGGGTGTTGTCGGGTTGCGGCCGATCCGGATGCGTGACGGCGCGCAGTGGAGCCGCACCCGGGCGGCTGAGCGCGACAAATTGGAACCCTGGGAGCCCACCGCGGAGCTGGATTGGATTGCGCGACATACTGTTTCGGCCTGGCCGCCGATGTATTCGGGGCTTCGAGCCGAGGCCCGCAGGGGGCGCATGTTGCCCTACGTCATCGAAGTCGACGGCAGGTTCTGCGGTCAGTTGACGATCGGCAACGTGACTCACGGTGCACTGCGGTCGGCGTGGATCGGCTACTGGGTGGCCAGTGGGGTCACCGGTGGCGGCGTGGCGACCGGCGCGTTGGCCCTGGGCGTGGACCACTGTTTCGGCGCGGTGATGCTGCACCGGGTCGAGGCCACGGTCCGTCCGGAGAACGCGGCCAGTCGCAAGGTGCTGTCCAAGGTCGGGTTCCGGGAGGAGGGCCTGCTCAAGCGCTATCTCGATGTCGACGGCGGGTGGCGCGATCACCTTCTGGTGGCGATCACATCCGAGGAGATCGAGGGCTCGGCGACGGCCCAACTGGTGCGTCGGGGACTCGCCCACCACTACTGACGCGGCCGCCGTGATGTTACCAATGTGACATTTGTGGCTGTTGGTGCTTGTTTTCCACGAATTACACGTGTGTAATTGCCTCGGCGCGCCGTCGCATACGGCAGACGTCGCAGACCTAGCCTGATCAGGAAAGGAGCAGGCCACATGCCAAGCATCCCCCAGTCATTGCTGTGGATCGCACTCGTGGTGCTCTGGCTCTTCGTTTTAGTGCCGATGCTCATCAATAAGCGCGACACCGTCCGGCGGACGAGCGATGTCGCACTGGCCACCCGCGTTATCAACAATGACGCGAAGTCCCGCCTGATCAGACGGGGTGGCCCGGCGACCGGCCACCGTCACGATCCGGACTGGCAACGCGACGACGAGTCCGGTGAGGACTTCTCTGAGTCCGACGAGGTCGAGGAATACGACGAGGCGGTGCGGGCAGCGCGGGCCGGTGCACAATCTCGCTCGGTGATGGTTGTGGCGTCGGCGCATCGGTCCGTCGCGGACGAGGCGCTGACCGAACCGGTGTATCTCGATGTCGATGTGGTGGATGAGAACTCCGGTGCCCTGCCGGTGGGCTCCGGTGTCCAGGAGAGCCTGTTCGAGTCCGACGCCGACACTGATGTTCAGGCGTTCGTCGCCCCGACACCCGACGAAGTGTCCGAATTCGAATCTGAAGCTGTGTTCGAGTCTGCCGAGTTTGAGTCTGCCGAGTACGAGGCCGAGGCCGAGTCCGATCACCGGGACGCTCCCGGCGACGAATACGAATACATCGACGACACTTCAGGTTTGGAGGCCGAGGCCGCAGCGGAACCCGCGATGGCGCCGCGGCGCGGCAACCGCCAGCGTCGGCTGGAATCGACTACCGCGGCCGAGGTGAGTGCTCGCAAGTATCGCTTCCGTAAACGTGTCCTGCTGGCTATGTCCACGATCATGGTGGCGACGGCGGCGGTGTCGTTCACCGTCAGCCCGGCGTTCTGGTGGGCCTGCGGTACCTCCGCAGTGGTCACGTTGCTCTACCTGGGGTACCTGCGTCGTCAGACCCGGATCGAGGAGCAGGTTCGCCGCCGGCGGCAGCAGCGCATGTCGCGCTCGCACTCGGATGTGGAACGGGACTCTGAGTGGGGGGATGGGCCCGAGTGGAGGAATGGGCCCGAGCGGAGTACGCGGCCCGAGCGGAGTACGCGGCCCGAGCGGAGGACTGGGTCTGGGCGACGAGACGGCGCCGACTTCGATGATTTCGGAGCGCGGTACCAACGCGTCGGAACGGCGGTGCTCGAGATCGACGACGAGGACCCGATCTTCGAGCACCTCGACGAGGTGCCGTACAGCCGTCGCTATGACCTGCCGCGGGCGGCCGGCCAATAGGTCTCGCCTCGTGCGGGTGCGGTAGCCTGCTATCGACCAGGGGGCTATAGCGCAGTTGGTAGCGCGTCTCGTTCGCATCGAGAAGGTCAGGGGTTCGATTCCCCTTAGCTCCACACCTGTTTGGCCTGCTAGAGGCCTTTCGCGCAGAAAATGTTAGCTCGGTCACGTCTGGCGATCTTCCTGGGGTTTCGCGCGTGCCGCTACCTACCGCCGTAACCTGGTTCCGTTATGGTTTCGTGATGTTCAAATCCGGACCACGTACTCGGAAGAAGCTGTCGGTACTCGGAGCGACTGCCCTAGTCCCCCTCTCGCTGGTGTTCGCTGCCGGGGCCGGCGCTAATCCGGGATCCGAGGTCGAAGCGCCGGCCGGTGACGACGCACTGGCGTGCTGCACGGAGATGGCCGCCGGTGCGCAGCCGGAATTGAACCTCGACGCTGCGCCGGATGCCCTACCCGACGCTGATCTTGTCGCGGCGACGGACGCGACGGCGGACGCGGTCGTGGCTCCGGCATCGTATGTGGAGCAGCGTTCCCAATCGCTGCCGGCGGGAGTTGCCTCCGAACGCGGTCTTCAGGTCAAGACAATCCTGGTGGAACGCAGCGTCAGCGCGGCGTTCCCGCAAATCCACACGATGATCGGTGTGCGGCCGGATTCCAAGCCATGGCACCCCAACGGACTGGCACTGGACATCATGATTCCCAATCCGGGTAGCGCCGAGGGCATTGCGCTCGGCGATTCGATCCTCGCGTACGCGATGCGCAACGCCGGCCGGTTCGGGGTGCAGGACGTGATCTGGCGCGGCACGTATTACACGCCCGGCGGTGGCGCGAGCGGTTCCGGTTACGGCCACTATGACCATGTGCACATCACCACCACCGGCGGTGGATATCCGTCCGGCGGCGAGGAATATCTGGCCGGCTGAGGTTCAGGTCTCCCGGAGCACCCGGGCCAAACCGTCATTGACCGCCTTGAGCGTGGCAACGCGGGCATGTCGTTTGTCGTTCGCAGCGATCACATGCCATTGGGCGGAATCTGAGGTGGTGCGCAGGATCATCTGGTCGACGGCCTTGACGTAGTCATCCCACCTCTCGCGATTGCGGTAATCCTCGTCGGTGATCTTGTGCGCCTTGTAGGCCGTTTGTTCGCGGGCCTGGAAACGCGCGAGTTGTTCCTCCGGTGAGACGTGCAGCCAGAACTTCGCCACCAGATAGCCGCGCTCGACCAGTTGGCTTTCGAAGTCATTGATTTCGTCGTACGCGCGTTGCCATTCCGCGGGAGCGGCGAAGCCCTCCACCCGCTCCACCAGCACCCGGCCGTACCAGGTGCGGTCGAAGATCAGGAACCTGCCCGCCGGCGGCAGATCACGCCAGAACCGCCAGAGATAGTGGTATCGGCGTTCCTCGTCGGTAGGCGCGGCCACCGGGATCACCCGGTAGTCACCCGCCTCCAGGGCACCGGTGATCCGCCGTATCACCCCGCCCTTGCCCGCGGCATCCCACCCCTCGAAGGCCAGTACGGTGCTGACCCCGCGCTTGCGCGCCTCGAGTGCAAGCCGGTGCAGACGGCCCTGTTGTTTAGCCAGTTTCGCGCGGTAGTCCGCTTTGTCCAATGTCTTGGTGAGGTCGACCCCGGACAGCACGTCGGCGGAGACGCCGAGATCCCCGAACACCGATTCGGCCAGTGACCATCCGGGTGAACGGGAGTCCTCGGCCAATCGGGCCTGCAGTGCGGCCAGAATCGTTCGGGCGACGGTAAGATCGCGATAGCGGGAGTCGGTGGATTCCACGATGGTCCATGGCGCACCGGGTCCGCTGGTCTCGCGGAGAATGCGTTCGGCGATCGGCAGCACCGGACCGAGCGAGTCCAGAGCAGCCCAGTCGCGCTGGTCCACCTGCCAGCCCGACTCGGGGTGTTTCTCGGCTTCCTTGAGTTTCTTCTTCTGCACCTTCGCCGGCGTGTGCAGAAAGAACTTCACCAGCAGGGCGCCATCGGCCACCAGTGCGTGCTGCATCTGGGAGACATGGCGCAGCCAGACGGAGAAGTCGGGTTCGTCGATCTCGCCCTCGGCCCGCAGGCTGGCCGCCCGCATCAGGCCGCCGACGAAGAATGCGGCGCGGCCTTTGGGCGGCAGTGACCGCCACAATCGCCACAGTTGGGGCCGTTGCGATTCCTCGTCGGTGGTGTCGGCGAAGACCCGGGTGTCGGCGTACCGCGAGTCCATCCACTCGTTGAGTCGGTTCACCAACTCGTTGGCCGCCAGGCGATCGTCGCCGGCGATCCAGATGACCACGGGGAAGTCCGCCTTCAACAGGTCGTACTGGGCGTTGATCAGCCCGACCCGCAGATCGGGGATCGCCGCCTCGAACTCGTCCCTGCCGATCTTGTTGCCGACCTCGGATACCTCGAGCATGTCCCGTCCCCTTCGCCACGCAGGTGCCTCGCTGACCACGATCTCATCGGTCGGGGCCTGCCGGGGCGGGATTCAGGGTGCGCTGTGCACGTCGGGTGCTACTCGTTATCGCCGCCGGTGGCTACGGTGGCATCCACCGATGAGTTCGCTCGCAGTGCACGACCGGCCGGCCAGACCCAGTCGCGAACCTCGGGGATGTCGTCGCCGTGCGCGCGGGTGTACTCCCGGGCGTGAATTCGCTTGTCCACCATCTCCTGACGCAGTGCTGCATAGTTGGAACCCAGTGTCGGGACACGGTCGATGACGTCGATCACCAGG
>Ga0194041_10000555_pt1 | contig 15154 bp, 12 predicted proteins | sample JunL449m_MetaG_FD_160082 | JGI IMG/M metagenome (GOLD analysis project Ga0194041, IMG submission 160082) | Anoxic zone freshwater microbial communities from boreal shield lake in IISD Experimental Lakes Area, Ontario, Canada - Jun2016-L442-9m | ecosystem: Environmental > Aquatic > Freshwater >...
GATGTTGATACTCAGCCCACTCAGCACGCTTATTTCGAAGTACATACTCAAAGACATGCTCACCTAAGGTTTCGCGTACCAATTCGCTCTGCGCCATGGCATCAATCGCTCCATTTAAATCCCGCGGAAGTGAAGTCAAGCCGGCGGCAGCTACCTCTTCAGCAGAAGTTAAATCAATTCCGGCTGGATCTTGTAATTGATATTTGCCTTCGATTCCCTTTAATCCCGCTGCCAATATCACCGCAAATGCCAGATATGGATTGCATGCTGAATCTGGTGATCTCAATTCAATTCGAGTTGAGTTAGATTTATTTGGTTTGTACATCGGTATCCGAACTAGAGAACTTCGATTGTTGTATCCCCATGAAATATGAGATGGGGCTTCTCCGCCACCATGTAATCTCTTATAAGAATTAACCCATTGATTTGTAATTGCCGAGTACTCAGGGGCGTGCTTTAAAAGTCCAGCAATAAAAGATCTTCCTTCTTGCGAAAGTTGCAGTGGTGCACCTTCTTCGTAAAAAACATTTCGCTCACCTTCAAAAAGTGAAAGGTGGGTATGCATTCCAGAACCTGGATGATCAGTAAATGGTTTTGGCATAAAGGATGCATAAAATCCTTGATCAAGGGCAACTTCTTTTACAACTAACCTAAAAGTCATGATGTTATCAGCAGTGCTTAGTGCATCGGCATAGCGCAGATCAATCTCTTGTTGTCCGGGTGCACCCTCGTGATGACTGAACTCAACGCTAATTCCCATCGCTTCAAGCAATGTGATCGCTTGGCGCCTAAAATCATTTCCGACAACACTTGGAGTGTGATCAAAATATCCAGCGGAATCAACTGGTTGGGGTGCTTCACCTTTTTTAGGCTCTTCTTTAAATAAGAAAAATTCAATCTCAGGATGTGTATAAAAACTGTAACCCAACTTTGCGGCTCGATTTAATGTTCTTTTTAAAACGTTACGCGGATCTGCAGGTGATGGACTGCCATCGGGCATGATGATGTCGCAAAACATCCGTGCGGCACCTGGTGCTTCTGTGCGCCAAGGTAAAATTGTAAAAGTACTTGGGTCTGGCATCACCAACATGTCAGATTCTTGACTTCGCGCAAAACCTTGAATCGCTGAACCATCAAAACCAATACCTTCATCAAATGCACTCTCTAATTCGGCCGGAGCAACTGCAACCGACTTTAAAAAACCAAGCACATCAGTGAACCAAAGTCTGACAAAACGAATCCCGCGCTCTTCAAGCGTGCGCAACACAAACTCTTTTTGGCGCGCATTTTGCGATACCGGATTACTTGGGCTACTGCTTGATTGGCTCATCCCTTAATCCTGCCTCGTGTGCGTTTCGGCTGTGTTAACAAAATTGCTGCTTGAAGGGGGGCCTTTTTCTTCTATTTAGAGGCTATTTAGCTTGCTTGCCCCAAGCCGAGATGATCGGCAAACGTCGATCTTTACCAAATGCTCGAGTGCTGATCTTGGTACCAGGTGGGTATTGGCGACGTTTGTACTCAGCCGCATCAACCAACCCAACTACCCGATTTACCACTGCCTGATCAAAGCCGGCCGAAACAATCTCTTGCACGCTCTGATCTTGAGTGACATATCGATTTAAAATTTGGTCAAGAGTTAAGTAATCCCCGAGTGAATCAGTATCTTTTTGATCAGGGCGCAATTCAGCGCTTGGCTCTTTCTCAATAGAACGGATTGGAATCGGCGGAGTTTGTCCATTGGTGATCGCGACTTTGTTTCTCCACCGCGCCAACTCCCAAACTAAGGATTTCCAAAGATCTTTTATCGGCGCATATCCCCCGACAGCATCTCCATAAATTGTGGAGTACCCAACTGCAAGTTCGCTTTTATTGCCAGTTGCTAAAACTAAATGTCCTTCTTGATTTGAAATTCCCATCAAAGTTGTCCCGCGAACCCGTGCTTGTAGATTTTCTTCAGCAACTCCAGTGAAATGCAATAAATCCAAATAGCTATCCACCATGGTTTGTATTGGCACCACTCTAAAATGTATCCCCGTATTTGTTGCTAATTCTTGCGCGTCACCAAGTGAGTGATCAGATGAGTATTTACTAGGTAGGGCAACTCCATGAACTCGATCAGCACCTATTGCATCAACAGCAATAGCAGTTACCAAAGCTGAATCGATTCCACCTGATACTCCGAGAATTACCGATTTAAATTTTCCTTTTTCAACATAATCGCGCAATCCAGTAACCAGCGCGCCCCAGATCTCAGCTTCGCGATCTAACGAAGGAGCGATGCCTGCTGAATTTGGAGGATATGGCGCAAGTACCTGTTCACTTATTACCACATCTGGAACAGATGAATGAGATTTACTCTGCATATCTATCAGCATTAGACCTTCGGAAAATTGCGGCGCTCTTGCCATGGTTTCACCACGTTGATTCACTACAACACTGTCTCCATCAAAAACTAATTCGTCTTGTCCACCAACCATATTTACATATGCCACTGGTGCCCCAATTTCGCGAGCTCTACGTGAAATTAAATTAAGACGCACATCATCTTTCTCTTTTTCATATGGACTTCCATTTATGACTATCAATGCACCTGGTGTGCGCGCTGCAATCTCGGGCAGCAATCCACCGTCTTGCCAAATATCTTCACAGATCGCAAAAGCCAGATCTATTCCATGCACTCGCACAACTAAAGATTTCGCACCAGGAATGAAATTTCTAAACTCATCAAATACGCCGTAATTTGGAAGATGGCGTTTTGCGTAAGTTGCGACAACTTGATTTCGATAAATTACGGCGAGCGCATTCTGTGGTGCGCCAACTGGAGTTCCCAGGCGATCAAGTGCTCCATCAATCTGATCTAAGTAACCAACGACTACGACAATCTCCCCTAATCCAGAAAGAGATAATTGGGTTGCTAATTGAGCAACTGCGGTTCGGCTCGCTAATCTAAAAGCTGATCGCAGCGCGAGATCTTCGACCGGATATCCGGTAACCACCATCTCCGGGAAAACGACTAAATGTGCCCCGCCTTCGGCGCCATGTTTTACGTACTTCAAGATCAATTCGCAATTGTCATCAATTGCGCCCAAGGTTGGGTTTACCTGAGCAAGAGCAAGCCGTAATTGAGCAGGCGGGTTAACTGGAGGGCCCGGCTGGACTGGTATCTGGCCGGCATCAGCTGAAGCGCTCATAAATACAGCCTACTGTTCCTATATATATGGTGCTGATTTGAGGCGGGGATTTTGGCTGTGTGCCGACTGCCCGCCGAAGTGAGAGGATTGCAGTTGTAACCTTCAAAACTGACCCAGGGACCCTAGTGGCCTTGAGGGGAGAAAAATGGAACCGGTTAACGCGATTTATGGTGGTGCCATTCATCGGCGCATTACAACTTTAGATATCGCAAAATCAAAAGGTCAGGGTAAGTGGGCGATGCTCACCTCCTATGAACAACTTACTGCCGAAATATTTGAGCAAGCTGGGATCCCCATTTTGCTTGTTGGCGATAGTGCTGGTAATAATTTCTTGGGTGGAGAAAATACAATTTCAGTAACAGTGGATGAAATGATTCCATTGGCACGGGCTGTTGTTAGTGCAACAAAACGCGCACTTGTAGTTGCCGATCTTCCATTTGGTTCCTTTGAGCAATCCCCAGAACAAGCATTGCAAACTTCTATCCGCTTTTTCAAAGAAGCTGGTGTGCAAGCTGTAAAAATTGAAGGTGGGGCAAAAGTTACACCGCAAATAAAAGCGTTGATTAAAGCCGGAATTCCAGTCATGGGACATCTTGGATTAACGCCACAATCGATTCACACATTAGGTGGCTATCGAGTACAAGGTCGTGGTGAAAATGGTTCCCCTATAATTGCAGATGCACTCGCATTACAAGATGCTGGAGTTTTTGCATTAGTGCTCGAATTAATCCCAGCCGAATTAGCCGCTGAAATTACTACCGCCTTAGAAATCCCAACTATTGGAATTGGTGCCGGAAAAGATTGCGATGCCCAAGTCTTAGTTTGGAGTGATCTGATGGGCTTAACGGCAAAGCCACCAAAATTGGCAAAGGCTTATCGAAATTTACGTCTTGAGATGAGCAATGCAGTCAAAGAGTGGTCGGCAGATGTGGCAAGTGGCGCCTTCCCAGAAGAGGAGCAGAGTTTCCACTAACTTTCCACTGATTCACGCTGTTCTTACCAATTTTGAATTGTATGAAGTTAGAATCACCGGATGAGTAAAACCAAATCTCGGCTTTCCAAATTGCGGAGAATACGGGGAATACGGGGAATTGGGTTAGATCTTTCATTGCTCAGAAGAGTCCGCGACTTTCGACTCTTATTTTCATCCGGTCTAGTTTCCGGCCTTGGCTCGATGATTACTTACGTCGCATTGCCGTATCAAGTTAAAGAGATCACCGGATCATATGTTGCAGTTGGCTTGATGGGAGCAGCTGAATTAATCCCACTCATCGTCTTTGGTTTATATGGTGGGGTTCTGGCCGACTCCGTTGATCGGCGAAAATTAATCCTGATCGGCGAATCTTGCGCTTTGTGCCTATCGCTAATGTTGCTGATAAATGCGCAATTAACTAACCCACATTTGTGGGTCCTTTACTTAGTTGGTGGCGCTTTTGCTGGCGTAAATGGCTTACGCGGGCCAAGTATGAGTGCGGTAATTCCCCGGATTGTTTCGCACCAGGATCTTCCAGCAGCGAGTGCAATTATGGGATTGCGATACCAAATCCCAGTAATAACTGGACCGGCACTAGGCGGAATTATCATTTCAATCTGGGGCGTGACTCCAGCATTTTCAATTGATGTGATCTCTTATGCCCTCTCCTTAATTCTTTTACTGCAGATTTCGCGAATACCCCCTAGCGAAAAAGCGACCCCACCATCTATCGGGGCCTTGTTTGAGGGAATCAAATACGCCAGTAGCCGCCAAGATTTAATGGGCACCTACTTGATCGACCTGGCCGCGATGTTTTTTGCGATGCCTACTGCTTTGTTCCCATTTTGGGCTGATCAATTGCACTCTCCACAATCACTTGGATTCTTGTATTCGGCCGGAACTGTGGGCGCATTTTTAGTAACCGTAACTAGTAAATGGACATTGAAAGTACATCACCATGGTCGAGCTATTATTTTTGCGGCACTTGTTTGGGGGGTTTCAATTGCACTTGCAGGCATTTATGACAATGTTTATTGGGTTTTATTGTGTTTAGTCGCTTCAGGGGCAGCAGATCATGTCAGTGTTATTTTTCGCGCAACTATTTGGAATCAAACAATTCCAGATGAGTTGCGTGGCCGACTTGCTGGTATTGAATTACTTTCTTACGCAGTTGGACCAATTGGTGGACAGATGCGCGCCGGTGGAATGGCAGCGGTTACTGGATTGCGCGGGGCAGTAATTGGTGGTGGATTGTTGTGCGTCGCCTCGGTTACCGCATTAAGTTCGGTTTTACCGAAATTCCGAAAATATGATGGGCGCACCGACCAATATGCGGTTTCTGAACGGGAAATCCGGACCGCACGAGCATTATCTGAGTTGAAACCCGAAAAACCTGCTGATGAAAAGTAAGGGAAAGTAAATTTCTGTCCCAAAAAAGCAAAAGAAAAGAAATTTCTGACAGGGCACAAAAATTGCAAAATATTGGTGTGCGACACGGCACAAAATAATTTGCGCAAATGCTGGAACTTATTGCAAAAGAGTGGAACCCTTCTCTTAACAGGTTCGGTGACGGATCGAACCCAGCTGACAGGAGAAGTACGTGGCTGCAGCCAAGAAAACATCAAAGAAGCGCACGACCAAGAAAGCAGCTGCTAAAAAAGCAGCTCCAAAGCGTCGCAAGAAAGCAGCTGCTAAGAAAGCAGCTCCAAAGCGTCGTAAGAAAGCCGCTAAGAAAGCAGCTCCAAAGCGTCGTAAGAAAGCCGCTAAGAAAGCAGCTCCAAAGCGTCGTAAGAAAGCCGCTAAGAAAGCAGCTCCAAAGCGTCGTAAGAAAGCCGCTAAGAAAGCCGGTGCAGCAAAGCCTCGTCGTCGCCGTAAAAAAGCAGCGAAGGCAGCACCAGCAGCATAAGGATCTATTGAAAAAATCCCCATCGCTTCGGCGGTGGGGATTTTTTTATGGCTTTAAATTATTGCTACCTAAGTAGACTCACCTAAATGGTTAGCAAAGCAGAGGTTGGAATTAAGGGCGGAAAGATCTCACCGATGCGCCAAGTTCCGGACCAGATTATTCGCCCGGAATATGTTGGCAAAACTGGCCCAAGTAAATTCACCGGGTCAAATATTCCAAATGCGGAAATCCTCGAAGTAATGCGAGCTGCCTGCCAATTAGCTGCAAATGCGTTGGTAACTGTAGGGCGGTCAATTCTTCCTGGGGTAAGTACGGATTTTCTCGACAAAATTGGCCACGAATATTTATGTGACCATGGCGCCTACCCCTCAACATTGGGATATCGCGGCTTTCCGAAATCACTTTGCACTTCAATTAACGAGGTGATCTGCCATGGGATTCCGGACTCGCGGGAAATTTTGCCGACAGATATCGTCAATATTGATATCACCGCATATCTCACTATTGATGGCGTTGGAGCGCACGGAGATACAAACGCCACCTTCTTGGCAAGTAATGATGTAGATGATGCCTCATATCTGCTTGTAGAGCGCACAGAGGCCGCTCTAGCGCGTGCAATCGCGGCAGTAGTACCAGGAAGAGAAAGTTCAGTTATCGGGCGGGTGATCGAGTCATACGCCAAACGATTTAATTATGGCGTTGTCCATGATTTCACCGGCCATGGAATCAACACCGCTTTCCATACAGATTTGATAATTCCGCATTACGACACCCCACACCATGCATTTCAAATTGAAGAGGGTATGACTTTTACGATTGAACCGATGTTGACTCTTGGCACTTACCAACATCAGATGTGGGATGACGGCTGGACCGTATTAACCACCGATGGATCACGGAGTGCGCAATTTGAACACACGCTGTTAGTGACCGCTACCGGGGCTGAGATCCTTACTCTGCCAACGATTTAGTTACTCGGGAAAGTGGCAAGCAACTTGCGATGAACCCACGGTAAGAAGTGCTGGTTCCTCAGTGCGGCAGCGATCCTGCACTTTCCAACATCTGGTGTTAAAGACACAGCCCGATGGTGGATTTGAAGGAGAAGGTAGATCTCCAGTTAATACGATCTGCTCCCGACCACGCTCTAACACTGGATCAGGAATTGGCACTGCTGATAACAAGGCTTTTGTGTATGGATGGTGCGGCTCAATATAAAGAGATGAAGTTGGGGCAAGCTCCATAATTTTGCCGAGGTACATGACGGCAACTCGATCAGAGATATGTTGTACTACTGAAAGATCGTGAGCGATAAAAAGGTAGGAAAGTCCAAAATCATCCCGTAAATCTTCCAGCAAATTAATTACCTGGGCCTGAATCGAAACATCCAGCGCTGAGACGGGCTCATCGGCAACTATAAATTTAGGTTTTAGCGCAAGTGCCCGGGCGATACCGATCCGTTGGCGTTGACCACCTGAAAATTCATGTGGATAGCGGTTGTAATGCTCTGGGTTTAAGCCAACTCGCTCCATCAAATCTTGAACAGAGGTTTTAACTGATTTACCTGCGCCAGGATCGTTCACTCCGTGAATCTTGTAACTTGCACCAATAATTTCACCGATTGAGTGGCGCGGATTTAGTGAGGAGTAAGGATCTTGGAAAATCATCTGCATTTTTTTGCGGATTGGTTTCATCTTCCGGGGAGAGAATTTAGAGATCTCTTCACCCTCGAAATAAATCTCTCCACCGGTTGGTTCATACAATTTCAATAGCGAGCGACCAACAGTGGATTTACCACAACCAGACTCCCCTACTAAGCCAAGGGTTTCTCCAGCATTCAATGTGAATGAAACACCATTAACCGCTTTGTTGCTGCCTTTTGATCTAACAAAAATACTATTGCTTGTCAGCGGGAAAAATTTTTGCAAATTAACTACTCGCAATAATGGTTCACTCATCTATTCACCAATCCAACTAAATGACATCTTGATGAATGTCCAGCACTAATTTCTACAAGAGCTGGCATTGTTAATTCACAGGCACTTCCGGCAACCTCTGATTTACGAGCGCACCGAGGCGCAAAAGCACACCCTGCCGGTAATGAGATCAACGATGGCGGTTGTCCAGTAATAGTTTCCAAGCGCTGTAATTGCGGCCGATCAACCCGAGGAATTGAGGCGAGGAGTCCATGGGTGTAAGGCATCTGGGGCTTAGCAAATAATTCAAATACATTTGCCGATTCAACAATTTTGCCGGCGTACATGACGTTAATCCGGTCGGCAGAGCCGGCAACAACACCAAGATCATGGGTAATCAAAATCATCGCCATACCTAGTTCTTTCTGTAAATCGGCAAGTAATTTCATAATCTGGGCTTGCACTGTTACATCAAGAGCAGTTGTTGGTTCATCGGCTATTAAAACTTTAGGATTATTTACCAGCGCCATAGCAATCATTACCCGCTGACGCATACCGCCTGAGAATTGATGCGGAAAAGCGTTTAATCTTTTATGGGCATCTGAGATTCCAACTAACTCCAAAAGCTCAATTGCACGTTTCTCGCTATCTTCTTTACTGCACTGATTATGAATTTGATGCGCTTCAATAATTTGATTCCCAATTGTGTAGTAAGGATGTAATGCTGACATCGGATCTTGAAAAATCATCGCTACATCATTGCCGCGAATTTCTCTTAATTCAGAACGTGGAATTGTTAAAAGATCAACTGGACCGGCGCCAGTGTCTAATTTTGCACTCCCTGAGATATTTGCAATTTTCCGTGGAAGTAATCCCATAATTGCTAAATTTGTAACTGTTTTTCCAGAACCTGATTCCCCAACAATTGCAAGAGTTTCGCCACGATCAACTTTAAATGAAACTCCATCAACTGCTTTAACGATTCCATCGGGAGTTCTAAATTCAACTAATAAATTGTTTACTTCTAATAAGCTCATGCGGCAACCCGAACTCGTGGATCAATAAATGCATATAAAATATCTACAATTAAATTCATCGCGATTACGATTGCAGCAGATAATAAAGTTGTACCGACAATTATTGGTAAGTCATACTCAACAACGGCGCTTAGTGAAAGCCGGCCAAGGCCTGGTAAATTAAAAACTTTTTCAGTTAAGATCGCCCCGCCTAGCAAAGCCGCAAAATCAAGACCGGCCATGGTTGCAATTGGTGCCAGTGCTGCTCGCAAAGTATGTTTACGTAAAATTACTTTTTCGCTTAACCCTTTAGCGCGTGCCGTTCTAATGAAATCTTCGCTCAAAGTTTCGATAACTGCATTTCGAACAAATCTGGTGTAAAGCGCCGCAGATGCGAAAGCCAGGGTAATCCAAGGTAGCAGTAGAATTTGTGCCCACTCAATTGGGTTTTCAAAAAATGGTGTGTAGTTGCCGGAAGGGAATGGGATGATCTTCCACTTAATAACCACAAAAACTAAAAGCAGCAAACCAGTGAGAAAGGTGGGTAGCGAGGTGCCAATCAATACAAAGACAGTACTTCCAGTATCTGCCGATTTTCCGCGGAACCTAGCTGCAACTACCCCGAGCGTTATTCCTACAAGTAACCACAAAATCATCGCCCCAATTGCTAAAGAGGCAGTAACGGGAAGTGCCCGTCCAATCAATGTTGTGACGCACTCGTGTTGATTGAATGAGTATCCAAGACTTGGCGCAGGGCAGTGAAGCGCTGCTGCCCCTTGACCATAATTGCGACCGGCAAACAAGCCACCAAGAAAAACTATGTACTGCTGCCAAAAAGGAACGTCATAACCAAGCCGAATTCGATTTGCTTCAATTATCGCTGGATTATTACAATTTTTTCCACAAGTAAGTGCTGCCGGATCAAAAGGTAATAATGCAAAAATTGCATAAACTGCAAAACTAACTGCAAACAAAATGGCAAGTGAGGTCGCAGTGCGACGGATTAAGTATCCAAACATCACTTACCTTCCCAAGATTTGTGATTAATTTTTCATAAAAATTCCGGAGGAGATTACTCCCCTCCGGAATTTTCGATTTACTTACTTAGCTATTTGGATATCTCCAAATGATGGAGCACCTTGTGGTTCCCAGAAGAAGACTCCGGTTAGTTTGGAGCCCCACATCTCTTGGGTCTTCGAGAAGACACCAGGAATGATCCACATTTGATCCATTACATACTGGTTAAGTGCAGCCCACTCGGCTCCTTGCTTAACCCGATCTGGTTCAGCGAGGTTTGCCTCTGCGCGTTTCTTGAACTCGGCATATGTTGGATCTTTGCCAGCGCGTGACAATGGAAATCCATAGCCATCAAGCATAAGTTCCGGAATCACTGTTGAAGCATTTGCCCAATCTGGAGCCCAACCAGCACGAGATAAATCGCCTTGCTTGGTTATATCCAGAACAATGTTGTAGTAACTACCTGGCTCAATAAAATTGAACTTCAAGATAATTCCTGAGTTCTTCTTAACTGAATCAATCCAGATTGTTGCGGCTTTCTTATTGGTATCTGTATCTCCAACATCGAAAGTCAATCCAGCAGTAGTTGCCCTCTTGTAAACATCAGGACATGCGGTCTTTGCTTCTGCCATAAGCGCAGTTGCTTTCTCAGCATTTCCTTCCTGCTTCCAATCTTCATATCCGGTCGTCTTCTTGTAATCAAGACCCATCAAAGGCTTGATTACACCATCTGCTGGGTCGCCGGTAAAGGCTGCTCCGCCAGCAAGTGTTTGAAGAGCTGCGAAGTCACGCGCGTAATAGATCGCTTTACGGACCTGTACACAAGAGACTTTTGAAACGTTTACTGCTGTGTATGTTACATATGGATCGTAAACATTTAATGCACGATCTTTCCAAGCATCAACTGGCACACCAGCATCATCAAAAACTGTTGCTAAGTTGGTTGGAAGAATTCCATCAAGTGACATTGAAGCAGGCTCTGAATCATTGATCACAAGTTGATCGCGAACTTCTTCGGCAAGACCAAAGCGAACTACGATCTTATCTGGGTAAGCGTTGCGAATTGGATCTGAATCTTTGCTCCACTTATCGTTACGGACTAACACCATCTCATCTTTAGCAACATACTTTTCAATTTTGTATGGGCCAGTTGAAACAGGGTGCATGTCGTACTTATCTCCATCATCGCTGGCTTTTGGCACAGCACTAAATGAAAGATAAGTCACGGTGTAGTTAAAATCGCCTACAGCACGTGAAAGATTGAAGGTAATGGTTTTGTTATCTGCTGAACAAGTAACTGCCTTGTCATAAGCGGCAGTGTCATTTCCATCAGCTTTGTATGGGCCTTTATAAACAGAGGCGCCAGCTTTATCTTTTGGAATATCCAGCATTGACATTGCATAACCTGGGCCGTCAGTAATTACATCAGTTGCAAAGCTACGTGAAACACCGTACTTCACATCTGCGCAAGTTACCGCTGAGCCATCTTCGAAGGTGATGCCATCACGTAGGGTGAATTCCCAAGTTTTATTTCCATTTGATGCACGGCCGGTATCAGTTGCCATATCTGGCACAACTGATGAGCCATCTGCACCTGCAGCACGCTTATATGCAGTTAGCGTGCGGTGCATATAAGAGCCAAACCAAGCTATGTGTTGTCCGGTGTAGTTACGGTTTGGATCAGCATGCGTCCATGAATCTGAATGAGTCAGATAAGTCAGAGTGTTACCTCCACTTGAAGCTTTAGAACAACCAACTAGACCTGCGCCAAGCAACGTTATAGCCGCTAGTGATGCAAGGGCCTTACGAGCAATCCGGGAAGTTCCCGAAGTATTTTTAAACATATCTCCCCCTTAACGATGGATATGTCGATCTTCATATCTTTGTGAATATCGATATTAAGTTTTTTTACATCTATGCAGTTACGTAGCTGCACAGAATTCTCCTTAAGTTGCCTCACTCTTCGGATCAAGAGCATCTCGTACCGCATCGCCAAGTAAATTAAAGGTAAGCACCACAAAAACCAGCGATGTCGTGGTGATGAAAAAATAAGTTGGTTCATTCATTACATATTTAATTGAATCTGAAATCAAAAGTCCCCATGAGGCATCTGGGGGCTGGATTCCCAATCCCAAAAATGAGAAAACTGCTTCTGCAGTTAAATATCCTGGGAGTGAGAGTGAGAAGTAAACAATTACGATGCTCCATAAATTTGGCAATATTTCTTTGAAAATAATTCTGGAATTACTAGCGCCGAGTGCTCGGGCCGCCATTACATAATCTCTTTCCCGAATAGAAAGAACTTGTGATCGAATAACGCGAGCTAAGTAGGGCCAGCCAAAGCAAATTAAAATCACCACTAAATAAAGCATTCGGGCGCTATTCCCCTCAGCTATTCCAGATTTTTCTAATCGCTGCACCATTGGAAGGCTTAAGGCAATAATCATAAAAAATGAAGGGAAAGCTAATAAGAAATCTATAAAGCGTCCAATTGTTGAATCAACTCTTCCGCGAAAAAATCCCATTAGAATTCCAGCAACTACGCCGATAGCAATTGAGAGTACGGTCGTAATTAACGCCACAAAAAAAGAAATCCGAGCTCCGAATATCAACCTGGCTAATAAGTCATGCCCAATTCCCGGTTCAATTCCAAGTGGGTGGGACCAACTTATGCCGCCAAATTTTCCCATTGGCATTCCGCGAGTAGTAAGTGTCTCTGGGAATCGTTTACGGCCATCTATGCCAAACAGCCCGCCAATTAATGGGGCCAGTATGGTGCTAAAGATTAAGGTGATCGAGATGATCAATGTAGGCAGTCCAAAGCGATTCTTACGGAAACGCCGCCAAGCCAATTGCCGCGGGGTGCGCCCAATCACGCTTGCAACAACCGTTTTGATCGCCCCCTATTAATTAGCCATCAGCAAAGGTGCTCAGAATACCGACTGGTAACTTACGTTGAACTTAGCGCACTCAGGAGATTAACTCCAGATGAAAAGCCCTTAAAATGACGCGTAAGTTGACCAATTTTCATCCCTCACACAGAGGTAGATAGGCTCAACTGATGGAACGCGCTAATTGGGGGTTCACTCCCTCGCACCAATCGGGTCGGGCGCGCCGCGGAACCATCCAAACCCCACATGGGCCGATCCAAACTCCCGCATTTATCCCAGTCGGCACAAAAGCCGCGGTCAAATCTTTACTGCCCGAAACAGTGGGCGAACTTGGGGCCCAAGCGGTTTTGGCTAACGCTTACCACCTCTATTTACAGCCAGGGTCAGCGCTAATTGACCAAGCCGGTGGCGTTGCAAAATTTATGAATTGGAATGGACCAACTTTCACCGATAGCGGTGGCTTTCAAGTTCTATCACTTGGTGCCGGATTTAAAAAAACATTAGCGATGGATCCTGGTGAGTACCACTCCGATGAAGTTATTGCACCAGATAAATTGCGATTAGCTCATGTTGATGATGATGGAGTAACTTTTAAATCTCATCTCGATGGCTCAATGCATAGATTCACACCTGAAATTTCAATGCAGGTACAACATCAAATTGGCGCCGACATTATGATGGCATTTGATGAATTAACAACATTGATGAACTCCCGTGATTATCAAGAGATTGCCTTAGAGCGCACCCGTAAATGGGCCGAACGCTGCATCGCTGAACATCAACGTTTAACAATTGAACGAGTTGGAAAACCTTATCAAGCATTATTTGGAGTAATCCAAGGCGCACAATATGAAGATCTACGCCGTAAAGCATCCCAAGATTTAGCAGAAATGGATTTTGATGGCTTTGGAATTGGTGGCGCAATTGATAAAAGCGCACTAGGTGAAATCGTTTCTTGGGTAACTGATGAATTGCCAGAAGATAAACCTCGTCATTTACTTGGCATTGGTGAACCTGATGACATATTTAATGCGGTTGAATCTGGCGCTGACACATTTGATTGTGTCGCACCCTCTAGAAATGCGCGCACGAGTGCAGTCTTTGGAGCAACTGGTCGATTTAACCTTCTAGTGAGTGCAAATAAAAGTAATTTCAATCCAATTGATGAAAATTGTGGATGTTATACCTGCGCTAATTACAGTAGAGCTTATTTAAATCATCTATTTAAAAGTAAGGAGATTGCCGCTGCAACTTTGGCGACCATTCATAATCTGCATTTCACTGTGAAACTAGTGGATCGAATCCGCGAATCCCTCAGTGATGGGACATATCAGGAATATCGTGATGATTTCTTGGCGCGCTATTACCCAGCTAATTAAGCTGAATAGGTTGGTTCATAACTTTTTACAAATTTAATTACTCGATATGTGATTGGCAGCAAAACTACCTCAAGTAAAGTTTTATAAATGTAACCAGTTATTACATAATTCCAAAAATCATGACCGGTAATTACGCCGTAAAAAGCCACTGTGCAAAAGACCAAAGTATCTGCTAACTCTCCAACAACAGTAGAGCCGATTAATCTCACCCAGAGAGCTTTTTCTTGTGTACGCTCCTTTATTTTCACCAATACATAAGCGTTTAATAATTGACCTACCAGAAAACCGCAAATGCTGGCCAAAACTATTCGAGGAACAAATCCTAATATCGCTTCATACGCTTCTTGGTTTCCCCAACCATCGGCCGGTGGTGAAAGCTGAATCAAATAGAAAGTTAGCGCTGCCAAGATCGCAAATGCGAAGCCGAGATAGATGCATCTTCGAGCGGCCTTTAAACCGTAAACTTCACTTAATACATCTCCAGTTATATAAACCAGTGGAAATAAAAACGCACCACCATCTGTAATTATTGGTCCGAATTCAATTAATTTAACAGCGCCCACATTTGAAAGCAGCAGCAACCCACAAAATATCGCCACTATAAATGGATACAAAGAACGATTTAAATGTACAAATTTAGTAGCAGCTTGTTCGGACATATGCGTATTCAACCCTACTAAGCGTTGTTATTTCCCAGGCTGATTCCCTCTCTTGACCAGCCCTGCCCGCCCCTTCTAGGGTAAAGCCGCTGAATCGATTCATACGGCCAGAGATTCAACTAACTTGTAGGAGAAATCATGACTCTCAATGAGAGCGTTCGCACCACCCCAGCCCCACGTCCGCGCAAATCAATCAAAGTTGGTTTAGT
>Ga0194041_10000556_pt1 | contig 15152 bp, 14 predicted proteins | sample JunL449m_MetaG_FD_160082 | JGI IMG/M metagenome (GOLD analysis project Ga0194041, IMG submission 160082) | Anoxic zone freshwater microbial communities from boreal shield lake in IISD Experimental Lakes Area, Ontario, Canada - Jun2016-L442-9m | ecosystem: Environmental > Aquatic > Freshwater >...
CTGCGCCGCCTGGCTGCCGTCAAGTTGGCGTGTCCAAGTTGCTCCGCCATCCCGCGTGGCCAGCACAACCCCGCTGTGGCCAACAGCCCAGCCCAGACGGCTATCAACAAACTGCAATGCAGTAAGCGTCACGCTGACTGGAACTGAAGCCTGCCGCCACTCTGCGCCGCAATCGTCGGAAAAAATCACTTGCCCCCTTTCGCCTGCAGCAACAAGCCTGTTCCCAGCGCGGGCAATATCCAGCATTAAGCTAGCCCGTGCTTTCTTGGAAGTCAAGGCAGGTCGCTCCAGCAGTGCATCGCCTGAAGTAGCAGGCGATGCGCCGAGCACCAAGCCGCAAGCGGCCAAGGCAGAGATGCTAAGCAGGAAGAAGCGAAAACTTCCGATGCGGCGGAACTTCATCGAACGCCATCTCCAGACATGGCGTCCGGCGTGAAGAACGTGTTGGATAACTTGGGTAACTGCTTGAACGTGACTATCTTGTCCAGATCGGCCGCGCCGCCACTGACCCAGGTTCCTGTCTGCAGGTTGTGCGTTATCCAGGGATAGTTGCCAAGAACAAAGGGGCCTTCCGAAACCACGCTGGGTATGCCCATTCCAACACGCCAGAGCTTGCCTTCAGCGTCCCAACCTTCACTTAACACTGCAGCCCAGGTGTCTTCGTCCAGATAGAAGCGGCGCTTGGGTATCACATGGCGTTTTCCATCGGCAAGCGTAGCCTCGACAACCCACACCCTATGAAGTTCCCAGCGCGTTGAGGTGGATTCAATGTGGTGTGGTGCATAGCGCTTCTCAGCCGGCAGGCCCATCCAGCGGTTGTTGTTGTACGGGATGTACATTTCCTGCTTACCCACCAACTTCCAGTTGTAGCGGTCTAGGTCGCCCGACCACATATAGGCCTCATCGAAGTACTCCTGTCCAGAGTTCACATCATTAGGCGTGTCACAGCACACGGTCGGAGCTTTGCGCACCCGACGCTGACCAGGGAAATACTGCCAAGCCTGACGCGGTTTATCCAAAGAGTCGACGACTAGCAGGGACTCTCCCGACTTGAAGGCGGGCTCAGTTGTAGACACCCGTATCTGCCAGTATGGGCCTGTGTAGTTCGCTGTCCACGGCGTGGTGGGGTCGTAATAGGGCCAGTAAACATGGTTGTAGCCTTTTCCTGCAAGCAGCAACTTGCCATCCGCCGTTCCCGTGTAGTTTGAGAAATTGAGTGTGGTGGTGGTACCGGCGTAAGATAAACGGTGGTTCCACATGGCCTCGGCGCCGTCCTTGGGGATGGGGAACGGAATACCTCCATACGCACCCTCGATCGTGTTGCCTCCGTTCTTGGTCTTGGCACTTGTTGCATTCTTGAAGGTGTTCTCGTACACCCACTGCGGCAAGGCGGCACTGCGTTTGGTCGGGTAGACCTCAAGACGGAAGGTTTCCGGATACTTCTTGATGAGTGCTTTCACACCCTCAGAAAGCTTGTCAGCATACTTGTCAACCTCTTTAGCAGAGATCGTCAGTGTCGACTTGTCAGTGGCAAATGGGTCAGTGCGCAAGTCGCCCGATTTGTAGCCTGGCGGTACGGTCGTGTAGCCACCGGCCCAAGACGGTATGGTCCCGTCCGCATTGCCTGCTTTTTCTGCACCTGCGGGCGTGAGTGAGGATTTGAGCTTTTGAGCCTCCTCTGGCGTCACGGCCGCATAGGCGACGACCCAGCCGCTGAATGCGTAGACAACTGCGGCTGCAATGGTTCCTTGGAGGAGTTGCTTCGTGTTCATAATTCGCTTTTGCTTCATGATTAGTTTCCCTGATTGCTTCAGAAGGTGGTCTGGATGTTGAACGACAGGAAATCGCGGTCTGCGTATTTCTGCTGGAATGACTGCCTGTCATTGCTAGGCGCAAAGAAGGCCCCCGGGCTGCCGAGGTAGGTGGTATATGAGACGCCGAACCGCACCTTTTTGTTGTACTCGGCATTCACGCCAATGCTCAGATCTCCGCCTTGATCGATACCCCCGTTGAACAGGCTCACGGCTGATGACTTCCCACTGGGGTTGTAGCCAAGTCCGATCGGGATGGTCACATCCACACCATTGGCCACCTGGTAATAGCTGGGAGCAAATATCATGCGAAACCCCCAAGCGTCAGTGGTTGCATTCGGATCGATGGCCGCTGGGTTCTTATCGATGCCCAGCAGACGATTCCATCCCACTTCAGCCAGTAAAGTACCGCCATCCCATAGTGCTGTTGGCGGCAGCAGAACAACGGACGAAATATTCACATGTGCTGTTCGGCCGACTGGATACAGAGGGTTGTCGGTATTGTTGGCATTGGGAGAAACTGCAAACACCCCAGCATTGGCAAGTGGCGCGTTTTGGCGGAAGGAAACTTCGGCGCCTACGTTTGCCGGTCCCACGGAGGTGCTTACGCTGCCTCCGTAGGCGACGATGCCCTCGTGATAGGCCAGTACGTAGTTACCAACGTTTGCACCAGGCACATTGCCTGGACCAAAAAAGGCGCCTGCAGGCCTTATATAGGTGGAGAAATCCTTTTGGTTGTATCGAACCGCATAAAAGCCATACTCGCTGTCCTGATCTTTTGGCCGAAAACTCAGCCGTACTCCGTATTGGCCGCTGTCGCTCGCCTTGAGATCCTCCCCGCGCTTAAAGTTCGAACCTGTAGGCCAAAAGAGTCTCTCACCGCCCTGATCAAGGACATCTGAGAACGAGAAGTAGCTTCCCGCTGCCGGAATGCGGTTGGGTTGCCACTCCAGTTGGTAATAGGAAGCCAACGTAAGTTCCGGGTTAACCTGCAGCTGTCCGGAAAGCTGATTAACTGGACGGACCACCTCCTTGAATTGCGACCCAGGCACCGATAGCAACTTTACATAATCAATAGGCGCTTGACCGCCAGCAATGCCATTGGCGCCAAAAAACAAGGTTTCGCCCCATAGCACGGAGTGCTTGCCAAGGCGCCAGTTCGCGTGCATATCCCCAACATCCCCGCCACCAAAGACAAATGCATCCAGAATTTCAGCATTCTGACCATGCAATTTGGAAGTCGCATCCGTGAACTGATTGAAAGGTACAGAAGCGCTGTTCGCAGTGAATGGAGAATTGTTTTTGGTCGCGTCGAAGTACACGCTGTCGTACCATCCTGCGGCACTCACACGCGCACCGAATTCTCGTGAAAAACTCACGTCTGCTTCGGTAAAAATATCGAACCGATTGGAAACTTGGCCGGTCTTGCTGAAGTTGCGATCACCATCATCAAGATTGGCTTGCGCTGGCCCGACAAGCGTTGAATCAACTGACTTTGTGCGGAACGCAGTGCTGTATTTGACGGTAGTGTCCCAGCGCACTTTCGTGTCGGGATTGTCCGTTTGCAGTTCAAAGGCTCTGATATTGGGCGCAAAGGCAACGCTAAGTAATGCTGCAACTACGCTCAGGCGATGTTTTGAAATGCACATCTGGCCTGAGCCAAAAAAAGCGCGTTGATTTGGTTTCATTTTGTCTCCATTTTTAAAATTACATTGCAAAGGCATCTATATGATTGGCTTCCCTGCGACACAAAGAAGTTGCTTTCGTTGCCCTGTTGTTCAAATGATTTGATGACTGAATAAAGGCTCTCTGCTTGCCTATATGTCGCTCTGGAATTCAGAGCCGATTACTTTTGGCGCATGCCTGATTGACATAGAAATGGTCTTGATCGCGACCTATTCATGGTGGTTCTGGTAGTCCAAACTTGTATGCAAAAAATTCCAGGTGTGCCAGACATGCTTCGTGAAAAGCGTCCGTAACGGAAAGGAGCAAGCTTCGTCTGATCCGCATAGGTGTGTATCGAAATGACATTTATTTTCCTAATGACCTCACCCTAAAAAAGGATGTGAGCTGTGGTTGAAAATTTTCAGCGGCCACTAGTGAATTTATCGAATGTCCTCGACTACGTCGAATGAATACTGCGAATGTGGCGAATTTACAGATGTGATGTCGCCACCTGGAAAGTTGCTCGCGACTTTGACTATTGCTTCGCGCAGCCACTCCTGCGCAGGGTCTTTGTGGATACGCTCATGCCACTGCTGCGTGACACACATTGGAGGCACTTCAAATGGCAAATCGAGAATCTGCAAGCTGGCAGCGCCGGTCATGCTCATTGCGGCTCCTTCAGAGACCACTGCCACCAAATCCGTCGCCGCAATCATCTTGTCAATTCCAGGCAAATGCGCCAACTTAACGGCAACGCGTCGTTGAACCTTGTGTTCTACGAAGACTCGATTAGCACGCTCCAAAAAATGTGAGTAGGTACCACCTGCCGGCTCGTAATCGATGAACGAAGCGCCGAGGAATTGTTTAATGTCTAGCTCGCCGCGAAAGTATGGATGCCCCGCGCGCGCGATACAAACGAAGCGCAGGGTCCGCAACTGCTGCCTGAAGAAGCCTGCGCCCAGCGGTCTGCCCACCCCCAGAGCCAGATCGATTTCACCTGCGGCCATGAGCTCTGCTGTTCCACTGCGCGTCAGTGGCACGGTTTCAAGCGTGATGCCTGGCGCTAACTTGTGAACATGGCTTACCAGGCGCGGCACCATCCACATCTGGCCGATGTCACTCATTGCCAGCCGAAAATTTCGCTGGCTGACCCTGGCGTCAAACGATGCGCGACTCTCTACGACTTCACGGATTCGTCCCAGAGCATCTTGAATCGGTCCATACATCGACTCTGCCAGTGGAGTCGGAACCATGCCACGCTCTGTGCGCACAAATAATTCATCACCGAAGGCTTCTCTCAGTCGTCTCAGAGAGTTGCTTATGGCGGACTGCGTCAGTCCAATTTGCTCACCCGCCAGTGTGGTGCTGTGTGTACTGTAAAGAGCGTCAAGTACACGCAGCAGATTCAAATCAAAGGTGTTGATGTTCACAGCCAAACCACTACGACTTGCGCCAGGGGTAAACGGTTGAGGTTTGGTCAGCGTAATCCGGGTCGATGTATACCTGAATACCGCTAATCAACCCGTCCCGGATTCGAAACGAAGTACAAAAGCGCCCGCCAGTGGCTCCTGCTGCGGACCATGAGCGTCCATCGACCAGCGTTCCTGCGCTACGACCTTCGATGAGCACGGTGTCTCCCTCAGAGGTGCATCTGAAACTCGACTGATCATGGGAGATGGAACGTACATACCCCCCCATGTCTTGGAAGAACTTCCCCAGTTCGGCTTTGCCGCGAGCCGCTCCCCATTTTGGGTAGACGAACTCGATGTCGTCGGTCATAAGTGCGAATGCATCGCCTTGTGCGTCCATCGTTTTCAACATTTCGCGCGCGAGCGCTTCATTGCGGGCGTTCATTTGGAATCTCCTGTTGTGACAGCAGCTTTGGCCTTTGCAGTTCGGCGCCGCTGCTTGGAGCCCCGAACGCCAACGGAAAAATTGTTCGCAATGGAATTCATTATTCACTATTTAGTAACACATTCCTCTAATCGTTAACCCTATCTTTGACTTCCAGGGTATAAATCGCCCTAACAGCGCTGCATGGCGCATCCATCCAGAGGGTTGTGTGGGTGGCGGCTAAGCGAAATCAAGACCTGGAGTAGCGGTATTTATCCGATAGGGGGCCCGTCGCGGGTGGTTCAGCGCCGGGTAACGCAGTGACCAGGCTCGGTTTCAGGAGCGGGTCAGAGCTTGCCTGTACTGACCAAGTTCCGTGTACGGGACAATGTCGATAGAAGCGCCGCCTTGTAGCCCCGTTCGGGGCTGTCCATCATTGCCTGGGCTTGCTGCTCCTGTTCACTTCCCGGCGGGTGATCCAGCAGGCCGAGGTATGCGTAAAACTTCACGTGCAAGGCGCCAGTTTCATCTTCGAAAATTTCATTAACGATGACGCCCTCGCGCGGGCCCTTGACCTGGTGAAATGACACTTTTTTCAGGGGCACAAAAGAGATGAACTCGACGAGTTCATCGTTCATGATCACGGCGTCTCGAATGATGTAATTCGGGCCCTCGGCTACCACATCACACTTGGTGCACAGGCCCGGCGGCAGGAACTGGCGTGCGTCTCGCGCCTTCAATACGAGGCCGGCCCAGAGCTGCTCGCGGGTTAACGGTGTTTCGCCAGTTGGATTAACGGTAACGGTTGCTGATGAGTAAATCATGTTGTGCTCCTTGTGTCTTTGCATGTTGGCTTGACCCATGCATACCCCTAAAGGCTGCAGCCTCTGATGATAATAGACTTAAGTGAATTAGTTCATCATTGGTGAAAATAGACGTTATTAATGAATTAAGCTATGCACTAGCAAATTCGTTCCCACCACTAAACTACCAAAATGGCCACAAGAACCTCCACTGCAAAGAACGCGACGAGTAAAAAGCCGGCCCTGGCTCGCCAGGCCGGAATCCAATCACTTGAGATCGGTATCAAAGTGCTTGAGGCTCTTGCGGAGGGTTCTTCGTCGATGTCACTCAAGGAACTGACCCAAGTTACCCGATTGGCGCCAAGCAAACTGCACCGCTATCTGGTGAGCCTTGTGCGCAGCGGAATGGTGACGCAATACCAGGCCAGCGGGCGCTACGATTTCGGCGAGGCAACGCGCCGCCTCGGCTTGGCCGCACTTGGGCGCCTAGACGAGTTCGCCGTCACCAGTGATCATTTGTTAAAGCTTCGCGATGAGACGGGCATGACAGCCATGCTCAGTGTTTGGGGCGGGGATGGCCCACGACTTGTGCGCTGGGAAGCCGGTATACAGCCATTAATGGTGACTGTCCGGATCGGCACCACTATTCCGCTGGGCGACAGTGCTACTTCGGTTCTTTATCTCGCCTACTTGCCCGATGCAATGACAAGGCCAGTGCTCGAACGACAGCGCAGGCAAATCAGCCCTGAAGAGCGGGGCCCGGACATCAATCGCGCTGAACTAGATCAGATAAGGGCACAGGCATCCGTTATGACGCGCTCGGCGCTGATCCGAGGCATCGACGCAGTCGCGGCGCCAGTTTTTAATCCTCAAGGCGGCCTGTCGTCGGTGATCGCCTTGCTGGCTCCACATGAGCGGATGAACAGCGAGGATGGGCGCAAGGCCCAGAAAGCCATTGAAGCCACGGCAAATGCAATATCGCGCACCCTGGGCTCTGCAATCCCTGGACTATTCGGTTCACAGGCTTAAACCTCAACGTCTGGCGACGGAACTTGGGAAGGACCCAAACCGATCAGATGATTGAGTGTTTTTGGTGATTCTCGGTATTTACAGTTTTCGTTAGTGCGCCGTGGCCATGCGGTCTACGCTACGGTTTCCTAATAACCAACGACGAGGATACTGGCATGACCGAGCCGAACAAAACCGTTTCGCAATCCACCAACGGGCACGCGCGCGTACTGGAGGGTAAAGTAATTATCGTGACAGGTGCTGGAGGCGGCATCGGTCGCGAGAGTTGCCGCGTTCTGGCCGCCGCTGGTGCAAGGCTTATCGTCAGTGATCGCTCAGAAGCAGAGGGACTGGCAACGCAGGCGCTGCTCAAGATCGAAGGGTTTGCCTCAGATTTCGTAAGCGCAGATGTAAGTTCGGAAACATCGGTTCAGTCGCTGGTGGCGCGAACCGTTGAGCTGCACGGGCGTCTGGATGGGGCATTCAACAATGCGGGCGTGGAGGCGGCAAACAAGCCACTGGCTGACCTTACGTTGGCCGAATGGGAGCACGGCATCCGGGTAGATTTGACGGGCGTTTTCCTGTGCTTAAAGTACCAGATACCAGCGATGCTCGCTAGTGGCGGTGGCTCCATAGTAAATACAGCTTCGGGCCTCGCGCGCATCGCTGTACCTGGTCAGGCTGAATACATAGCCGCAAAAACCGGTGTCGTCGGACTCACGCGAGCCGCTGCCATGGATTACGGCGCCAGAGGAATTCGCGTAAACGCCATACTCCCCGGAGTCATACGCACACCGATGATCTCACGCCTTTCGGAGATGCCCGAAACAGCAGCCATGTTCAGCCAACTTCGCCAGAGGCACATCCTGCAGCGCTTTGGCGAACCTTCCGAAATTGGTGAAGCTGCGAAATGGCTGCTATCAGATGCGGCCTCATTTGTTCAAGGCACCGAAATTGTTGTTGATGGCGGCGTATTGGCCAACTGAAGACCTATGCAAGACATAAATCACTTCATCAACGGCCGCTACTCGCCCTCGGTCAGCGGGGTGACCTTTGATAAGCGCTCGCCGCTGAACAATCAATTGATTGCCAGCGTCGCTGAAGGTGGCCAGGCCGAGGTGAATGCTGCCGTTGATTCTGCCCGCGCAGCACTTAAGGGGCCTTGGGGACGCATGGGAACAGACCAACGTGTCGCGATGCTGCACGCTGTTGCAAACGAGATCACTCGCCGCTTTGATGACTTCGTTGCAGCGGAGGAGGCCGATACCGGTCAGCCCCACCACGTTATAGCCCACGCGTTTGTCCCACGCGGCGCGGCAAATTTCAAGATCTTCGCAGACATCGTCAAGAATGTGCCCACCGAGGCATTTCAAATGGACACGCCAGACGGCCGTGGCGCGCTTAACTACGCCATTCGAAAGCCAAAGGGTGTCATCGGAGTCATAAGTCCGTGGAACGCGCCATTCCTTTTGATGACCTGGAAAGTCGCCCCGGCGCTGGCCTGCGGCAACACCGTTGTTGTCAAGCCATCGGAGGAAGCGCCAAGCACAGCAGCCCTGCTGGGCGAGGTGATGAATACGGTTGGTGTGCCGCCCGGCGTCTACAACGTGGTGCAAGGCTTTGGCCCCGAGGCGGCGGGTGAGTTCATCGCGCGGCATGCTGACGTGGACGCGATCACGTTCACTGGCGAGACACGCACTGGCAGCGCCATCATGAAGGCCGCAGCTGATGGTATTCGCGACGTCTCATTTGAGCTGGGTGGAAAGAACGCCGGAATCGTATTTGCCGACTGCGACTTCGATGCGGCTGTGGACTCCATCTTTCGATCGTCATTCATGAACACTGGCCAGGTGTGCTTGGGAACGGAAAGGGTCTACGTCGAACGTCCAGTCTTTGAGCGCTTTGTTGCTGCACTGAAGCTACGCTGCGAAGCAGTGAAGTACGGCAGTCCGAAGGACCCCCAATCGAACTATGGACCACTGATCAGTCACGAACATCAGCGCAAGGTACTGTCGTACTACGCGAGCGCGATGGCCGAAGGCGCAACGCTGGTTACAGGCGGTGGAGTGCCCCAAGTGCCGAACCACCTGGAACAGGGTGCGTGGATAGAGCCCACTATCTGGACAGGGCTGTCTGAAAGCGCAGCTGTGGTGCGAGAAGAAGTCTTCGGCCCCTGTTGTCATATGCGCCCCTTCGACACCGAGGAAGAAGTGCTGGCACTTACCAATGACAACCAGTACGGCCTCGCCACAACAGTATGGACGCAGGATTTGAGCCGTGCCCATCGAATGGCCGCTGCCATTGAGGTGGGAATCACCTGGATAAATAGCTGGTTCCTGCGGGACCTGCGCACGCCCTTTGGTGGTGCAAAGCAATCGGGCATAGGCCGAGAGGGCGGTGTCCATTCACTCGACTTCTACACGGAGCTTCGCAATGTCTGCATCAAACTATGAGGGTGGCTGAAAATGGATGAAAACACCATCAGACGCCACGGCGACTCCCTTTACAACGCGTGGCTGGAGCGCCGTGTAATAAGCCCGTTGCTGGAACAAGACCCAGACATCACCTTGCAGGACGCCTATGCGATCCAATTGCACATAGTGAACCGGCGCGTGGTGGCGGGTGAGACCGTTGTTGGCAAGAAGATCGGCGTGACTAGCAAGCCCATCCAGGATTTTCTGGGCGTCTACGAGCCAGACTTCGGCCAACTCACCTCCGGAATGATCCGCTCCGAGGCAGATGGAGTTGATTTAAACCAGCTGATTCAACCCAAGGCCGAGGCCGAATTGGCATTTGTGCTGGCCCACGATCTGGTAGGACCCGGCATTACCGCCACCGACGTGCTGCGGGCCACCGCCTATGTATCACCCTGTTTCGAAATTGTGGATTCCCGCATCAGGGACTGGAAGCTGAAAATCCAGGACACGGTGGCCGATAACGCATCGTGCGGCGTGTACCTTCTGGGGGACGTTAAGGGTGATCCGCGCAAAATCGACATCACGATGGCCGGCATGGTGCTTCGCAAAAATGGCGAACTGTTCTCAACCGGTGTGGGTGCGGCAGTCCAGGGCTCCCCGGTCAATGCGGTGGTCTGGTTGGCCAATACGCTGGGCCGACTTGGGCTTCCCTTTCGCGCCGGAGAGGTCATCCTGTCGGGATCGCAGTCCGCGCTGGTTCCGGTGGCAGATGGCGATGAACTGTTGTGCACGATAGGTGGTTTGGGCACATGCCGTGCACGCTTTTTTGGGAAGAGCGCAATATGAACATCACGCTCAGCTCACAAGATATCAGTCGCCTGACTGACCGGATCGAGACGGCGCAAACGACCGCGCAGGCCATCCCCAAACTGACGGACGATTTCCCGGCCATGACGGTGGCTGACGGATATGCGATTCAGCTGGAACTGCGCCGCCGCTGGCTGGCGCAAGGACGGCGCCAGGTAGGCTGGAAGGCTGGCTTGACCTCAAAAGCCAAGATGCAGCAAATGGGTGTATTCCTGCCTGGAATCGGCTTCCTGATGGCGGACATGGCGCGCCCCGAAAGCTCGGTCATCCAAACCACTAACATGGTGCACCCAAGGGTCGAATGTGAGGTGGCCTTTGTCACCAAGACCCGGCTGGCGGGTGCGTACTGCAGCCGTGAAGAGGTACTGGCGGCCACCGACTTTGTGGTGCCTGCGCTGGAGATCATCGACTCGCGCTTTGCCGGCTTCAAGTTCGATCTGCCCAGTGTCATTGCCGACAACAGCTCGTCAGCACGCTTTGTCACGGGCGGACGAGCGCGCAACGCGCAGGACCTTGACCTAAGCACTCTGGGGGTGGTTATGGAAAAGAACGGTGAAGCGGTAAACATGTCCGCGTCGGCCGCAGTAATGGACCACCCGGCTGAAGCTGTAGCCCTGCTCGTCAAAGTTCTGTTTGAACTGGGCGAAGACCTTCCTGCAGGCAGCTTCGTCATGAGCGGCGGCATTACCGAAGCGATACCCGTAAAGGCTGATGACCACATCCTTGCTCGCTTCCAGGAACTAGGCACCATCTCTATTCGTTTTTCCTGATATTACAGAAAGCTACCTATGCCCATCATCCAGCTAAACATCGCGGAAGGCCGCACCACCGAGCAGAAGGCGAGTGCCATGCAAGCCATTACCGAGGCCGTGGTGCGCACGCTTGGCGCACGACCCGATCAAGTGCGCATCATGATCAACGAAGTGAGCCCAACGCACTATTCCATCGCAGGAGAGAGCATTGCGGCGCGAAATGCGAAGGCAACTGAGGCCGACAAGAATAAGCCATGAAAAAGATCAAATGTGCCCTCATTGGCTCCGGCAACATCGGAACGGATCTGATCTATAAAATCAAACGAAGCAAAGTACTGGAGCCAGTATGGATGGTTGGAATCGATGCCACCTCGGAAGGACTGGCGCGTGCACGCGCAATGGGCTTGAAGACTACAGCCGATGGACTTGATGGATTGTTGCCTCATGTATTGCAAGACCAGATCCAGATTGCCTTTGATGCAACGTCAGCCTACGTTCATGCAGAAAACTCGCGCAAGCTAAATGCATTGGGCGTAATGATGATCGACCTTACCCCGGCAGCCATCGGCCCCCTTTGCGTGCCAACGGTAAACCTACGTCAACATGCCGACAAGGGAGAAATGAATGTAAACATGATTTCTTGCGCAGGCCAAGCGACGATTCCAATTGTTAATGCCGTTGTACAGGTTCAAACGGTCGGGTATGCCGAAATCGTGGCCAGCCTGTCCTCAAAGTCAGTAGGACCCGGAACGAGGGCCAATCTAGACGAGTTCACCTACACCACGTCTGACGCAATCGTCCGCGTAGGCGGCGCACGGCGAGGCAAAGCCCTGGCGGTCATCAATCCGGCAGACCCACCGGTGATCATGCGAAATACCATCAACTGTATAACCGACGACGAGCCTGATCAGGCCAAAATCATTGATTCGGTGCTGGCAATGATCAAGCAAGTACAGCAATACGTGCCCGGCTATCGTCTCGTCAACGGACCGGTATTTGACGGCAAGCGCGTCTCCGTTTTCATGGAAGTAACAGGGCTTGGCGACTACCTGCCGAAGTACGCCGGGAACCTAGACATCATGACCGCCGCCGCCTGCCGAACGGCGGAAATGTTTGCGGACGAAATTCTTGCCGGCACCATCCAATTGACCGCCAAGGAGCTTGCATAATGAACGCGTCCCTCAGCTCAGATGTTAGCCTAAGGGGCCGGAAGGTTCTGCTTCACGACATGTGTCTGCGTGATGGCATGCACGCCAAACGCGAGCAGATATCCATCGAGCAAATGGTGCAGGTTGCCACAGCGCTCGATGAGGCCGGCGTGCCGCTGCTGCAGGTGACACATGGCGCAGGCCTTGGCGGCGCTTCCTTGCAGCATGGTTTCCCCCTGGCTACCAATGAGGAGTATCTTCAGGCAGTGGTGCCGAAGATGAAGCAAGCCAAGGTGTCAGTGCTACTCATTCCGGGCCTAGGCACGATGCGCGAATTGCAGTCTGCTTATGACTGTGGCGCGAGCAGTGTGCACGTGGCCACGCACTGCACCGAAGCGGACACCTCGCCTCAGCATATTGCCTATGCACGCAAGCTTGGCATGGACACCACGGGTTTCCTGATGATGGCCCACCTGAACAGCCCTGAAGGACTGGCGCAGCAAGGCAAACTCATGGAGTCTTACGGCGCGCCTACGATTTACATCACCGATTCCGCTGGCTACATGCTTCCCGCTGATGTTAAGGCGTGCGTCTCTGCATTGCGCGCCGTCCTGAAGCCGGACACGGAAATCGGATTCCATGGTCATCACAACCTTGGTATGGGCATTGCCAATTCAATCGCTGCAATTGAAGCGGGAGCCAGTCGCATTGATGCCTCTGTGGCTGGTCTGGGGGCAGGTGCTGGCAACACGCCATTAGAAGTTTTGGCGGCAGTGTGCGAACGCATGGGCATCGAGACCGGTGTCGACCTATTCAAGTTGATGGACATGGCAGAAGACATGATCGTACCCATGATGGATCACTTGGTGCGGGTGGACCGGGAGTCACTCACCATGGGCTATGCGGGTGTCTATTCCACCTTTGTGCTGCACGCCAAGCGGGCAGCCTTGCGATTTGGCGTCCCGGCGCGTGACATTCTGGTGGAGCTCGGTCGCAAAAAGATGATCGGTGGCCAGGAAGACATGATCGAAGACACGGCGATGACCATGGCCAAGGAGCGCGGACTGATGAAGGATGTCACCTCGACATCGGTGTAGGTAATGGATCCACACCACTGAACCTTTCATAGACAAGCATACGAATATCTATTCGCCCCCAGGAGTTCCAATGAGACTGAACAAAAAAATCGCGATCATCACCGGCATTGGAAGCGGGATGGGACAGGCCGCAGCAAAATTATTTGCTGCGGAGGGCGCTTGCGTGGTTGGTTGCGACATTGACCAGGCGACGTGTGACGCGACTGTGCAGGCCATACTGGCATCAGGTGGTGAGGCGGTCGCTTTGAGTGCGTGCGACCCGTCAGAACCTGCACAGGCGCAGCAATTGATCGATCTGGCTATTCAGACGTATGGGCGCATCGACGTTCTTTACAACAACGCTGCTGGGGTGCACTTTGCGCCTATAGAGGAAATGACCCACGCAATGTGGACTGCGACCATGAAAGGCGAGCTCGATATCGTCTTTAATGCCTGCAAGGCAGCATGGCCACATTTGAAGGCCCATGGCGGCTCAATCATCAACTGCGGATCGGTGTCCGGCAAGATTGCCTATGAAGTTCTTCCAGCTCTGGCACACGCGGCTGGCAAGGGTGGTGTGATCTCGATGACACGCCAACTTGCAATGGAAGGTGGGCCGCATGGCATACGGGCCAACAGCATATCGCCCGGGTTGGTCCGTACGGGTGCGACGGCACCATTGATCGATAACGCTGAATGGTTCGCCCCGATGAAGCGCAAGCTGATGCTAAATGGCAAGGTTGGTGAGCCGATCGATGTTGCGTTTTGTGCGCTTTACCTTGCCAGCGATGAGGCTCGCTGGGTCACTGGTGCTGACTTCGCAATCGATGGTGGGACAACCGCATGGTGACATTTTTCGTGGCAAAAGTCTTTACCGACAAGGATTGAAACAGGCACCGATTGCGTCTCTTTTATAGACCAACCATCATCTGCATGATCATCAAACAGGCGCATATCCGAAGTGAAGCACAAGAAAAGCTTAGTTGATCAAATTCTGTGCGCGACCATAACCGTAGCAGGCACGGGTGGACTTCTATGGACATTCGTCATGATGATCTTTGGAAATTCACATGCACCGCTTGAAGAAGCCATGGAGTTGTTGCGGATTGCAGTCACACCGTAATGCAAAGGCTTGCGCTGCTGCCCGCATCCGCGAGAGCTTCACCTGAAGATTCAACTGTACGGGTTCGACACCCCCAATGTCCGCAAGATCAACGTTGCGCGGGAGGAGATTGGCCTACGCTATGAGGTGCATGTAGTCGACATCAACCGGGGGGCAGTTCGACCCAGCCTTCCTGAAAATCAGTCCAAACAACGAGATTCCAGCGATCGTTGACACCGATGGCCCGGTTGGGATACCGATCGGCGTTCGAGTCATGCGCAATCTTGATTTATTCAGCGTCCCCGAGCCCAATAATTTGCATTGGATACTCCTTGAAAAATCAACCCACATCAGTGCACTAATCTGGAATTTCGTGAGTGCGATTTGGCGAAGTTTTTAAACTCAATGGACCCCAAAATGTTTCGTAACAAGGCGCTTGATCCGGAGGCTGAAAATTTCATTGAAACCTGGGCGCGCGCCTTATCACCCAGGAGCCAGTTGGACCTGGCCCTCCATCTGAAAACAATGTGATCTAAAGCACCATCAGCCAAAAATCGTTCAAAATGAGCGCCGACGGGGGTCAAAAACATTAAATTAAGGTTTTTCGCACATGCCAGCCACCAAAAGCGACTTGGACTTGGAACTGGAGCACCTGCGGCTGGACGTAGCC
>Ga0194041_10000568_pt1 | contig 15017 bp, 4 predicted proteins | sample JunL449m_MetaG_FD_160082 | JGI IMG/M metagenome (GOLD analysis project Ga0194041, IMG submission 160082) | Anoxic zone freshwater microbial communities from boreal shield lake in IISD Experimental Lakes Area, Ontario, Canada - Jun2016-L442-9m | ecosystem: Environmental > Aquatic > Freshwater >...
GTTGGCTGCAGCTTCTGGTTGGCCGCGGCCCTATGACCCTGCAGTCCCCATTGACTTTTCAGGTATTGGCGGTGTGACATCAGAACAAGCTGCACGTGCGACAACGCTTATTCAGTCGGCGCAGCGTGATCTTCCGAAATATGCGAAAACTTCAACAGCAACGGCGGACGGATACGTATCAATTGGTGATGGTCTGACCGGGTTTGAGCATTTCATAAAGTACTCATTGTTGTCAGACGGTCGCGTGCTTGACACTGCAGCACCAGAGTCGCTTGTGTACGAGGTCAAGGGTGGCGTCAAGACTCTTGTCTCCGCAATGTTTATTGCAAATCCTGGTACGCCATTGACAGACACAACATTGGTGAATTATGCAGGCGGTCTCATGCAGTGGCATGTTCACACTAATTTGTGTTGGATAACAGTCAATGGTGTTCCCAAAGTTGTTGGCGTTACAAATGCCGCAGGCGCCTGCGTAATCGGAACACTGCAAACTGGTGGTGCGCCAATGGTGCATGTGTGGATTGCGCCACATGTGTGTGGGCCATTTGCCGCCTTAGAGGGCAATGGTGCTGGCGTGGCCGATGCCAGTGATGCTGAACGCGTTGACCTCTGCAATAAGGCCCACTAATCATTCCTTCAGGCGCCGGTCCTGCTTCTTTGCTGAGTCGCGCTTCTTGCTGTCGAGTCGCCGTTCAATAGCACCGCGAGATGGACGCGTTTTCTTGCGCGGTGCAGGGGGAGGGGCGGAGGCTTCGTTGAGTTTTTCCACCAGTTGTTCGACGCATAAAACCCTGTTGCGCCATTGACTTCGGCTTGTCTGGCAGGTGATGACAATCACCTCGTCGAACGAAGCTTCGAAGCGCGCACGGATTGTTTCAGAACAAGAGATATCTGCCAGTGCAATTGTCAACATGGCTTTGGTTGAGTTCTTGTTGACGTTCTGTCCGCCAGCACCGGATGACCGAGCAAACGTCCATTGCAACGCATCTGCTTTCACGCGCACGCCGCGTGCAGCACGAATATCTTCATCGGGTGTCACATCTCCATTATGTGTCAGAAACACACTTATGCTGAGTCAATGTTGGAAGACAGTTCGTCAGAAGAGATGATTGCCACGCCACGGCTGGAACTGCATCACATCTCTGCGAGTGACCTCATATTGCTTTTTGAATCACCCGAGAATGTGTCTGTATATAAGGTGAAGTCCTACGCCAATCCGCATCGCGTCCTGATGGATGACAGTGGTCCACTGCGGTGGCGCGTCCCTCAGGTCAAAGCCGATGCGGCGGTTAATAAGTGGTTTGTGCGCTGGATGGTGGAAAAGACAACACGGGAAATCGTGGGAAGCATCTCATTTCATGGACCGCCAGACGAAGCGGGAATGATGGAGATTGGGCTTGGTGTCCATCCGGATTTTCAACGGCGTGGCTACGCGACTGAAGCTCTCACTGGAATGTGGTCGTGGGTCATAGAGCAGCCCGGCGTCAAGATCTTGCGGTACACCGTTGATCCAAACAACGAAGCGTCGGTAGGGGTTATCAAGAAATTTGGTTTTCTGTGTGTTGGGCAGCAGATAGACCCAGAAGATGGCCCAGAAGATATCTACGAAATGACCGCAAAAGAGTTCCGAAAGTTCCAAAACACAAAACGGTAGGCCTTCCTATTTGTACAAAAATTACAGCAATGCTGTAAACTGGACATAGTGTCTAATAATTATAGTCTAGGAATCTGCGACCCAATCGGGTGGTGAGCCAGTGATGAATACTGCCGTTTCTGGTCGCAGTGCACTGTTGCGTTTTGTCAGTGCATCCCTTGTCGGTGCTGTGCTTGCCGTGACGATGGTGACGTCTGTGGCCACCTCGCCAGTTCACGCAGCAACGGGTGATCCCGTGATATCGAATCTTGCTGTCACGCCAACTAGCGCAACAACTGTTTCTTTCAGTGCAACAGTCACCACAAGTACTGCAGCATCATTTTCGTATTATTTCTGCTACCGCGCAACAACCGGCTCGACAATTTGCACCTCATCGAATTCGTCCTTAGTTAAGGCGCCAGCTACCCCTGCCACAATTGCGGCAATTGGAGTTAATCAAATCACGGCCTCAATCACTGGATTATCCAGTACCTCGAATTACAAAGTTCAAGTTCGCGCAGTTGGGGCTACAACAGTCGACGGAACTGAAAAAATTGCGTTCGCCACAACTGGTGGTCTCGTTAACCCAACAGGCGTTTCTGAAGTTACGGCCACTTCAGGAAAATTGACTGGCACGGTATCGCCAGCTGGGGTCTCAACCGCGGTTTCATTTTGCTACAAGGTGACATCCACCTTCTCGTCGTGCACCGGAGCTACATCGGTGTCGGTGGGGACGTACACAAATTCTGCGACTACGACACTTAGTCAGACAATTACTGGTTTGATCGCAAACACCGTCTATTACTATCGAATGAGCGGACTAAAAACTGGAAATTCGACCCCCACCTACAGCGCATCGATTAAGAGTTTTACGACATCGAGTAGCGGAACCATTTTGTCGCTTTCCGATGCAACGAGAATTAAGCAGTCAAGCGCGCGCCTAAATGGCATTGTGAATGCCAATGGCGGCGAAGATTCGAAGGCGTACTTCTGTTACAGCACATCAAACGTGATGACCAACTGTGCGGGGGCATCGTTTGTAAAGGTTGAGGACGATATTAAAGGAACTCGTGGGTCTGTCGTATCACGCACCGCCACGGGGTTGCTTCCTTTAACCACGTATTACTTCAGTTTAAAAACTGTTCAAGGGGCTACTACTTCGTATAGCTCAGAGCTTCGCAGCTTTACAACAATTGGCGGAGCTTCAGTGTCTGCCCCTAAGGCAAGCAACATAAGTGATCATCAAGTCACCCTCAGCGGAACAATTTCTGCCAACGGATCAGCAACCACCGTTGAGTTCTGTTTCAGTACAAGGAACAGGGAAAATCTCTGTCGCGGAGAGTCCGTGAAGCACGTTATGGCTGCTCAGTCTCCACTAGCCGCTACTGCTTCTGGTGCCGTAGTTTCGGCTGAAATTTCAACCTCATTGACTGAATCAACAAAGTATTATTACCAAATACGGACGCGTAACTCCGGTGGAACTATGTCTAGTTCGGTGGGAAGTTTTACAACTTTGGCAAAACCATTCTCTTGTAATGCCTCTTGGTATGAAATATCCGCTACGTCGCCAAAGTTGTACAAATATTCTCCACAGTCAAATACATTCAGTTCGATTGGTTCTAATGCACGTTCAGGGTTTAATGCTCTCGCCTTTAACTATGCCAATAGATATATGTATGCGGTCAATGATCAGTCGTTGTATGTCATTGACAGCAAGGGAGTGTTCACATCCTTAGGCAGTGTTTCAGGCATACAGTCTGGTGGGGCTTCATTTGTCGGAGAAACTAACTATGAATTGACCAACAACGGAAGCGGCACGTGGGCGATGGTAGACGTTGCTGCTTTGACTCCCACTGCAATGGCAATGCGAGTGTCGACGGAGTCGGGCAACTCCTCATGGGGCGCATCTGACTTCACAGTGATTCAAAAAGGCGACGGAACATTTCGCGCATATGGAATGAATGGATCAAGCCTTAATGTGATGTCGTTTGCCAATGTGAGCTCAAGCACAGGGGTAGTTACGAGCAAAACTGTCACGAATGTGTTGGGCGGAAGTTCTCTTCCTTCAGGAGAGTACGGTGCCGCATACTCGGACACTGCTGGTAATGCGTATTTCGTGCATACCGGCACTTCCCAAATATGGAAAGTGGCAGCAGCAGATCTTGTTTCTGGCTCGTCAGCAATAACTGCGTCTCTGCAATCAACCGCATCAACAGTGCTTGCGGGGCCTAATGATGGCGCTTCGTGTTCAAAATCAATTAGCCCTTTTGAACCGCCTACCCCGATTGACGACACGTACTCAATGGCTAAAGGTATCGGTTCAACTCTGGTAGTTAATTCAGATGAACAGTCTCTTGTCGCTAATGACCAGAGCGGATATACATTTGCAATTAAGTCGGTGACGTATGGGGCGACCACTGTTACGTCACAAGGAGTCGATATATCTGGCACATACGGCACCTTGAATGTTTCTGACTTTGCTCAGGGTTTGTTTACATTTACTTCGACAAATGCAAATACGCATCCCATAACATTTAGTTACAAAATCATTCAGACCGGAGTTGGGTCACCGGTGACATCTCTAATTTCGGCAACTGTCACCATAAACATGATTGCTCGACAAATTGTCACTTGGGTGCCTTCCGCTTCACTAACGGTTGCTCAATCGCCGTACACACTGCCAGCTGGTGATGTAGCGAGATCTGATGGTAACGGTGCTCTGACGTATGAAGTTGATTTTGATGCCGTTAACACTGCAGAATGTTCAGCCAACTCAACAACAGGAGCTCTTATCTTCTTTGCGCAGGGAAGTTGCACTGTTACTGCAACGGCCGCTGCAACTGGTACATATCTCGCGGGAAGCGCCACCGTTGTTTTCTCAACGGCGATCTCATCTCAAGCGATTACATGGGATGAGCCAACGGGTCTCTTGGCTAGTAGTTCACCGTTGACACCTTCGAGTGGCGCTATATCTACTGGAGACGGAGGTATTTCTTATGACGTAACTGCAGCTGGTCTTACTGGTTGCACAGTAGATATCAACGCAGTGCTCACATTTACTCATACGGGTTCATGCACAGTGAGGGTCAGTGCTGAAGCAACAGATTCATACACTGCGGCAACACTCAGTAAGACATTTACAATTTCTACCAATACGCAAACTTTAACTTGGTCGCCAGTGACTTCAATTTTGTCAATTCCTAGTGCCAACACTTTTACTGCTGCCGTAAGTTCTGGTGCAACAGCCGTGTCGTATGAGGTTGTTGATGCTGGAACCACGGGTTGTTCACTCTCTTCGGCGTCAACGCCAACAATTGCGTACACCGGGGCAGGGGATTGTCAGATACGCGCACGTGCGGCTGCCACTGATGCGTATGTCGCTATATCTGCAGTCCAGACTTTCTCCATCGGGTTGTCACCGCAAGGTGTTCAATGGGTTCCTTCCACAACAAGTGTGACAACTTCTCAGTCTCCCTATACGCCACCTACTTTGGCATCGGACACGGGAAGTGTGCCCATTGTTTATTCCGTCAGTAGTTTCACTACAACGACGTGCACAGTAGGTTCCGCGACTGGAATTATCACTTACACCGGTGCGGGCACATGCAGCATTGTCGCCACGGCGCCCGTGACGTCTCTTTATGCATCCGCTTCACAAACTGTGATATTTACTTCTTCACTGACTTCGCAGACTTTTACGTGGTCGCCAACTACAGCTATTACAATGGCTACACGCTCTGCAACTTTTGCAGCAGCAACAGTTCTTGGTTCGGCTCCTGTTACATATTCTGTGACCAACGCCAACGCCACTGGTTGTGTTGTTGATTCCGCGGCCAGAACTTTGACTTGGACTGCGGCCGGTTCTTGCGCAGTGCAGGCTGTCTCAACTGCAACAGCGATGTATGCAGCAAGCTCGGCAATTAGTAAGACCTTTATCGTTTCTCTTCTCACTCAGAGCGTTACTTGGTTACCAGGCACTGCATTGAGAGTCAATGCATCTCCATCGACTCCAACGGAAAAGGCAACGACGACGGGGGATGGAGTGATTTCGTATGGTGTCACCAGTGCCGGAACAACGGGGTGCACTATCGATTCAACTAGCGGTGTTTTGACGTTCACCGGAACCGGAACATGCGCTGCTGCCGCAACTTCATCGGCTACGGCAAATTACGCCTCTGCTGTGAGTTCAACTGTAAGTTTTGCTATCGCGACGATCTCTCGTCCACTGACATGGGCTCCATCGTCCCGAAACCCAGTTGCTTCAGTGACACAGACAACTTCTTTTACGCCGTCAGTTCTCGCAAGCGGGCCTGGAAGCCCCGCCATTACCTATTCTTTGGCTGCGACTTCGGTCAGTTCTGCATCAAGTTTATGTTCATCAGTAAACGTAACGACCGCAGTCATCTCGTTGAAGCAGTCAACGTCGGGTAAAGCCATGGAAACGTGCACGATACGTGCGACAGCGGCTGCGGACGCGACGTATAGCGCAACTTCTTTAGATTTAGTGTTTGATGTCAGCACCACTACGGCGTTGTTGGTGCCAGCAATTACCTGGACTCCTACATTGGCGATGACAACAACACAATCTCCGTATACCTTTACTGCGGCAACGGTGTCTACGCCGGGAAGCGGTGGGGGTGCCGTTTCTTATGCAGTGAATGCTGGCGGATTTACTACTGCTACGTGCACGATTTCTGGAAGAATTTTGACATTTACAGGGTCGGGAGACTGCACTGTTTCTGCCACTACAGCGGCTACTGCCACGTATTCAGAATTAACTGTGACACGAACATTTACTTCAACCTTGGCTAGTCAGTCTATTTCATGGACTCCGACTACTTCATTCAATACTGCTCAATCACCTTTTACTTTCTCAGCTGCTACCGATCTTGGTTCTGCCGCTATCTCATACAGCGTCACTGGTGCAGGCACTACAGGGTGTGTAGTGACTCAGGCGCGTGTGATTACTGCAACTGGTTCTGGAACCTGTCAAATTACAGCAACTGCGGCTACAACTGCTGTGTACAACTCCGCGTCCACGCCCATCAGTTTTTCCATCAGTCGCGCTACACAAAACATTACGTGGAGTGAAGTATCGCAACCATTCACGTTTCCCAATGTTGCATACACAATGGTGAAGCCAGTGGGTCAGGCCGGCTCTATCGTCACATTTTCTATTTCGAACAACTCTGCTGGTTGTTCGATTGTTGATTCAACACGTGTCTTGACGTATACAAGCATTGGTACTTGTACCGTTCGTGCGGATGCAGCACAGAATGATCTATATAACGCTGCTTACTCCTCAACTGTTGTATTCACAATAAATGCTGGTGCTCAGATAGTGACATGGACGCAGCGTGACCAGTCATTAGCAATGCCATCCGCTCCCTACGCGCTTAGTGCGGCCACCGCATCTGACGCTGGTGCATTGACCTATGTGCTTAGTAGCAATACAGCTGGATGTTCAATTAATTCGAGTCGAGTTTTGACATATACGAGTTCAGGAAGTTGTGTTGTCACGGCTCATGCGGCCCAGACCACGACTTATTCAAGTGCAGATTCAGCAAACACGGCAACGTTCAGCGTGAATCGTGCAACTCAATCTGTTACATGGGCACCAATCTCAATCAGTAATTCTGGTTCGTCTCCATTCTCGGTATCGGCAATGGCCTCGGCCAGTACATCAATTTCATATGCGGTCGTTGGTTACACGACATCAACGTGCACGCTGACCTATTCGGCGAGTCCGCTGTCTTTGGCAATCAACTACACAGGAGCGGGTACTTGTACCGTGGTGGCGACAGCCGCTGCAACTGGTACTTATGAAACCGCTGAAGCCAGTGTGATCTTTAATTTCGCCGGCAAACCACAGGCCGACTCGTTCGCCGCAGATTCAATTTCCAGTTCTGGTGCTACTTTGAATGGGCGCACTTTTTCTAATGGACTAGATGCTTCAGTCTTGTTCTGTTACTCGACTTCAATCACTTTGACTAGTTGTTCCACCACAGATGGGGCATCGGTAATTACTTATTCAGCTTCAACAAATGCTGTTGCAGGAACTAATCAGAGTCTGGTTAGCGAAAGTGCATCACTTGGCGGACTGTTAGCACCAGCGACTCAGTATTTCTTTCAATTGAAGTCCACTAACTCGCTTGGCACTTCATTTGGCTCGGTTTTGTCGTTCTACACAGCTGACGTACCAAGCGCTATGACAGTGGCTGCTTCTGGTTTGACTGGCGCCGCCAGCAGTGCGGGCGCAACGCTGAATGCAAACGTCTTGTCGAATCATGCAGACACATCTGTGTGGTTCTGTTACGGCACGTCAAACACTTTGAATAATTGTTCAGTAGCGGCTGGGCAAAGTGTTGCCACAACTGCAGAACTACTTTTAAGCGGTGATCAGGGAAGCACTACAGCAATGGCTCAGGCGATTTCAGGCTTAGCTCTGGGGACGCGTTATTACTATCAGGTCAAGGCGCACAACATCGCCGGTGACACATTTGGCAGTGTGATGTCGTTTGTGTCGGCGAAGAGTCCAACAGTGGCTACTTCTCCTGCTTCAGAATTTTCTTCTGTAAGCGCCACGCTTGGTGGAAATATAGAAACGAACGGCCTAGCCACAAGTGTCTCCTTCTGTGTTGTCAACACTGCGCTTGGTGTTGCACCGGTCCTTGACAGCAATGGAAAGATCTCACCCTGCACTGTGGTGGCATCTTCGACACCATCGATTGTGGGATCAAACAGTGCGGTAGTGCCAGTAGTCGGAACGTATACGCCCCCTGGTGGCCTCTCTGGCGACTATTACTTTCAGGTTGTTGCCCAAAATTCAGTCGGCACTTCCTATGGATCCACGTTGTATTTCGACCCAGGTGAGCCAATTCCGAATGTGGATGCGGCGACAAATGTTTCGTCCAGTTCTGTAACGCTGAACGGCCGAATTAACCCAGAAGCAAACATCACGACCGGATGGTTCTGTTATTCGACATCGAATGCTATTGATGCAACAGGAGCCCTTTCGTTGTCACCGGTGTGTACGACGCATGTAACCGTTGCCGCAACAATTTCAATTACGACCGATCAACCGATTACAACGAACCTTGTGTCTCTGTCCAATAACACCCGGTACTACTACCAGGTTGGCGCGTCTGCAGCGGCGGTCAACAACGGAAGTTCGGTGTTCTCTGGTGTTGGTTCATTTGTAACAACTGGCCCAGCTTCCGTTGTTACTTCAGCAGCAACGGTTGGCGCGGGGCAAGCCACACTAAATGGAAGTCTTACAACAGGTGGTTTAGATACCACTGCATCATTTTGTTATGGAACTGCTTCAAACCTGGTCGGATGTACGACTGTAAATATTGTTGGGACTTTTACTGGCTCAGGATCCCAGTTGTTGTCGAAAACAATCACTGGCTTAAGTAGCGGCACTCGTTATTACTTTAGGGCATCCGGGACTAATAGTTTTAGTGGTACTCCAGTGGATGGTTCTATCCTGAATTTTACGACTCCAAGTGCGCCAACTGTTGTTACGTCGGCAGCAGTCGTGAGTTCCGGTGGTGTCACTTTAAACGGAACCGTAAACGCAGGAAATAACACCACGCGGTCAATCGTCTTTTGCTTTTCTACTGATTCTGCAATGTCCGAGTGCAGTTCTTCAACAGCTCCGGTGGTTCGACAATCTGCGACTCCTCTGACAGTGTCAGGAGAAGCTGTGACGGCGATTTCTACTTTGGTAACTAACAACCTCATTCCTGGCACTACCTACTATTTTGATGCTGTAGCGGCTAATGGGGTGGGAACGTCCTATGGCACGACGCCATTGCGCACATTTGTTGTCCCGCTGATTTCTCAGACAAATGCAACAAAGACCGGATCAGTAGTCACTGTAAACGAAGTTAGTTTTTCTGCACAGCTTGCAGTTACAGGTTCAGATGGTCAGGGCGTGACTTTTACTGAAACTTCATCTGCGAATTCTTCGCTCGTAGTTGTTAATAGTTCCGGTCGGGTAACGCTGTCGCCGACCGGTCTACGTGCGGGCGTGTACACAGTCACCGGTACAACAGCAGATGCATCTGGTGGGGTCGGAGCGTTTACGTACACGTTGACTGTTACTTCATCCACCATTAATCAGTTCGCTCCTGTTTCCGCTTCAGTGACCGCTACAGCATCAGAAAGTTTCACTGCACAATTAGCCACTACCGGATCTGACGGACACGGTGTTACATATACTGAAACACCTTCATCGGCATCCGGATCAATTGTTGTTAACTCTTCGGGAGCCTTGCGGATTGTCGGTGGCGCTATGGATGCGGGGACATACATCGTGTCTGGTGCCACGTCGGATGGATTAGGTGACTCCGGAGTATGGCAGTTCACTTTTTACGTCTACTCGGGTGTAATTGTTCAATCATCTCCGCTGTCCGGGGGCTCTAAATCTTCGAATTTGGCCAATGTTTCCGTACAGCTGGGAACTTCAGGCTCAGATGGTGGTGCTGTCACATTTGTTACTTCTACTCCAGTTTCCGGAATAACTGTCAGTTCCTCTGGTGTGGTTACAACATCTCCGTCGTTAGCTGTCGGCAACTACACCGTTTCCGGAACAATGTCTGACGTTACGGAGAATGCTGGAGAATGGTCTTACGATTTCGTCGTTACAACTGGGACAATTACACAGGTGGCGTCGACCAATACGCGGACCGATACCGCGGGAAGTGCGGCTTTTTCAGAGCAATTGGATACAACGGGCGACGATGGCGGTGCGGTCACCTTCGTTGGTGTTTCGGTGTCGAATGGTTTATTGGTGTCGTCGAATGGTCTCATCAGTACACGTCAGAGTCTTGCAGTCGGCACGTATTCGGCATCCGGAACAATGTCGGACAGTGCGACTGATACTGGTACATGGTCGTATGTGCTCCGTGTCGTCGATGGCACGTTGACACAAACTGGTGCGGCAACCGCACGTCGAAAGAGTTCACAGACCGCGAGTTTCACTTCTCAATTGGGTGCTAATGGTTCTGATGGCACAGCGGTTACGTATGTCACGACTGTTGCCTCTACTGGGTTGGCAGTCTCTTCATCTGGAGCATTAACTACTACAGGAACGCTCGGTGCTGGCACGTACACCGTGTCGGGAACGATGTCGGATTCATGGCCGGATCGAGGCACATGGTCGTTTACTTTGTCGGTTACGTCTGGGGTTGTTTCACAATCTGCACCAACTGTGGGTTTTGTTCGCGCCTCAAACTCAAGTTCGTTTACGAGTCAATTGATTACGAGTGGTTCAGATGGATTGGGGGTCACGTTTGTGACCACGGCACCATCATCCGCTCTGGTCGTCTCGTCCTCTGGGGCAGTCACAACGACAGGGGCACTCTCTGCGGGTACATACACCGCCTCAGGCACGACCTCTGACGTTACAACTGATGCGGGCACGTGGACATTTTCTCTCACCGTGACTTCGGGGACGATCACACAATCGTCTGCAACATCCGGGCTCGTAATTACGTCGATGACTGGCAGTTATACGGCGCAGATTGCTACGAGCGGTTCTGATGGACGTGGGGTTACGTTCCTGACAACTTCTCCGTCTGCTTCGTTGTCTGTTTCTTCATCCGGTTTGTTAACTACGACAGGGACTCTTGCCGGTGGCTTTTTCACAATCTCTGGGACGATGTCGGATGCAGTCGGTGACACAGGAACATGGACGTTCACTCTTCATTCTTCGAGTGGTGCATTGCTTACACAGATATCTCCGACAAGTTCGAAGATTAGACAGTCGTTGTCGGGAGCTCATACTGCTCAACTACGTGGCAGTGGTTCAGGTGGACTCGCGGTGACATTTGATACGACAGTGTCTTCGACCTCCTTGAGTGTTTCATCTAGTGGTGTTGTGACGACTTCAGGGACACTTGCTGCAGGCACCTATTCAGTATCGGGAACAATGTCAGACGTGGCTGATGACTCTGGCCCATGGTCGTATGTACTGACAGTGACAAGTGGAACAATCACTCAAGCTTCTCCAATTCTTCGCCACGTTCGCGCTTCAGTGTCGTCGTCCTTTTCCGTACAACTCGCGACGACGGGTTCAGATGGCGATGGCGTGACCTTTGTGAAGACTTCTTCGTCTTCAGCACTTTCCATTTCATCCACAGGGTTGGTGGCCACTTCAGGCACTCTGAGTGCCGCATCGTACGTGGTCTCGGGCACCATGTCTGATGCAACAGGAGACACCGGAACATGGACTTTTACTCTTGACGTCACGACGGGGACAATTACGCAGACTTCGCCAACAAGCGGAAATACCTCGACCACTTCTTCTGGAACGTTTTCACGACAGTTAAATACGACTGGTTCTGACGGTGATGGGGTGACATTCTCAGTTGTGACTTCTGCGGCTGGCCTTACTGTGTCAAGTTCCGGACTTGTCGCCTCAACAACTATGTTGCACTCTGGTACGTACATCGTTTCGGGTAACACGAGTGATGCAACAGGTGATGCAGGTACCTGGACATTCAGCTTGCAAGTAACAGCGGTCACGATTACTCAAACATCTGCGACTACTGGCACGGTTGGTGTTGCGCAGTCTGGCGTGCTCGATCTTCAAATTGGAAGTAGTGACGTTGGGGCTCAGGATGTTTCCTATGTCGCTGTCGGTCCTACCGCCTTGCTTGTCTCAACTTCGGGTGAAATAACAAGTGCTGGATTGTTGGCTGTTGGTGTATATGTTGCATCAGGAACTACGAGCGATGCTCTCGGTGATACCGGAGTGTGGACATTGACCGTGTACGTCACTGATGGAACATTGACACAACAGAACCCGCTCACAGTCAGCACACGCGAAGTGAATTCTACGAGTATCAATGTTCAGCTGTTGACCAAGGGTTCAAACGGAAATGCTGTTCGTTTTACGACCACAGCATTTGTTGATGGTCTTTCCGTTTCGACAAGTGGTTTGCTCACTTCAACGGGAGTAAGTACTGGTGAATACATCGTGTCAGGCACCGCCACTGACGGTTCAAATAATGGCGTTTGGTCGATTACTGCGTACATCACAAGTGGAGTATTGACGCAAACATCTCCGACTTTTGGTGCAACGACAACTGGTAACTCGGCTGCATTTGTAGCACAGCTCTCGGTGACAGGCGCGAGCCCAACTGGTGCTGTTTACTCTGAAACTTCAAGTGCCCATTCGAGTGAAGTGCTGGTCAGCAGTTCAGGCCGTGTTTCCGTGCGCGGCGGTGGAATCAACGCTGGAGATTATTCGGTAAGCGGCACTTTGTCGGATTCAAATGGCGACACTGGGGTATGGACTTACACATTGCACGTAACCAATGGCGTCATCACGCAGTTAGCTCCTACAACGTTGACGGTTATCCAGTCCCGGTCAAGTGCTAAGACGGTTCAGTTGCTGACGGCCGGTTCAGACGGATCTGGTGTGACATTCACGCGAACCAGTTCTCCAATATCTGGACTTGCTGTCTCATCTTCGGGGCTCGTGACGTTGACTGGATTGACGACAGGTGTTCGTATCATCTCTGGAACAATGTCTGATGCAACGGGAGACGTTGGAACATGGATTTTGACAGTCACCGTCACAAATGGTCATGTCATTGATCAATTGAATCCATCGACGGGTGCGGTGCTTATCACTGAAGAAAGTGGTTTTGGTTCTCGTATGTTGACCTCTGGCTCAGATGGGGGCATGGTGACGTTTACTGTGCTTTCACCTGTGGCGGGTATGTCTGTTTCCGCAGCAGGTGACGTTTCGGTTACAGGGGTTTCAGTGGGTGAGTACACGATTTCTGGATACACCAGTGACGTATCTGGCAATGCTGGTGTGTGGTCATTTGTATTGAATGTTGCTGATGGCACCATTACTCAAACGACACCAACGTCTGGCTCCGTAGTGACGACAAAGGTTTCTTCCTATCGGGCACAGTTGCGTACTAGTGGCGCAATAGGTGCAGTGACGTTCTCTGAAGCAAACGGAAACGACTCGTCAATAATCGCGGTGAGTTCTAGTGGTGCAATCACCATCGTCCCTTCGAGTCCAGCGGTTGGCCGCTACACGGCAAATGGCTATATGTCGGATGGTTCTGGAAACAGCGGAGTGTGGACATACATGTTGTACGTCAATGTTCCGGGCACAATTCGTCAAGAATCAGCTGTAACGAAAACTCTGAGCGCTAGTGATACGGCAGCCTTCACGGCCACCATTGCAGTGAGCGGCACAGATGGCGACGGTTTGGCGTTCTCTGTTGATGTACCCGTTGATGGAATAACGGTTTCAGCAGCTGGTGTCGTGAGTGCATTCAGTTTGAAGAAGGGAAAGTATTCTCTGACTGGATCAGTAACTGACTCTTCCGGATCCTTGGGAACCTGGGCATATGAATTGGTAGTGACGGAAGATGCAGTTCCATTGACTACTACAACGGCCCCTGTCTCAACAACGGTTCCGGTAAGTACGACCGTTCCAGGGACCACCACGTCTACCACCGTTCCAAGGACCACCACGTCCACGACCACTACGCTCGTGCCCGAAGTGAAGATCGCGGCGGCTGTCAGTCCGATGCCGACCCCTCAGAAATTACTGGCACAAAAGGTCAAGATTTCCGCAACTGGCTCAATTAGCTTTGGCCCATTCCCTTCTGGCAAAGCGGCCATGACGCAGGCGCTCATCGCTCAGATCACGCTGATCTCCGCTTATCTAAAGACGCACAAATATCGACGCATTATTTTGATTGGCCATACTGACTCAAGGGGTTCCAGTTCGTACAACTTGAACTTGGGAATGATGAGATCTGTTGTGTCGCAAGCTGAATTTAAGAAAGCTTTGAAGAAGATTGGTCTAAGTCATCTGAAAGTCTTTGCACGCTCGGCGGGGGAGACAGGTTCGCTTGCAAAGGGAATGACTCAGAGCGCCTTGGCGAAGAATCGCCGCGTCGAAGTGCTTCTCAGGCTCTGGTAAGTAGTTAACGCCCTGGAGGGCCGTGTAGGACCGTTACAGAATGTGTGGTGGTGCCTGCATGTCGGTGTATTGCGAGTTCTCTGTACTCAGGTGAATTCCACCAAGTATTCAGGGCTTCCTCTGAGTCGAACTCGAGGATAACCGTGCGACCCTGTCCATACGATCCTTCAAGAATTGTCGGCGCATCGTCGTACGTAAGGAAACGGCCACCATGTGAACGCAAGATGGGAAAGAACCCTTTTTCATAGATGCGGTATTCGTCAGGGTTGGTCACAGTGAAGTGAGCAATAAATCGAACGGTGGAGTCTGTAGCCATGGATGCCTCTCAGGAATGTTCGTTCAGTCTTTCAAACATAAGTCCGTGATGCATCACGGGAACTGCCATGGGTCTAGTGTCGTTCCAATACCAATTCGGAGGTT
>Ga0194041_10000570_pt1 | contig 14988 bp, 10 predicted proteins | sample JunL449m_MetaG_FD_160082 | JGI IMG/M metagenome (GOLD analysis project Ga0194041, IMG submission 160082) | Anoxic zone freshwater microbial communities from boreal shield lake in IISD Experimental Lakes Area, Ontario, Canada - Jun2016-L442-9m | ecosystem: Environmental > Aquatic > Freshwater >...
GAATTTTTTGTTGAATCTTGTCTTCCAGACCACACTCCTTCACAAAATCCATGAATTGGGGGATATGTTCTACAAAACGTTCCGCTGTCTTCTGTCCGATACCGGGAATCGCTACCAATTTGTCCACCTTACGTTCTTGGAGAACCTCGGGATATTTTGTCATGATAAGTTCCACCACCTCTTGGCCAAATCCGCGGCCAAATTGTTGTGATGCCCTCATCAACGTCGTCAACGACGACTCATCAATCTTACTGTGAATACCATCAAACAATTTCTTGGCCGTTTTTTGTTGGAATCCTTCTACTTTCAACAAATCGGCCTCACTCATACGTAAAATCTTAGGCACCGAATCGTAGCCAGCCTTGATGATTTTCTTCACATTACCCGGCCCTAATCCATCTACCTCAATTCCCTTGAAAAAAGCCGCAATTTGTTTTTCTTGAACCGTCGCATTTTCACTAACGTTGTCCAACACAATATCCACATGCGTGTCATTCCAATGGTAAGCTTCTTCCGGCATCTTTGGTGATTCGGCCGGTGTCGTGACCGATTGGATATGAGGGATCACGTCACCTGACCGGATAATTTGTATCACCGCACCCACCCCAATTTTGTTTTTCTCAATGAAATTAGCGTTGAAACCGGTGGCATATTCAATTGTAACGCCACCAAGATGTACTGGCATGACTCGAACACGAGGTTTCAAATATCCGTCCTTGGATATTTCCCAAATCACGTCCACCACGTGGGTCTCCGCCATCTGGTCGGAGAGAACCATTTTGAAGGCGAAACTGTGTTCGGGATTGCCCGTTGTTCTCGGATGTATATGATCATCCGAAATGATAATACCGTCAATTTCATACACACTGGATTTACGCCACTCTTGAAGCGTTTCCGATAAAGTTTCGTTAGTAATCACAGCCTCCGTCTTGTTTTGAACCGCTATGAGTCCGGTGCCCATGAGTCCTCCTAACATACCACCAAAACTGGCCAATTTGGTCATTTGTTGCGAGGGTGTCAGGTTCTCCGGTCGGATGACCTCATACGCCACAAAATCTACATCGCGAATTTTGTCGTCTACTGTTTTCGAATTGGCAATACCTGCCACCAAATTACGGGGATTGGCGAATTTTTCTTTGTATTTTGTGTCAAAGATTTGGCGCTTGATGATGAATTCCCCGCGAATGACAATGTCCTTCTCTTTGGGCAGTCGGAGGTAAGGAATCAAATAGGAAACGTCTTGACCCACCTTCCCGTCACCGCGGGTATACAATTTGGACTCGGAACCTTCGGTAGTATACAGCCCCGATACACCGTCCAATTTACACGAAATTACGTAGGGCCCCGCGTATTTTTGTTTCCATTTATCGAGTGTACCTGAATCCGGTTTAATTTTGTCCATAGACCACATTTCATAGGGCAATTTGGCCTTGTTTTTTTCTACGACGGCACCGACTTCTTGGAGAACCATGTTTTTGGGGTATTTGTTCTCCAAATATTCATGTAAAATGTCGTATTCACCGTCTGTCATCAAAGGTTCTCCTATACAATGAAAGGCATTGTTAGCGGCATCCAACATGGCTGCTAGTTGGGTCTCGGTCAAGGAATCCAATGTTTTGATGCCTTGTTGTTTGAATTGGGCAATGTTCTCCATGGCGGACTTCTTCATTACTTTACACGATTGTTTGGAATCATCATCTTGTATTTCAGGTTCTTTGGGTTTCAGTTTTTCTACGACCTTTATTTTTTTTTTTTGGTCAGAGCCACGTAGTCGGACGCCTTCGGCGTCAACCTGGAATTCGCTTTGCGAATTCCTTGGTGGTTCAACAACTAAGTCCGAAACAAGCTTCGCTTGTGGAGGACTTTGGAGAACCTGTGGTTTTTCTTCTTTTTTTACCTCATTTCCAGGTGTTTTTGGTGGTGAATTAGGGACAGGTTCTCTTACTATATTTTCTGTAACCTTCTTTTTTTTTGTTATCCGTTTCTTCTTAGGTGGTTCTACCGTATTCTTGAACTCCTCCTCGCTACCGGAGGAGTTTGGTCCCAACCTAACTCCAGAGGTAGCTTTGCTACCGGAGGAGTTTGTAACACGCGTTATTACGGCTTTTCCGTCCAAACGCTCTTGTGGTTCCTTGTATTCCATATTCAAATAATCAAAAATGTCTTTTTCAGTGGTAAACACATCGGTCACAGGTTCTCCCTTTTTCTTTCCCTCTATTCGGGAGAACCCGTGCTCGTTCATGGTGAGGCCCATGGTCAAAGCGCGTTCACGCATGACCGTGTTGAACCCCTTACTGCCGGTAAAATACAAGACCGCAAACGGATATTCTTTGGGAGACGTGTAGAGAAAATCCACACGACGCGCATGTTGCGCCCACGGCAATTTGGTGATGACCAAACATTTAGACGGACCGCGTGACAACACTTCGATAATGATGTTTTCCTTCAGCATGATATCCACAAAAGCCACAAAATCTTTGGGTTCTTCTGAAGTCAAAATGACATCAATGTCGCCGGAATCGGGCATCTGGCGGCGGTAACTGCCCACAATTTGGAGACGGATGTTTTTTAGGGATGCGGCTGAGGTCAAAAACGACTTTTCGTAGTCTTCGATTTCGCTGCGGGGAATGCGTTCCAAAATGTCGCGATAGTATTTCAGACCAATGCGTTGTTTGTCATTGAGAACCTGTGCTTGTTGGGCTTCCAATTGAGCCAAGGTGGTGATACCTTTGTCGACAATATCCGAGGCCTTCTTTTCACCAACACCGTATATTTCGGAGAACACATCCATGGTGCGTTTTTTATGGAGGGCGTCTTTTTCTTCGTCCAATATTTTGAGAGAACCTGTGGCGATAAATACACCCATTTTTTCCAGGATGGTTTTACCAATGCCGGGTTTTCCTTCCAATTGTTTCGGGTCGGTAATAGGTCCATCAATTGTTTCGATGGTTTCGCGCGCATTATCGTAAGCTTTAGCACGCATAAATTCTTTGCGTGTGCGCATGATATAAGCTAAATCTTTCAACATTTGTATGAATTGGGGTTTCATGTTTTTATCAGAATCCTTTGAACGTCGTTCTCTAGATTCAGAACCGAAAGCTCCGTCGTTGACAATGCTTTCTAGTTCAAACAGCTCCGGACTTTGTCCTTTGTTGATAGTAGATTTTTCTCCAAATGGGGTGAGGTTGGGACCAGCTTCTTTAGGCATGGATATTTCTGCTACTTGTACTATAGGTGGGGAAATATTTATGTTTTTTTCTTGTATTGTTTCCTTTTTTGTCTTCCTTACATAGGAACGTTTGGGCTTTATTTCATGAGGTTCACCTTCTGGTTTGATTTTGCGGGTATATTTGCGTTTCGTTTTTTGAACAATAGGTGAAGCTGGTTTTTGAACAATAGGTGAAGCTGGTTTTTGAACAATAGGTGAAGCTGGTTTTTGAACAATAGGTGAAGCTGGTTTTTGTTTTCGGGTATATTTGCGTTTAGGTGCTACATTCTCAGGTTTTTTTTCAGTATTTTTTCGAATATATTTCCTTTTAATTTTGATGATTTCAGCCATTATATAGTATATTATTATACTATAGTCTAGACAAATGGCAAAGAAATTACTCGAAAATTTCAATTTCAAAAAAATAACCACTTTAGAAATACTGGTGTTTGTTCTGTTTGTTATTTATCTGGTGTTCCAAGTACAAACACCCTCATTTTTAATGCCCTTCATTAGTTCTCCATTTGGTATCGTAATCGTATTGCTGGTTACTCTCTGCGTCTTTTTCTACACGAATCCTGTCTTAGGCATTCTCTCATTGTTTGTAGCCTATGAATTTATTCGCCGCAGCACGACACTGGTCATGACAGCTCCAGGATCCAATGTTGTTACAGTCAAATACACACCTACCCAGATACGTAAAGACCTCGATATGGCAGCCATGAATCCTCCCAAAGAGGTCACAGTGGAAGAAGAAGTTATCTCACAAATGGCTCCTATCGGTGTAAGCGCACCCATTAGTTACATGGTAACATCGTTCAAACCTGTTGCTGAGAGCGTAAATAATGCGGCATCAGTATAAAATTGAAGAAAAATACAAATAATAATATAATATTATAATATTATAATATTATTATAACCAATCAAAATTACGATGCCAATCAAGGTTTCGTCTATCGATTTAATAACAAAAGAAAATATCCAAGACATGATATATTATTATAATAATTTTCGACCCCATGATTTCGAACCCATAGAAATGGTAGAATATAAAGATCCAACCAGGATTCTAGTAGAGATACGGATGGAAACATCACATTATGGTCAGAGGCGCGAAGCGCCTCAACAACTAACTTCGAAGGTGGCTTCGCCACCGGAGAAGTTTGGATTACGTATCGCCTCTTCCAAACCCAATTACAGCTATTCCAATGGAACATACAAATACATGCGTTGGCAAATGAAAACCCTGTCTTCCATGTACAATTATCCGTCGTTTTCAATCGAAGAAGAAATTTTGTTGTTTCGAATTATGATGTTCGTTTTGGGAAAAGAAAATGTGTCTTATTATCGCACATATGACCAGGCAATCAAACATAGTCCTAGTTTTAATCATATAACGTTTAGTGATTTACTCACGAATTCTCCTCGTCGTAGTCCTATTCCCACTAACATACGAACCGGACAAAGTATATTCAAACCAGTGGTAGATACAACCGATTTGTCACTTTCTTCCAATTTGGGGTGGAAATTTCCGCGTGTGCGTATTTAGCCTTTATTCTGGTCAACACAATACAATCAAATGGTGTCCAAATGACGCGATTAAATGTAATAAGGAATGGTATGCGTTGCCAATATCTACATCTTCTGCGAAACAATATTTGTTGTGGCAAAATCCGTACACATACAAAAATATGGTTGCCAAAAAAGTAGCTATAACTATGACCGCCGTCCAGCATAAATCAACATATTCCCCGAAAAACACATATCCACCGTAAAGTACTACGGCAGACACAACGAGTTTATCCAACATATTCGTGTAAATATTCGGTTCGTTTACATGAACAACAATTGACGTCACAAACAAAGCGCCAAATAAGGCGGAATATAGGTAGTATTGGTATATATATGCCACAATAACATTCGTCAAAAAAACAAAGCTGGAATACACTGTGCTTTTTCGCGCCATTTTTTACTGTAATAACACAAAAAAAACTTAAAAATCACACGACAATTCAAACACACTGTCGTCCTTCTTGCAGTTTGTCAACGCATATTCCGAATTGGTGCGCTCAAAGAAATTGACCTTGGTCTCCAAGCTAATCAATTCCATAAAATCAAAGGGATTCTGGGAACCATAGATTTTGTCGTAACCCAATTGGAGACAGAGACGGTCCGCCACAAATTCAATGTATTGGGTCATCAATCCCGCATTCATACCAATCATGCGGCAAGGAAGCGCCTCTGTGATGAATTCCTTCTCAATCTCGGTGGCCTCCTTGACGATCTCTAAAATACGTTTTTTGTTGAGCTTCTTCTTCAATTTGCTGTAGAGCAAAATGGCAAATTCGGTGTGTAGAGCCTCGTCACGGGAAATGAATTCGTTGGAGAGCGTCAATCCGGGCATCAATCCACGTTTTTTGATCCAATAAATGGACGCAAAACTGGAACTGAAGAAAATCCCCTCGACACAGGCAAATGCAACCAAACGCGCCGCAAACGAGGAACGGTTGTCTTCAATCCATTTCTTTGCCCAGACGGCTTTTTTCGCGATACAAGGAAAATTATCAATGGCTCGAAACAACTTGTTGCGCTTCTCTGAATCCTGAATGTACGTATCAATTAAAACGGAATACATGTGACTGTGAATGTTTTCCATGGCAATTTGGAAACTATAAAACGCTCGGGCTTCGGATACCTGAACATCGGCCATGAAACGGGAGCCCAAGTTCTCCGAAACGATACCGTCTGACCCGGCAAAAAAAGCCAGAGTCATAGAAATAAAATATTTTTCGTCGTCATTTAATTTAGCCCAGTCGCCCAAGTCACGTGAAAGGTCGATTTCCTCGGCACGCCAGAAGCAATCAACCTGTTTTTTATACATGGCCCAAATATCCGGATAAGTGAGAGGGAACATGGTGTAACGATCATTGGATTCACGCAAAATGGGTTCATCGTTGGTGTGCGACATGGTTTCCTAAATGATATATAGGAACGGGAGATTTTAGTTATATCTAATCATCAAGTTCGTTTTATGTTTTTTTTACAAAGTGTTTATCATGTTATGATGCGGTTTTTATTTGACTATTTTAGCATAATTTAATGTAACCTATTGTATATAGCGTATTCGAACATGGCAAATATGTTGACAAAGGCCCAAACAAAAATGTTGAAGTTGAATTACTATGCCATATTAAACAGCCGGTTTTTGTTGTATTTTATCTTTTTCTTATCGATTATTGATTTGCTGTTTTTCTCAGTGGCGGGTGAATTTGGATTTATTGCGGTCTTTATTTTGATTGGTTATTTGACGTCCTTTTTTAGTAAAAATATGATGGTGATTTTGACAATTGCCATGGTGTGTACCAACATCATTCGTTTTGGCCGCGATGTGCGTGTGGAGGGAATGACCATGGAGGAAGAATACGATGAAGAAAATCATGAGGGAATGACCACAGAAGAAGAATACGATGAAGAAAATCGTGAGGGAATGACCACTGGGGAAGAATACGATGAAGAAAAAGGCGAGGAATCATTTATGGATTCGGATTTTGACAAGTATTTGAACAGCGGAACTAGCAAGGTACCCGCACCAGCACCGACAAGAGCACCTGTAAAAGCTCCGGCACCAGCAAAAGCACCAGGACCAGCAAAAGCACCGACAAGAGCCCCAGCACCAGCACCAGCCTCCATTGCTACTTCTAATTTTAAACCAGTAGATGAATCCAATAATCTTATTGCTAGTAACAGCATTTCAAACGAAGACCCTTCTGACAAATTGTCTGGACTGAATGCCCAGACCCAGAGTTTGTTGGAAAAACAGCAAATTTTGCTCAAAAACATGGATAATTTAAATCCTTTGTTGAAAAAAGCCGAATCATTCATGCAGCAATTTCAGTCCATGAGCCCATAATTTACGGGTACCAAGGCCCCCCGTAATTTTACATGGATATTATATTAGGGAGAAGTCATAATATAATATGAAATTGGATGATTTTGAAAAAAAAATATTAATTAGCGGTTTAGGTATTATTGTTTTAATACTCATTTTTTATTTCATACATGAAAAAAGTAAATCAAAAGAATCACTTGTTGTTGGTCTTGCGGTAGGTGATTTTTTGTCCGATATGTATGGTATTTTCACATCCTTCGTTTCACCCGCCGTCACTTTTGCTCAAACTACCGCTACAGGAGCGGCTGGAATGGCCCAAACCGCAGTGATGGGAGCGGCTGGAATTGCCCAAACAGGCGCCACGTTTGGCGCAAAAGTAGCTATGGATGTCGCAACAAAGGTTTCGCAACAAGCCTCCGCAGCAGCTAGTCATGCGAAAACCGCCATACGTCAACAAACTATTTCTTACAAAGACAAGATGGTTGCCCGTGTCAACAAACTGAAAGAAAAGATAATGGACAAAAAAAAAGAATTAATCAAGGATTACAAGGCCAAAATCAAAGAGGTAAAGACGACTCGTCGTATATTGAAATATGGTTATATTTTGTCACGCATCTTTAGTAAAATTGGTAGGTGGGCAATGAAAACCGTCGCCATTATTATAAGACGCATCGCAAATTTAAAGAGTTGTTTTATTTGGTATGCTTTAGAAATCATTGGCTGGATTTTGTATCTTCCCATGGAATTTTTTGTGTGGTTTTTCTGTCTACAATCCATGGAAAAGAATTTTTTCGGTTTGGTCAAAGATTTTGATTGTTTTTTTAACGGAGTCATGGGATTCCATATTTTCTATTACTCAGATTACATACGCAACAAATGTTTTGTACCTCATTTGCCCCCATTTCCTTATTCTGCTGGTGGAGGTCTTTTTACCAAGAAAGGTATGATGAATTTAATGAAAGAAATATTCCTACCCCCGAGTCCAATCGACATGGCTCGACACGTACAACAAGGATTGTTGGAATACAAAAAAGAATTGTTGGACACCTTTAAAAAACCCCAAGGATTTGACATCAAAGCTATATGGGCTGAAGCCATGGACCTAGTTAGTTTGATATCACCAAACGGTGTAGAACAATCTGGAAGTATTCCGAACGACGACAGTGATGAACAAGCAAACAATGGTGCTGTCATATCGTCGGACATTGAAGATATTCCTATTGCGGGAGGCACCGATTTATCCGATGCGGATTTGGCACTACCTCCGGAACCCACAACAGACGCATCAGAATTTGTAGATTTTCCGGACACCATTGATGCGGAAGAAAAAGCAAATGCGATACAAGCAGCACAAGCGGCACGGGTAGCACAAGCAGCAAAAACCGCACAGGAATCTGTGGAAGCACAAATTCAAGCGGCAAAAACAATACAACCCGGACAAGCTGATTACAGTGGTTATAACGATAATATGGTAGATACTAGTTATACTTATGATAATAACGCGGATTCCGTCGACTTTTAGCAAAGAAAATTAAAGAACTTTTCGTTTGTTTGTATATAGAGAATGGCTACATACAAACCAAAATACACCAGACCAATCAAATACCCCCCAGGAACCGTGAATATTGACATTATTAGTCTTATTTTTGCTGTGTTAATTGTGGTATTTATGCTCTATTTGGCCTATCGATATTGGTTCGATAATCACGAAAATAAGCGAATAATTGTCGGAATGCCTGCGACAGGCATTTCAAACTTCTCTGAAGTTAGGTTGGGAAATATTGGTGGTATTTCGACGCGTTTGGATGTATTAAATGACCCTTATATACCTCCGGTAAAAATGGACGGATATATATGGGAGAAAACTTCGGGAGACGTGCGTGGCCTACCACCTATTATTTCGCCAATAGAAGTACCCATTACTCCAACATATAATATTCGTTCGAACTCCTCCTCAGGTGGCGGCTATTTACCGGTGAATGTAGAAACCCGCGGTATACGTAGTGATTACAGTCAAATAGGTATCTTAACAAAATCCGCCGGCGGTTCCAACAAGTTTAGTAAAAGGAAAATGTTCTCCGACGATATACCCGATGACGGTTGGGAAGGTTCGGAAAATCGTCTAATTTTACCCTTGATGGGGCGTCGTAGTTTGTCTGGACGCGATAAATGGCAATATTATACGATGTCAAATACGGGTGTGGTGAATACCAAATTGCCTATTAAAATACGTGGACGTAATTGTTCGTCTGAATATGGGTGTGACGAAATCATGGATGGTGATATGGTGTATGTTCAAGGATACAATCACGGGTTTCAGGCGACTGTTTACGAGAACGCGACATTCAGTTATATTCCGGTTCTGTAGGTCAAAATTCTACTAGCAAGGGTTGTACCTCCAATTTCCGCTGGCGGAAAATATTATAACAACGAAGGTCGATCACCTGATTTTTAGACCCGATAAGAAGCGAAATAGACGGATATATAATATAGTATGGTATTATTATATATTGTATCAGGCGGGTTCATTATATAAATAAATTATTATGAGTATTTCCCAAGACCAAGAACATTTGCAAAAATTAAAAGAAATATTAACTCGTGTCAATGAACGAGCCCTGAAATACAATATTAAACTTGTCCAAGATTTTGATTCCAACTATGACGACACCGCCGAATATCCATTACCAAAATCAAAATTACAGAAGAAAATTGTGCCACAGAGCGAAAATAAAACAAAAGAAGGAGCACCTGTCATAAATGTAGAAGAAGCATTAGATTCATTATCAGACAAAGAAGGAGACAAAAATAAAAATAATCAGATCATCACTCAAAGCCAAGAAGCAGTCAATATAGAGGCAGATAACAAGGACGAAGTTCAACAAGGAAACAATAATGAAATGAAAGAAGGAAAAAATAATGAAATGAAAGAAGGAAAAAATAATGAAATGAAAGAAGGAAAAAATAATGAAATAAAACAAGAAGACAACGTGAAAGATGATCCACTAGACAGCATTCTCAACGGAGAAGATCCATCTGGAGCATCTCCTAACAACGAAGAACAAAGTCCGGAGTTGTTAATTGACAATCCTACCACAGGATACAACCCTCTTTCAGTAAGTGATTTGATAAAACTATCAAATACTATTTTGTCCACTGTAGGAAAAATACAAAAGATTGATATACTCCCGCCACCTACCATAGAATACAACCCTCTTTCAGTAAGTGATTTGATAAAACTATCAAATACTATTTTGTCCACTGTAGGAAAAATACAAAAGATTGATATACTCCCGCCACCTACCATAGAATACAACCCTCTTTCAGTAAGTGATTTGATAAAACTATCAAATACTATTTTGTCCACTATAGGAAAAATACAAAAGATTGATATACCCCCGCCACCTACCATAGAATACAACCCTCTTTCAGTAAATGATTTGATAAAACTATCAAATACTATTTTGTCCACTGTAGGAAAAATACAAAAGATTGATATTCTCACCCCTATCACCCCTATCACCCCTATCACCGGATACAACCCTATTTCAGTAAATGATTTGATAAAACTATCAAATACTATTTTGTCCACTGTAGAAAAAATACAAAAGATTGATATTCATACAAATTCTCCTATCAATAATCCTAAAAATTCTCCTATCAATAATTCTAAAAATTCTCCTATCAATAATCCTAAAAATTCTCCTATCAATAATTCTAAAAATTCTATTATAAATACTGAATCATACCAAAATTTTATTACAAAATTAATCACTGATACGTCATTATCTATGAATAAATATTATCCTGACATCATCACCATTTCAGCACCACAAGAGGATATTGAGGAAGAAGAACGATTAATCTTCAAGGACGATTCGACACATTTTCAAGGAACGCAAACGATGGAACCATCACCATTAGAGACCGCACCTGATATTGGCTATGAATTAACAGAAAAACCCAAAGAAACATACTCGGCTTCTATTCAAAAATCGATTGATAACACATATATTCCGAAAATAGTTTTGGATAATCCCAGCCCCAACTTAATTTCAAAGGAATTTAGTCCAAATAAACAAAAAACCGTAGCCAAAGGTGGGGCTTACGGTTCTAATATAGAAGGATGTAGTTCCAAAGATGGTCGAAAACTATCATTATTAGCACAAAAGAAACCCTCTATGAAGACAGTGGTTATTGAGGCAGATAAAATATTAAAAAAAATAATGAAGCAAATTCCGGTAAATACTCCAAAATACGGCATGGACGAAACATCTAAAAAGAGGGGAGGAGCAAATAAACCTATATTTCACGATGCACCCGTACTAAAGAAAAGGGCTTATAATGCGTCGAATGATATAAATCAATTATTCAAAGATTCCAATACAAAACTAATTTTTAAGAAGGAATCACCGGTAAAATATGATGACGATATCGTTGACGAAAAAGTAACACCAGAAAATCAGCGTAAGATTGAATTGAGTGAAGTAAAAATAAATATCACTGAAGATACCGAAAACAAAGAAGATTACGAAAAAGAATACGAATTGTCTTTGGAAAACACGTCTCCCGAAAAATTACAAGAAATGTTGGTAAATACGACAATGACAGACGAATCCAAAAAAGCACTTGAGAAAATACTTGGTCTCGCAAAACCACAGATTATGTGTACGGATCCAATGAGCTGTATGTCATATATGTCTGACAGTTTTGCCAGAGAAATATTCCGACCCACAATCATCATTCAGTAAAAATATGTGCTCATTGTATATTACAAATATACGATGAACAAAGAAATATGGTATGATTTCCCCAAATTACCTTCACAAAAGATAAACAGTATTTTTTCGGGAAACGTTCAATATTCGGTGATAGGAAAAGAAAACCAGCCTAATATTTTTATCGTTAAAAAATCACAGAAAAGAGGATTTGTTTCCAAAAATGTATATATTTTTAGCAATATAAATAATGTGACTAGTCCCAACCTAACTCCAAAGGTAGCTTCGCTTCGCAATAGCGAGGAGGAGTTTATAGATGCGAATCCTTGTACTGGCGAATTGGTCATTGAACATGATGCTATCACCAATGGGGGTAAAAAATTATATGTATGTGTTCCGTTGATAACCAACCATTACGAAGGTACCTATGGTTCTCCAAATGTACTTGACGAACTTATTCAGGATACGAAAACGATGGATGAGATCGAAATTAACAGTATTTTGCCAGCAAATAGTGATTGTTATTACTACGAAACCAAGGGGGCGATTGTACTGATTTTTAAAACAGCGATAGCGGTTCAATCCCATTTTACCGGATTTTCTCAAGGAAACATCAAAGACATACAGAAACCTTTTTTGGAAACATCCAGGTATGAGATTATTCCTGCGAGTAAAATTGGGTTGGTATCAAACCCCATTGTTTCTCAGTGTAAAACATTCAATAAATCGGTAAGTAAATTAGGTTCTGATTATCGTGAAGGGTTCAAAGTAGATACCAATTCAAACGCAACTACTTCGTGGATGGAATGTGATAATGTGGATCTGGATTATTCCCAGGAAATTCCTGTTTATTCGGTGACATCTGGTTCAAATATGGGTGATCCTACTACAATAATAAAAATAACCCTAGGCGTGGCTTGGACATTAATCGCATTAATAATATTTATATTCGGATTTCCCGTATTATATTTTAAATCAATCACTATTTCAGGGACAAATTTATATCAGCAAATTTTCTTAATTCTATGCTTATTAATAGGAATCATCTTACTTATTCCTACCGGAATGGCATTTAGTGCAGGTCAATCAAATAGTGAGGATTTACTCATATCATCTGTCACATTTATAGGTTTTTTTTTCATTTCACTGTTGTATTTGAAATTTATAATAAAAAATAATATTCCATATATAGAAAGTTATAATTTATCTGTTGAGGGTGTTATTCCATTTACTTCTTTTCTAGGTGTTAATGAAATCAAAAATAAATAATTTATCGGTAATGTTCAAGGGTGTATATTATTTCTCGTAGTAATTTATATGCGGAAGTTCATTAAGAAATATTTTTTCTATATTGTCATATTGTTGATCCTCTTTATTTTGTGTGTATCATTGTATGGTTCAAACAACTTCTTTGGAGTTAGGTTGGGATCTCATAAGATATTTGAAGGAATGACAATGCCGGATAAGGCATCAATGACTATGTTCAATTCGAATAACATAGATGTCAAACCACTATCAGGTTCAGAATTATCAGCTATCATGATAGAAATTGTCAACAATGTCACAAGTCACGATATGAAACTACATTTATTGGATTCGAAATTCACAAGCAACGATTTATCTATGAACCCCGACGCGACAAAGAATCAGGAGAATATCACAAAAATATTGGGAGTTATAAAAAAACATGACACAGAAATACTTTCATTGTATCCTTCTTATGTACCGAGTCCCGATTTGGCTGGATTAACGGACGGTTCTCTTTTGAACGATAAAAAAACCAAATTAGATAATTTAAGTACATACCCTTTTTCACCACGCGACTGCTCGTTAGACCTCATGAATGCTGATTTGGCTGATTTAAACGCTAAACTCGCTTTATTACCACCAGCTCCTGCACCACCAGCTCTCGATACCAAACGTGAAATGTTAAATTCGCAAATAAGCATGAGAACACAGGATATCACTGATTTAACGAATAATTTTAAGGACCCCAATTTTACCAAATGTAAGCCACCTTTATCTACAAGTGATGCGAATTCCATGTATATGGGGTACCAATTGAAACATATTTCGGGAATAGTGATGCTTCAAGATATCGCAATCAATAAAATACAAGAATCAAAGTCAGGTGACATTGTGAATTCTTGGGGAAATTTGGCGATGAATGCGAAGTCAACGTAAAAATATGAAAGTATAATATAAGTGAAAGTAGTATTATTATTATGACATCTATTAATCAAATAAGTTCATTGAATATTTCTGATGTAAATAAGATTAATTGGAACGATGTAAATACAAATTTTTCTGAGAATAGAGATAAGGTACTAGATGGTTCCTTAAAAGTCGGATTCATTAAAAACTTACAAGACATGGGAATTACCTCACCGAACAATGTGGACACAATAAACTCGACAAAAAATATGAATGGATATCAGAAATATGCCGACGCATTGCTCACGGGGAATTCTAGTGCGACTACTATCACGAATAACGGTGCTCCTTTAGGAAATCGCGAATTTACGAAAAATACGGGAATACAGTGTATGGACAATACACAACAAGTACAAGACAGATGGTTTGTAGTAGATGGTATGGCGTACTTGAACGGTGATACCACAAAAAACGGTATTATGTTCTCAGGATATCAGACATTACAAGATGCTAAAGACCTTTCTAAAAATGCTTCAGATATTCTAACAAAAAATATGAATGATAATAATTGTATTTCGGTAAATTTAATAAAAAACATCAATGGTGACACTGAAAAAGGATATATTTCTACCAATGAATACAATATTTTGAAAAAAAAGAGTCCGTCTATATTCGCATCTACCAATGAGGGATTTTTGGGCGACGGTGGTCATGGTGGTCATGGTGGTCATGGTGGTCACGGTGGTCATGGTGGTCACGGTGGTCATGGCGGTCATGGTTATTATAATGGAGGTGGGGGTGGAAGCGGTGGATATGGGTTATTTTATAATTATGGGGTTTATCCAGGATACAGAACGTTTGGAGGATTTTTCCGTAGCGATAGCGGAGAAAAATCTCCTAATTTCGGAGCAAGCTTGCTTGCGGAGAAGTTTGAATTAGAAGAAAACCGCGAAAAAAAACTTACCATTGAAGACGACATCATAACCGGTTTTTTCTTAGGTTCATTAACGGTTCTCAGC
>Ga0194041_10000575_pt1 | contig 14937 bp, 4 predicted proteins | sample JunL449m_MetaG_FD_160082 | JGI IMG/M metagenome (GOLD analysis project Ga0194041, IMG submission 160082) | Anoxic zone freshwater microbial communities from boreal shield lake in IISD Experimental Lakes Area, Ontario, Canada - Jun2016-L442-9m | ecosystem: Environmental > Aquatic > Freshwater >...
GATATGCTTTATCTACAGGTCTATATACATCAAGTCCTGCAACGTTATCAATATTAGTTTGTATTTTTTGTATCCCCTCATCATACTTCTGTTGTTTATACATACCAACTTTAGCCATTTCCTCTACAGGTAATTGCTGAATGTATGGATTAAACTGTGGTAATCTATCTGTGAATGAAGCCATGATTTTTTAATTAACAAATATAATTGGAATTATTATACGTTCCAAAATTAATAATTAGTTTAGATAACATTTTATAACTAAAATAGTTATAGATTTTTGATGGATCTTAAAATAGAACCATTAGTAGATTTTATTTTTTTACCATTCTTACTTTTAGTTGTTTGTATTGGAACAAGATTATTATTTTCATCAGTACTGTATGCAGGTCTTGTGCTATTATAATTATAAGCCATGTCTGAAGATTGATTTATTTCTTTACCATTATCATCAACCATTTTATAAACAGTGTTACCTTGTCCATCTTTTGATGCAAGCATTTTCACACTTCCTTCTGTACCATATACTTGAGGAATAACAGGTTGATAAATACCATTCAAATTAATAAGTCTTCCATTAGAATCATATCTGTAATTATAAAGATTCTCATTTGTTTGTAATTTTTTATCCTCAATTTTATTTTGAAGATATTTACTAGCAATAGAATTTAATGCATCTTGTCTAACAGCTTTTGTATTTGATTTAGCTTGTTGTTGTCTTGCATATTGATTATCTAGAATAGTTAAATTTTTTAAGTCAGCATCATTCAATGTATTTATGTTTGCATTATATATAGAATCTCTTCTATTTTGATTTTGTCTGAATTGTTCACCTAACACTTTAAATTTCTCTTGAGCCATTCTAGCATCATTAATAGATTGCAAAGCAGGATTATATCCTGATTTTTGCATATCTCTATTCTGAGCTGTAATTTCATTTAATGCATCTTGATATGATATATCACTAACTGATTGTAAATTTGGATAGTATAATTGTGCTTGTACAGGTTCTTCTGCATTATCAGCTAATGCTGAAGTTTCTCCTGCAAGTTGTAAAGGATCAAGTCCTATCGCATTAGAAGGACGTAAATATCCTAAAAGTTGATTTGCAAGAGGAACTAATTTATTTCCTTTATAAGGAACAGGTTTGAATTCAGTGTTTCCTGATTGAATATCTGCAATACTTTCTTCATTACTTCCAGGTTCTGATTTTATATCTGTATTCAATTTTGCACTAGCAGTCTGTTCACCAAATGCACCATCAACATTTACTCTAGCTGCAGAACCAATTTCTTTAGCTCTTTCATTAAATGATCTTTGAAAGAATTTTACATCATCTTTATTTTTAAGATCAAATCCTGACCAATTAAACCAAGGATTATTTTTCTTAGTTTCTTCAAAGTTATCTGGTGTAACTTTACCCCAAAGTCCTGAAGAACTTTCACGTTGACCTTTAGGAATCTCAACCATTGCTTCAGCAATTTTTGATTCACTAGATTTTCCAGATGTAGATTTTCCTTTTCTCCATACCCCATCTGGACCTTTTGAATATCCTGCATCTATTGCCTCTTGCTCAGAGTTGAATTTAATCTTTTTACCACCTTCAGCTTTTTCAATAGATGCTCCATATTTACCTATGGCTTCTTTTGCAGCAGCTTTATCATATGTACCTTTGCCTCGTGCAAGATCATCAGCTACAAGGAAGTTTTCTTCAGATGACTCATTAATAGCATTTTGAAAATGTGCTAATACTATTTTATCTTGGGCTACTTGTTTAAGTCCCATTTTTCCAGCATTCATATTTGCTTGTGCTGTAGCATCACCTAGTTTTGAACCATCTGATTTATTAAAAGCATTCTCAACAAGATCTTGATATTTATTTTCTAGTTTAGAAAGTTTAACCCCAATATTTTTGAATCTCTCACCATGATATTTATCTGCAAGAGACATGATATGAGGATCGCCTGTCTGTGCTGCAACATTTTTATCAAACTTAAGAGCACCTAATACAGTTAAGTTTTTCTCACCTGTCTTAGGATCAATCATTTCAAATGCTGGTTCTTTTTCTACTTCTACATCAGCATCAGCATTTTGTGAACCAAATTCTGCATAGTCTGTATATGAATCTTGTGCACCTTTACCATATTTAACACCAATACCTGTATGACCATTACCATCATGTGTATCGTGACTATTTCCAATAAATTGTATAGTTTGACCTGTACCTGGCATATTTGGATTTTGAGAAAGTGTTTTAACTCCACCTCCCCAAGTTGTTTGTACTTCACCATTTAATGCAGAAGTTCTAACCTTTCCTCCATCTTCATAAGTTTGTAATCCTCTATTACTAATAGGCATGTAGTCTTGACTTAAATGTCCACCACTTCTTAATGTATCCATTGTTTCATCTGGAGCTAATAAGTCTTTCATACTATGACCTCCAAACTGTGTGATAACTTGTGGTTGCCAATCATTACTAACCCATCCACCATCTTCATATACAGGACCACCATTTTCTCTATTTGCACTAAATCCACTAAATGCACCTTTCCAGTCCATTAGCTTTTGAACTTTTCTTCCATATCTATCTAATGCATTTTGTCCTTCTTGTTTATTTTTATCAAGTGCTCCACCAACCACTCCAGCTAATCCTGCAATAGCAGGATTGCCTGTCAAACTACCAAGAGCTCCAGCTAATTGACTTCCTCCATTATTTCCAAAATAAGATCCAACTATTTGACCATAAGGATTATATCCTAAATTATCCATATAATTTTGTCCACCTTTTCCAAATTGTTTTACTTGATCAGCAGAATCATACCCAAGATCAGTGTATAATGTATTAGGAGCAAAAGTATTTGTAATCTCTCCTCCATCTTCATACATAACAAAGTTAGGATGAGCTCCTCTTCCTATTTGTTTCATTGCCCCTGGTCCAAGTTGTTTTACAGCATTATATCCTAATTGTTTAGGAGCACCTTCACCAAGTCGTAATGCACCTTCACCAATATATCCTGCAGCTCTAGAGCGAGCAGGAGCACCTTCCATAAGACCTATAGGATATGTTTCATATGTAGTGTATGGGACACCTGATAATAATCCAGCAGCATTTATTGCAGCTTTAGGTGTTTCTCTTAATCCCATTTTCAACGCATTCTTTGCCTTTTGACCTTGTGTTTGATTTGGGTTATATCTATTAGACATTACTTTTTTTCTTAATCCTTCAGAAGTTTCACTCTCTGGAGTCATAGGATTAAATATGCTTTTAAAGTCTCCCCATGCTTTTTCTGGATTAGCTAAATAGTATAATGGTCTTTCTAACGATAGATAGTCATCATGTTCAGCTTGTCTTCTACTAGCATCTTTTTCTCTTGAATATTGATCCTCATGAGCTGCAGAAAGATTTGCATTATGAGAATTATTATATTTAGGTTTACCTTTCATTGCAGCATCATATGCCTGCAAAGGATTAGTAATAGGTGTAAGTTTTCCTGTAGGAGTTTCTCTATGTTGTATAGGTGTACGTGATTGAGAACTATTTTTAGGAGCAGTGCTTCTTAAGTTTTCTTTTTTGAATCTAGGATCATTTAATTCATTTAATAACTTAATATTATCTTTTGCAGATCCTGTTGTATATCCAAGTTTTTTAGCCTCACTCCATGGAAGACCAGTTTTATGAACCCACGTATCTCTTGCTGAATTAGAATCAAATGTTGCAGTTGACTTTCCTTGATCTCTGTTATACATTTCCATAAATGCAGTAGCATCAGCATCTGTCATTTCATACTGAGGTTGTGCTTCTATTATTTGATCTTGTCTATTTACATATCCTTCATCAAATATATCTGTAGGAGCAGAATCTATATTAGGAGTTTCCACTTCTTCAACTGTACCATTTTGTGCTTTTTTAACTTTACCACCATTACGTGTAATTGGATTTGTTCCTACACCTTGTGCAGGATAATATGAATTAGCACTGAATATATTTCTAGGATCATCTACACGATTATATTTGCGTGGAGGTTTACCTAACATATCATTTGTTTGTTTTGCTTTAAGTTGTAAACCTGCAACTTGATCCCATGTTCTATAATGATCTGCTTGTTTTTTATCAGCATTTATATTTTGGATACCTCCTATAATTCCACCAAGCGCATTACCAAAACCTTGAAAGTTAAAAGGAACTCCTTTACCTTTAAATGATGGTGGTGTAGCACCTGATGCATAGCCAGGTGATCCTTGAAGACTTCCTTCCACTGGGGGTGGGTAATATCCTCCTTGACCACTGTTATCATAATTTTGATTAGTTCCATCATCAAAATTTCCAAAGAAACCTTTTTGTGCTTTTTCAATAGCATCAGAAGTTTGAGCTTTCTTGAGCTCTTTACCATGCACTTTCATGAATGCTTCTTCTGAAGGAAACTTTTTATAGAATTCTTTTTCAGATTTAACACCAGCGATTTTTAATATTTGAGCCTTCATATTAATTGTATTTATTCAACCATCCACCTGGTTGTGGTTTGTTATAGTTTGTAAAGTTAGTTAATTGATCAAGATGTTGCAAAGTTTTTTGATCTTGTTGATTTACACCATTCTTAGCCATTGGAAACTCTGTTACTTTTTTTCCTTTGAACTTATAATTCTTTCCTGGTTTCATTAGTTTTGTATCTCCTTCATCTGATATACCTAATACATCATAAGGAACTCCTTGCATGGTTATATTATTAGAACCTATTTCTGTTACTTTTCCTGGGTGAGCCCATTGTCCTTTATCGTCCTTTATTACTTCTCCTTGATAGTTATCAAACCATCCACCATTCTCCATTCCTTTAGGTTTCCAATCTAGTCCATGTTGGTAGTAAGACATTTCACCACCATTCTCAAATCTGTAATTAAATCCTCCTCCAATATTATTATTTGATAAATTTGCATTTATAGAAAAGTTCTCTGTTGGATGATATGAACCTCTCACTCCATAATCAACTGGAGCTTTTATAAAATCTTTATTACCTACACCAACAGCAGATGCTCCTATAGAAAAGTCTTTTGTGGAATAAGTTGGATTAACTCCACCTATAATAATACGACTTTGAGGATCTTGAAATATAAAAGGATTCATTCTAGAATAATGATCTGGTTCAGGATAATTATAAGGATTTATATTTTTACCATTCTGTGCAGAAGCATCAGTTACATCAGTTTGATTTCTACGTGGCCCTTTACTAGGAGCTCCTTCACGAGCATATGTAAATCCTACAGCTCCTGGAATAGAACCACCCATTGCAAATTTCTCTTGGGGAAACATTATGTTTTCTTTTCTTTCAACAGCAGGATGTCTTACAGTTCTTTCCCACTCATCTGCTTCTTGCCATGTTTTAAATGGACCACCAAGATGTTCTCCAGTTTTTCTAAACTCTCCCATTGGATCATCTAGAGGACGTCCATATTTAAAGCTAGGGATTAAATAAGCTGGTTCTCCATTCTCTCCACCTATAGACATAGCTAATTCAGAACTAGGTGTGCTATTAGGAATAACATATCCTTCAGGTAAATGTTCATCTGTAGGTTGTAAGAATTTAAGTTTACCTCCTACTTGATATTGAGGAGTTATCTCTACATCATTTCTTAATGTATTTAATCTATCAATTGCTTTTGGATTTGTAGAGTTACCATATTTTTTCTTTATATATGCATTATACTCATCAGCTTTTTTAACTGCTCTTTTAACTTGTTCAGGATCAGTTGTATCAACATTCATTCCATTATAATATCCTCTATCACTATTCATTCTTGTATCCTTCTCACGAATATTCCAAGATGGTTTTTTAGAATTATTTTCTAATTGTTTTATTGTAGGTAATCCAGCAGATGGTAATTGTGTTGAATTTTTTATACCTGATGGAGTAGGTAAATCTAATGAACTAATATCAAATTTTGAATTATTTAACCAATCTATATTTCTAGATTCTACAGTAGGTGTATTATCATCTACATTTTCAGATTCTATATAATCATATACATCTCCATATCCTGGTGTATCTAACCATGACATATTGCGCATAGGCATTTCTGTTTCTCCACGCATAGGCATTTCTGATTGTCTATACATAGGCATCATTTGTGAAGGAGTAGCAACTCTTTGAGATGACATTCCATAATCACCTAATGATGCATAACTAGGAGTAGTAGAATTATTCACATGTTCCTGATTACCCATTCTTGTATAATGTGGGTTGAATGTATTAAGATTACTTGCAGCATCTTCTCCATATACTTCATGTTGAGAATTATCTCTTCCTCCCATCATATTACTGAATATATTACCACCAATTTGATATTGAGGAGTAACAATTCTTGTATTACCAGGACCAAGATCATTCATGTTAATGTTTCTTGGATCTGTAACTTCATATTCAACTGTAGATGGAGCATACTTGCCTTGTACAGTTTCTTTTACTTTATAAGACTTAGCATTTCTTGCTGTTGGTCTTATTGTAGGAAGCTCAGAATATAAATCTGTATTTCCATAAACTAATCCTTCTGGACGTAGATTGTTTTTTATTCCTTTTACAGGTTGTCTTTGTACAGGTTCAAATCTTCCTTCTCCTTCTCCTGTATGTATAGTTTCATATTGAGGAGCATTTTTATCTTTTACTATTACTTGTTGTTCTGGTTTTTTCCATTTTGCGTAAGATGTCCATAATGAAACATCAGAACCTTCTGAACCATATTGTGTACCAGTTGGACTTGCTAATCCTTTTGATATAGGTAATATATTTGTTCCTGGATAAGGGGTGAATGAACCATTTGTTGGTATAGTTCTTAAAGGGGTTCCTTTTTCTTTACCTCTTTTAATCGCTTCATTATATCTCTTTATTGTTCTATTTCCCATATTATAAGCACTTAAACTATCTTGATATGCTTGATATCTGGGATCGTTTTCTGATTCTACATATATAGGTTTTCCTTTTTGTGCTTGAGGAACTTCTCCTCCTTCTTCAAACTGTCCTCCCCATGCAGGAGAATAGTTTCTACCTACATTAGAGAATCCATCTCCTATCATTCCTTCAGGAGCAGAAACTTTATAATCATTGTAATTCTCTTGGTGCTCTTGCATAGATCCACCATCTGCATAGTTGTCTAACCATCCCCCATTCTTTTTCTTTTTAAAAGTTGGTGGAGTTGTTTTATCAGAATCAGATTCTCCAAATAAAATTTCTCCTGCTTTAGTACCTAATGATTTGAGCTTATTACCAAGAGATTGAAATGCTGTAGGTTCAGCAATTGCTTCAACAGGTTCATATCTTCCATATCCTGCTAAATTAACACCATCATTAATATCATCTATTACAAAGAATGCAGGATGATCTTTATTAGCAGCTGTCCCATGCAGTAAATTATTATTACCCAACATGTATCCAACGTGCTCATATCCTCTAGATCCTTCATAAAGATCTTGGTTAGCATAATCATAAGAGTCATTAGCTTCTCCTTTATTTGCAGCAGCAGCTAGCTGTTGCGCATTAGGAACATTCCCTACTTTTTTTCCTTCTGCATTAAGTAAGTTATTTTTACGATTAAGTCCAACTAGCACATTCTGCATTCCTAAGAATTCTTTAGGAACATCATAAGAAGTAGGGTTATGTAAAGGACCATTAGGATCTTTTAATTCTTCTACATAATTAGGATTAGTAAAAAGAATATCAGATCTATTTCCATAGTCCCAAGCATTAGCTTTACCAAAGTCATGTCCCATAGCACTAGCAGCTTGACTAGCTATATCAGCACAACCATTAGCATCACAAACAAATTTACTACCAGGATGTAGTTTGTTTAACTCCATAGCTTTATTAATATATTCTTCAGTAAACTGAGGAATACCATACTTGCTTGTTATATCAATATATTCTGATGAGTTTTTTTTATGTTGTTTATGCCCCTTTTGTGCTTTAGAAACATCCTCTGAATATTTATTTAACCAATCTTTCATTATTTGTAAGAGATTTGAGAAGGAGTTATTATGAATTGACTAACTAAGTGTACTGTACAACTATTATCTAAGATGTGTCTCACTTTTAAATCTTTTGCTCTAAGAGGAGCTTTCTTAAATGATCTAGTTCCATAGTCCATGTTAGCTTCATTAATCACCTTATCAATTGAAAGGCTTTCACAAGTTGTATTAAATAATGGAATCTGAGAACTTTTCTGTAATGCCCAGAATGTATTATACTGATAAAAGTTATCGCTCTTTGTATACGTAATAGTTTTGCTATTAGTGTTAAAGATAGGATATAAGTTGTATGCTTGCAAGTTATTCATTGGTTTTGCAACAAGCTCTAATAACCCTGAGCTTTGTTGTCCATTATATAGAATAGCTTTGTTGAACCATTTATTGTTTGTTTCAACTTTTGTATTATAGTTAAATACACCATCAGGAATAGGAAGGTATTCATATGCCTTAGTGTAGTCTTTTACATTCTGTAAGATTTCATCTTGGTATTGATATGCAAAAGGATATTCAATTATATATGGTTCTATGTTTCCATAAAAGTAGTTATATGTCTGAATATCAGTAAGGTGTCTCCATAAACATGCTGTAGAAGATTGTCTATAACCTGCTGTAGCATAGTCTAATGTAGTAAAACTAGTTAATCTAAATGCTTTTTCTATTTTACATTTACCAAGAGACTTCAATATTAATACAGTGACATTACTATTCACTTCATAACTAATACCTCTAATTAATGTTTTCTTAGGAACATTTGTAGCTATTACATTACCATAGTTATCAATGATTTCAAATGGTCCTGCATTAGGTCCAGACTTTGTTAGTTTTATGGTTATGATTTGTGACATAATATTAAGGTATTGTAGTAGTTGTTGTTGTGGTTTCAATTGCATTAACTACACAAGCTGTAACCTGAGTGGCTCCATAAACTGGTATATTTCCAACAGTGTATCCTAAATCAAGTAGTATATATGATGGTTCAACTACAGCATAAACATTTCCAATTACGTCTGTTACATAGATTATACAATCACATTCAAATATAGAAGTTAAAGCAATTGTTCCAACATTCATTTCCAATTCAAGACTACCTGTACTATAATCATATTGAGAGATATAATAATCTCCAGATACAGAATCTCTATTAATTATAATTAACTTACCACCTGTGGTATATAATAGATTTCCAAATCCAATTCTATTTGCTTGAAGACTACCTATCACTGTTGATGTAGCAGTAGCTCCTGTAATATCCATTTCAACTATGTCTTGTGGAGTAGCAGAACTATCAATACCAACTAGTGTTAAATCATCAACTGCAACTATTCCTGCAGATGTTGTAAATCCTACAGGAGTTGCAATGTTTCTATTGAATGTAGCAACAAATGGATTTAATGTAATATCCCATTCATTGATTTGAGAATCAATAGACCAAAGTTTTGCACTTGTCATTGCTATTGCATTAGTTGAAGTGTATCCTGAGATAGGCATTGGGCTTACTATATTATTTAATTTATCATATAAATATATACCATTATTTGATGCTATTAGTATTCCACAACATTCTGGAACATATAATGTTGTTGATGTAGTGGTAGTAGTTGCACAATTGCAATCAGTAATTTCAACTATCACCCCATTAACAACGTGATAGATATAATTTTGCCAATTAGTTTGTTCTATAAAATACCAACCATCAGGAGCAAAATCACAGCTTGTACCAAAATTATAATATACAATTTGTCCAAGTAATGGAACTTCTGGAATACTGTTTGTATATGTAAACCCTGTAAAAGATATTATTAATATATCTGTATCATTAGGATTATATCCTGCAGTTATAACAGGAATTGCTTCACAAGCTGCTTCAAGACTATTGCTAAACATTACGCTAGGATCAGTTCCAATTACATATGCTTGTAAGAATTTAAAATATGTTAATTCTGATGGTCTACTACACACTGTTGTCGTTGTTGCTGGTGGAACTGTTATTATTGCATTTCCATTTATTTCACAAAAAGTTTCTGTTACTAATCCTTTTAATTCACAATCTATAAATATAGTTGTAGTAGAAGTAGTTGTTGTAGATGTACTACTTGTTGTTGTTGTACTAGTTGTTTTGTAAGTACTCATATCTCCTACAAGTGCAGTGAAGTTACCTTCAAGATCTGTACAACAACCATTAATTCCTGAATAAAAGAAATTGTTTTCACCTATATAGAAATTGGGAATGTAGCTGTGAAATGATACCCAACATTTAGCATTTATATTATATGAAATAGTCCAAGACTTATTACAAAAGTAATCAGAATCTGTAAGATAAACTTGTGTCTTTATTACAAAATCACCTATATTAGATTCTATATAAAACTCTTTTGTTATTGCATCATATTTTATATCTGGATCTATTGGAATATAATCAAGTTTTGTAATAATAACTCTATCAAATTTAGAATCATAAACTCCATGTAAACCAATACCATTAAAGTGATTGTCTGTATCCACTTGAGGAAAATATCTAAGAATCTCAAATGCCAAGTGATCTGTAAAGAATCTATTCATTCCTGAACCAAGTGCAGAAAGATCTTCAACTTGTATTCCTTGAATTAAAAAAACTTGTCCACGTTTAGCATCTATTGTAACTTGTCCTTGTGGAATCTTTAATAAGAACTTATTCTGACTTCCTACATATCCAAGATCTGTTTCAGCAAAATCAATTGGAGGTGCTCCTGTAAATAATGAAGGACTTCCTAAATATGCAGCCTGTGGATTACTTGTATCCATTGTCAACAAGTTGTTATACATCAAAGATTTGTTTTCAAATCTAGCAAGTACAGCTTTATTTTGAATACCATCTAAAGAGATTAACTTACCATAGTTTTGAGGAAAATCAAATAATGATAGAGGGGCATAAGTCAACCAATTATTTACTCTAATATCTGCATTTTGTTCTTGAGGATCAGAATATATAGCTCTGAATGGGTAGTTTGTATAACACAATTGGGCACTCCAATCTGCAGGTAGATGTGAAAATGAATTTTCTTTATTCTGTTTAGAGAAAGTTATGTTATAGTAGTAAGTATTATCTTGAATGATTGGAACAACTGTTTGTTGTAGCCACTCATCAGGAATACCTGTACTAACATGTGGCCAGAAATCACCTTCTTTATTATTAAATGCTTGACGAAGATCTATATTATAAGAGCTTTCGCAATAGAAGTTAGGGATACCATATGCAAATAAATAGAAATATCCATCATAGAACGTTCTCCATGTACCTGCAACCCCACCTTGTACAGAAGCTGGAATAGCTGATGGATCATTAGGACAATCAAAGTTATGTGCCTTAATTGACACAATATTTGTCATATTTTCATAATTGTACAAAATAGATCTAGCAGAGTGCCAATATCTTGGATAACCTACATTACCAATCTCATCATAGAAGATATCTGAATCATCAGGAGCATTCACTCTATTATCTAAGAAGAAAGGAAGTTTTGTTTTAAATGCAAATCTAGAAATGAATGTATCACCTCCAAATATAACATCATCTGTATAATTGATTAAATTAAATACTCTTTGGAATCCTGTATCAATTGTTTCATAAGAATATATTTGTCCCCATTGATTAACATTTATGTTTTTCATAGATGCATAATAGGATACAACTTTTATATTTTGTTCCTTTTCAGGTGTGTCACAATATCCATTAGTAGAAATAGTAAATCTTGACTTATCACTTATCATTGGATTTCCTAATGAATCTAAAAGACTTGGAGTATGATTAGGAAGAGGAAAAGATTTTATAGAATTATCAACTGATCCTGCTGTTCTTATATATACAGAAGATTCTCTTTGGAAGTTGTTGATATTTTTATCATCTCCAACATTTTGTACTCCTGGAATTAAGTATTGTTTAAGATCAATCTGTCTTTGTTTAATTCCAAGATTACCTGCATAGTCAGTTGCATTATTTTCTATATCAGCATAATAGTCATAACTAGCAATAGAGTTAAATGACTGAGCATAATTCTTTCTAGTAATACCATTTACATAGATTGTTAAATATGCTTGGTATGCTGTAAAGGCAGCTGTAATATCTTGACCTGCAATAGCAAATGATGCCTTCAATGCATCTTCTTGTGCTTCTTTAGAAAGAAGTCTATACTTAGCATTATTTCTTACTTCAACAAAATGAGCTTTACCTCCACCAAATAAAACATTCTCTAACTTAAGAACATTTCCTAAGAAAGGCTGTCCAAAAGATGTTTCAGGAGAATTAAATATTTGTCTATAATAAAGTTCTGGTTTACTAGTTATAGTAGCAATAGGGTCTGGTGTTGGACAAGTTATTTTTGATCTTCTTCCAAAACGTCTACCTGGTGTAACATATCCAAATTCATCAGTTACATTTGGAGGAAGTTGACCTTCATTACAAACAATTGCAAATTGTTTCTGTGAACAAGGGGCTAATAATAAATTTGATTCCTGATATGGAAACTTATCTATATCAACATGGTAGCAATATCCATCAAATTGTGCACCACAACTATATGGAAATATTCCATGATTTATAGTATTTAATGGAGAATTTAAACTACTCCAACGAGTATCTGATAATAATGTATAACAACTAGCAACACAACCATTATCTACTATCCATGTGTCATAATTTGCAGGACCTATTGTAGCTTTTCCACTTAAATATACTGGTCGTGTAATGGAACAAAATTCATAATTTGTTCCTGCTATCATATCTTTTTTTACATACTTACCATTAGTTGGATCTGTATATGAATATACTCCTGATGCAGTACATTGTACAAACCAAACTTCTGTTTGATTTAATGTATCATAAGCATTATTTCTTTCTAATAAAAATGGATCTTCATCAACATCATTATATGGATAGTTTGGAAAATATAAAGATTGTTCTTGTCTATTATATTCTCCAACATTTCTAAGAATCCCTTTAGCAACAATAGATTTATTTGTTCCTCTATTTCCTCTTACAATTTTAAATCCAATAATATCATCTTTTTGATCTTGTGTAAGTGAAGATGTTTGTATTAATGCGTTAACTCTTTGAATGTCAATTTTTACACCAATTGGATAAATTGCATTGTTTTGCATTACAGGATTAAATCCTGGACCTACTGTAAGTATTGGATTCTCAAATATAGGACTAACAAGAACATCTGGAAACTTATGATGTCTAATAGGTTGATCTGCAAGATCTCCCCATACATCTATATTACAAGGATATTTTTCTTCTGATTCCCAATATGCAAAATCACCATACTCATGTGGTGTAGCATTTCCAATTGGATTTCCTGTAGCAGCTCCTAATACAGAAGCAGTATTATATATTTTCCAATAAGGATTATATCCAATACCTGTTATAGGATCTGTATAATCAGGAGTTCCAATAAAGTCAGCATTTGTATTAGGTACATCAGGTCTTAGCTCATTAAAATTTTTAACTCTTCCAGGAATATGGAAACCATCTGTCTGTTTTCCATTCTTAAGAAGGAATACAATCTCAAATGCATACACTTCATCACGTAAATAACCACGTAAGTTTGTAGCATTTATTTCATTTGAGTAAGTTTCATTTGCTGGAAGTTTATATGTTTCCCATAATAATTCTACTTGAGTAGCAATAGATTGATAGTTGATTCTATCTATGGATGTAAGATTATCCCATACAAGAACATCTTGTACAGCTGTAACATCTTGAGCAATATCATAATATGGATATTTCTCAGAAATATCAGTCATAGAGAGTCTTGTGTTTGAAACATTTTGTCCTGTATAAGTGATATTTGAAACTAAATTATCAATATTATATGTACCAACTAATTCTACAGATGTAATATCATTTACTGTTTTAATTACAGCTATGTTATAATATTGAAACTGTCCAGAGTCATCTAAATTAGTAATGTTAATTACAATTGATTTTCCTACTGGATAATTAAAATTAGGAGTAGTTAACTGTATGTCAGCAATAGGTGTAGGATTTGTAACTGAATAGTATGATGTATAAGCATTCCCTGATGCATCAGAATATTGAATAGCAAATTGATATGTACCTGCAGTTAAACTACCACCAGTTACAACATCAATAATTTCAAGTTGAGGAATTTTAAAATTAGGTTGAAGTTTTAATTGATTACAATCAACTTCATTTGAGTATACAGGGTTACAAAGTTGTGAACCTGAAAGTAGTTTATATGGAACATCATTTATATCTAAATATCTTCTAGAATTATATCCATCTGTCCAATAAATCTCTGTAGTACAGTTAGTTATCTTATGTACAACTTTATGTATAGGATAATTGATATTAAAATTAAGACATGCTGCATTAATTAATGTATGATAGTTACAATCATTATTATCCATATATCCAATCTCAGATGATGAGGTGATTGGATTTACAAGAAAGAAAATATGTTTATCTTTTTCTTGAATAAAATGTGTACCTATAAGAATATAATCATTTGGAAAAAATTGATTATTTTCATTAACACAAGGTACATTACTTTGTTCATTTTGATAACTAATTGAATTAGCATCAAAGTTTTCCAAAGCAGCATTTAGTGCATAAGTGAGTGAACCTTTAGGGATCTGATTAATAGACTGATCCATATTAAGTCCACCACTTGCAAAATCATAATTCATGTTGACATTGTTTGATCTGTCACCATCTAGTAATTTCTTAATTTGATCAAGTTTATCGTCTGCCATGTGTATTAATTGTTACGTCTCCAACCATATCTATTAGTACGATTTGGTAACTCGTACATATTAAATCTATTTAAGTCTTTTACGATTCGTCTTTGTTTAGCATAAGCATCTTGTTTTTTAATTTCGATGTTTGCCATAATGAAAGCTTCGTCATGAAGTTGTTTATAATAAAC
>Ga0194041_10000577_pt1 | contig 14934 bp, 12 predicted proteins | sample JunL449m_MetaG_FD_160082 | JGI IMG/M metagenome (GOLD analysis project Ga0194041, IMG submission 160082) | Anoxic zone freshwater microbial communities from boreal shield lake in IISD Experimental Lakes Area, Ontario, Canada - Jun2016-L442-9m | ecosystem: Environmental > Aquatic > Freshwater >...
GAATGAGGCGCGGGAGGCTGCGCGGAAGGCGCGGGAGGAGGCGGAGGCTGCGCGGAAGGCGCGGGAGGAGGCGGAGAAGGCGAAGAAGGCTGCGGCGGAGGCGGAGGCTGCGCGGATAGCTGAAGAGGAGGCTGCGCGGAAGGCTGAGGCGGAGAAGAAGGTTGATGATCCTAAATTAAAAAAGCGAAGAGATTTTTTGACACTGATTGAAAATTTGACACTGATTGAAAAAGAAAAACGTGTCATATATGGAAATCGATTATTTGAAAAAAACAGGGTAAATGAAATAACTGTAAGTGAAGTAACCGATTCAGCTACTACACTATACACAATTCCATCCACTATTGTTCAAAGAGTTAATGGAGTAGCCAAGATGTACGCAAAAGATGTAAATGATTTATATGAAATAATAAACGGTATTGGGTTGGTTGTTGTTCGTATAGGAGGACCGGATGTCAGTGAAGGAGAGGAATTAGCATCTGTAAAAAACGATCATATAACGCTCAATACCAAATGTGACGACAAGGAAAAATACGGCCCATTCCTTGCATTTGGACCTATTGATAATCAAAAAACAATATATGAAAATGAACAACTTACAGATTTTTTTAAATATGAAAATGATATTGCTTTATTTTCTTATGGTGCGAGTGGTTCTGGAAAAACATATACACTGTTCGGTAACAAATTTATAAAAAATGGGAAGGATGAAGGAATAATACACAAGATTATGAATGACAAATTTAAGAAATCGAAAATAACAGCAACTGCAATACAATGGTATTGTGGTAATATATATAGTGCTTATATGACAGATAAAAAATTATATAAATATGAATTAGGAAGAGTCACAGATAATGAAGAAGAGGGTGTGAAAGTGTTCAATGCCGTTGATAATAAAGAATACTTAAAGCTTGATAAATATACTAAAAAAAATAGTATGATATTATTACGTACATTAGATACTGATTATTTTAAAGGTAATTATGATCAACTATTTACTAAATATATACGTGACCGTAAAGGCATTATAAAAATAAAAGATTTCGGTCAGAATGATTTCGTAAACTATTTCTTTAATCCTGAGACGAATGATTTCCTTGACGATAATAAAAAAAATTTATTTGGAAAAATATTAGATAATTTAAAAACATATGATATATCTAATAATATACACAGTTTTGCGACATTTGACAATAAAAAACAACCTAAAATTGAAGGGGGTAAATTGTTGGACGGGCATCTAATAAAAAGTGAAGGTAATCCATTTGATGATACTTATGCAGCAAAAATAGAAATTAATGGAGCAGATGGATTAAATAAATATTTAACTCAGGTAATGAAATCAAGACCTACTAGGGCAACTGCAAAAAATCCGGACAGTTCGCGTAGTCATTTATTTATTAGGTTTCAAGTGACTACTACTGATAATAAAACTCAGAATATATATACATGTGATCTTGGAGGGATAGAAGAGCCATTGGAGTATTTTGATTTAGCTATGCTTGAAGGTTATTGGATTGTACTTGGTATAAAACAAATTGGGGAAATTATAGAATCATATAATAATTATAAACTACCAGTAGAAGATGTCATCCAGAATAAATTGAAACTATATTTACTTCCAACCAGAGAATTATCAGCAGCAGGATCACAAAATGTAGAATTGTTGTTTGATTTTCAAAATATAAGATTAGATAATAAAACTGCGATTGCGAAATATTTTAACAAGTTGTTTCAAATTATGAAATATGTAATTGGGGAAGATAAACTTAGTGATTTTTTAGCTAAAACAAAAACAGATGCTCTAACAAAGATAGTATCATTTGTAAATGTGAAAAAACAAATTAAAAAGGATATTGACGATTTAGCACGCAATAATGCATGCACTGCTGCGAAAGACTCACTATTATTCGCGGAAAAATTACTAAAAATATCACGCGATAAACCAATTAAATTCGGTCGCGTAGCGCGTCGCCGCAGTTACGCACGGAAAGGCGCTGCCAGGCTTGCACCTCATAAGCAAGCGAAGCGCAGAAGTTTTAAACGATCGAAGCGGCCTTCCGTTGGCGTAGCCACTTCGGCAACCAACAAAGCTCGAAAGCGGTCGTACCGACGCACCAGCGTCGGTCGCGCGGCGCAAGAGAGTGTCCTCAGCAAACTGCGCCGCCGTTCTATACGACGCGTTCGACGTAAGAGATCGTAAAAAAGGTTTAGGGATATGATTCTATCAAAAGGTAAGAAGCAATCCGAAGCAATCCGAAGCGAGCAATCGTAAAAGCAATCCGAAGCAAACAAAATGTCCCTCATTCGTGCGCAGAATGTTGAAATTTCGAAGGTAAGCCATGATAAGCTAAAGAAGCGCGATTCGGGGGCCAAGAGTGTTCGTGTCATGTATGACAACAATGCGTTCCGCGTACAGATCGATCGTGTACGTGTTCCGTTTGGTGTGAGTGTGTACCCCAACCCCAAGGAGACGAACTCTACGGAGCCTAAGAAGTATTCGATTGAGATTTCCCTTGGTGGTTCGGATTCAATGGAACATTTCCGCGAGGTGTTGGATGAGATCGATGATATGAATGTGTCGTATTGTGCGAGTAACAGCAAGGCTTGGTGGGGTAAGGCTATGTCCGCGGAGGTGATGAAGGAGGCGGAGAACTACAAGTCGCATGTGAAGCCCGATATGAAGGGTGAGAACCCTCCTCGTCTGAAGCTCAAGCTTCCGTTCTATGACAACAAGCCCCTCTTCAAAGTATTCAATATGGATAAGAAGGAGGTAAGCGTTGCTACGAAGAATGCGGAGGGTGTTTGGGATATTGATTGGGGGTGGGCTCGGAGTGGTATGGAGATCAAGGTGATCGCGGAGTGTGAGGGGCTGTGGGTTATCAACAAGAATATTTATTGCACGTGGAAGGCGGTTCAGATTCAGATTATGGACAAGGGGTCGGATATTCGCAGCTTTGCCTTTATCGATGACGAGGAGGCGGAGCCAATCCGCCAAAAGGCGAAGCCAGTTGCGAAGCCTGCGGAGGATGCTGAGGAGGATGATGATGATGAGTATGTAGAAGAGGAGGTGGTGGAAGACGAATAAACAATTAATTTGCGCAAATCGAAAATAAAAAAATATAAGTAACTTGTAGTAATAATGGAAAATTGGGAGTTGCTAAGCTCCGAACTTAGTTCGGGATGCGAGCCACCGCTTATTCCATATGAATCCGATTCTTTAAATAATGTGAAACGCGGTGAGCCTTCGTCCGAACTTTCATTGGAATACATGGAATTTTGTAATATACTGTCGGAGTTCTTGGATATAAGTTGCAAGTGCGATCTTCGTAATGTTCTTGGTAGGTTCCAAAAAATAAAACCAACGGATCCTATTATACACGAAAAGTGCGTAATCTGTCTGGACAACTACGAACATGGTACTTATAAGCGTGTATTAAAATGTGGTCACGTATTCCACAAAAAATGCGTAGACAGATGGTTTTGCAAACTATCCGAATATGATAAGGATCTGACATGTCCAATATGTAGAAAAAAAGTTGCTTAAGGATAATAAGATAACAATTAAACAAAAGAAGCCGTTTGCGCGGCTTCGCCACTTCGATTTAATATATGTGGTAAATAATAAATGGATGAAACCGAGGATGATATCGAACTAAGTCAGCCGCACATGTCGAGGAAGGATGTAGAAGATATCCTCGGAATGAGGCCTAAAAACCTTGATTACTACCTTCGTGCGCTAGTACACAAGTCTATACAAAGGAACGTAAGGCGTTCACAGGCCAAGGTTCTCGATTACTTGTTAATGTCCAATGAGCGCTTAGAGTTTCTTGGTGATTCTGTGTTTGGGCTCATTGTAAGTAATTATTTATTTGACAACTTTCCAACTAAGGATGAGGGATTTATGACAAGGACAAAGACAAAGATAGTATGTGGTCGTAATTGTGCAAAGTTTGCAAAGGAATTGAATCTTGGTAAGTATCTTCTCATGAGTCGGCATGTCATGAAGATAAATGGCCAGAACAACGATAAGCTACTTGAGGATGCATTTGAGGCATTTATTGGGGCTGTATACAAAGACTTGGGGTTTAAATTTGCCCAAGTTTTCGTTTACCGCCTAATTGATAAGTATTTGGATTTTGACGAGATCCTGGAAGATAACAACTACAAGGATATACTCTTGCGATATTCACAATCAGAAAGTCTGCCATTACCAATTTACAAAACAATTGACGAAGAAGGACCACCTCACAAAAGAATATTTACGGTAATTGTCACGTTAGGGGATAAGGAAATGGGTAAGGGGGTGGGGAAGAATAAAAAAGATGCAGAACAAAAGGCGGCCGAATGTGCACTAGGGGCTGTGGACTGTACTCAATTAAAAATTCTTATGAATAGGGATCTTCGATAGCCGAATTTATTTGTTAGGCAAGACGCCGAATTTATTTCCTATGTATATATTAGAAATGGTCAATGAACACGCCGGCAGTGTCAACGCTATGCGCTGCATTCTTATTGTACTAATTATAATATTCCTTACACTGTCTTTTTGGTGTTTATATAAACGAGGATATGATAACTTTACTACCGTCTCTAGTAACCTTGACGGAAAGAATTACCAGGTAAGGAACAATTATTCAGAAGAGGAAAAAAAACGCACCGCAGACTATTTGGCAAGGATTAGCGATAGGGTAAATAAACTTGTCATGTATATGGTCGACAAAAGTCTACCCAACCCCGAAATAGCAAGTCGCCTAGCAGCTCGTTGGGAGAAATGTACGCTCAAGGAAACCGGGAGCAGCGAGAGATCTGCAGCATATACTGTCAACAAGGGCGATGAGATGAGAATTTGCGTACGCAATTCGAGTAACAAACTAGAAAATATCAACACATCTATGTTTGTCATTATACACGAACTCGCGCATCTCATGAGCAACTCCTACGGCCACGGACCGGAGTTTAAGGACAACTTTAATTATATCATACACCTCGCATCTTCAATAGGTACATACAAACCCCAAGACTTTACAGGAACCCCCGTCAACTATTGCGGCAACGTTGTCACCATACGAACAACCCCGTGCTCCGATGAAACGTGCGAATACACCACCATACCAACCGATAAACCTTATGGCCCTGTCTTGGGATAGGCGTGGCCTGGGACAATAGAATCTGCGGCCAAAATTAATTTCAGTAAATCTTCGTAAATCGAAGATTTACGAAATAAATCTTCGATTTACCGAAATTAATTTTCTTGCCAATCATTAAAACAAAATGTCCTGCGGTATGAAACCCGCAATGGCCTCCTTCGGTCGCCGCCGTAGTCGAAGTGTTAAAAAGCGTCGTACCGCGACGGCCAAACGCGGCAGGTGCCTATCGTTCCGAACCCGCATGGCGCGCAGACATCGTTCGCGCCGCGGTTCGCGTCGAGGTTCGCGCCGCGGTTCGCGTCGCGGTTCGCGTCGCTCGTCTCGCCGCGGTTCGCGCCGCTCGTCGCACCGGCGGCACCGTTTTGGTGGTGCGGGTAATGGTATGGGTGATATGGGGCCGGGGTTCGCCGGCCCTACGTCCTTCCAGAATGGGTACGCGTCGTATTTTGGGGGGCAGGAGCCGTTTGTGAATGCCTCAGAGTTCTGGTACCCCAACGTCTCCACGGGGGCTGCCAACCTTGTTCCCTCAAACCAGCCCACAAACTACCAGTCCCCCAAGATGCTTAGGTCATACGTGAAGTTCGGTAAAAAAAAACTTTGCAGTTCATGTGGTAGCAGTTCATGTGCTTGCGGCGGTTAATAATACTTGGAAAAGTTCGCGCTGTTCGGTTGTTAATTCTTCGGGAAATTTAATTTTAAATTTCACAAAGAGTTTACCAATCTCGTCGTTCTCGTAGGGCATACCTTCATCGTCAATTTCCTTTATGGTATCTGGCGTTACTATACTCTTGCAATTTAACTCAATTTCATGCGAGTCTAGGTGAGTTATGGTCCTACTGAATCCTAGGAGAGCTTCCCACAGAGTTATATCTAGTGTGACCCCCAGGTCGTTTTCCATTCGGGTGAAAACGGGGTGTTTCCTTACCCTAATTTCGACGCATACTGTATGGTCCCCCATTTCTAACGTAACGGAACCTCCTCTGTACCCTCCCGGGGGGACTTCGATGTCAAGGGTCATATCCTCCCATGCGAATTCTGGCTCGAGCTTGATTTCTTGGAAGGCGATTGGTCCTACCTGATGTATTTCGCTCGTCTGTGCCATTCTGCCAGTAAAGTTTTTTTTTCGGTAATTCACTTTGAATTTACCCCCGCAATATATTTCTTCTAGAGAGAGAGATATATCTGCACGGGTCACTGGGCCTTTGGGTACCGAAGGGGCGAATAACCCAAATTCACGAAATATATTGAAAATGTCGTTAAATTCCTCGTCACCTGTGGTGGCGCCCGATCGAATAACCTGGTATGCCTCGCTGATTTCCCTAAATTTATCAATTGCGGAGGGATCTTTGTTTTTGTCTGGGTGGTACTTGAGTGCCAATTTCTTGTAGCGTTGTCTGATTTCATCCTCTGAATCAGTTTCTAGGACACCTAGGGTTTTATAAGGATCTGGGCGGTCCATGACTCTATACATATATATATATGAAATAAAGGGGAGCAAACGGACGCTACGTACTGTGCATCGTGTTTAGTATCCACATGATGGTCCTACAATAATCTTGCATTATTACATTGATTGGTAAGTTTTGTATTTTACGAATCCGTTCATTTAACTCTGTTACGGCGCTACGCGCCGATCGAAGCGAAAATTGTTGGAGAGTTTCTTCATTAGGATACAAATTGTAATAAGCCAGAGCATTCATTTCCTGCTCGCCTGGTGCATATTTTACCGAAATTTCCGTTTTGGGTTCGTCGGTAAAGTTCTTTTTCGCGAGGTCCTCGGAAGTAGTAGACTCCCCATATATAGTTATGTCAAGTCTCCAAAGTATATTGGGGGTATGGTTTTCGGGCATGCCATTAATTTCGTATTTTTTCTGGTACCTATACCTCTGGGGGCGAACCTGAGGAGAGTGTTTAAGGAGCTTAAACACATTTTCAACGGTTGTAATTAGAGGCGCATCACCGTACCCACATTTTTGCATTATTTCATTACTTGGGATCGTTAATACGGTAATTGGGGTTATGTCCAATATTTCATACTGTATGCGGTGTGCGCCTAAAATTACGTTTGTTATTACAATTTCCCCCTTACCATGTTTGTAATAATATACGGCGCAAGGCTCTGGTTCCGCGCCACCGCGGAAAAATCCACAAATATTGGGATTGATTATGTTTAATTTTGTTTTTATGTAAATCTTCGATTTAGCCTCTCTGAATTGTTCAACTAATTTCTGTAACGAAAAGAACGATTCGCCCAGCAATTTGCATGGATTTTTACTAAGACGACACCTATGATCAAATACGGTACCAATTAATTGTTTAATAATGCGGTTCCGGTACATCGTTCCCCATGTATTACTAGGTTTGAAAACGACACATAGTAATTTTAAATCTATGGAACCTTCAGAGCCCCGCGGTGCTGCTATAAGTGTTTTATTATCGCCGCAAAGGTCATTGTTTTTTGTAAACACAAACCGGTCGTCAAGCGTAGAAGCAATCGAATGTTTAGCAATGTGGTTTTGTACTTGGCGAACGTCATTATACTTTAAAAACAAGTCTTTCACTGAAAAATACGGGCTGACAGCCATACGAAATGGTGTGCCTTTGGAATGCGAAATATATTGGTAAATTGGTGAATACTCATTTAGGACTACCTTTTTAAGAATATCGTATCTTTTATAGAAAGGCCACCTCGAGTTTGCCTTGGGTCCTATCATTGCAAATGATGCACCTAAATTTAATTTTAGTCTCGAGGATTCGTCTTCAAACGTAGGGGTGGAAGGTCCATAAAGTAAATCGCTTGCATTATAAATTAAATTGTTATCGACGCGAAGCGTCGAAGCATACGGCGAAGCCGTATGAGTCAAAAGTTCGCCATCAAATAGCATTTGTGCGCAACCACTTATAGATGGCAGATCATTTATTACCCAATATGTTAAATACGGTGCCGAAGGCACCTTCGACGCCGTGCCGATAAAAAATATATACCTAGCTTCGCTATTGTTTTCATCAACTTCCCCTATAAGCATGAGAAATCTGCCTTCCGTGGCCGAGCGAAGCGAAACAAGGTAATCATTCCGAACGAGGTCCGAAAAATGTTCTCTTTCAAGTAAGGTGCTGCGACCTCCTAAAAAGGTAGGCGTTTGGTGCATTCGACCGCGCGACATTATATTATTATATATGACATCGTATGACTTCTTTGCACTATTATAAAGCTGCTCCCCCTTTTTCAGTTCAATTAAATTCATTTATTAAGTATATCTTTGAAAAAAAATTATAAATATCTTAGATATAAATAAACAATGGCTCAGTGGCGCTTTGCCCCGTACTCGCAAGAAACAAACCCGATTCTACCCATGGACAAAACAATGGCACAGGTCGCCACAATAACATCTTCCGTATGGAACACACCGGCCGCATCTAGCCCTCCAAATGGTGTTTTACCACCCTCCCCTACGACGCTTCGCGTCGACGCGATCGAAGATCGTACTACACTATTACAGCCTGGTCGGTCGGCGCGGCGAGAAGCGCAGTACCAGCTATGGAGAATACAGTCGAATCGTGAGCCATATTCTAGTGAGTATATGGTAACACCCTATGGTGGGATGGAAACCAGGATGGGTACGAATCTTGGTATTCGTTAAAAAAAAATCATAGTAAATTATATAAATTATATATATATAATTAATAATTAATAATTATAACAATGAAATTGTTAATTGTAGGATTCTTGGTTATTTTAGTTGTAATTACAATAGCATGTATTGTTGTTTGTTCCAATAAAGCTGAAAAATTCGACGCGACCGATATGCCATTCGGGTTTAGACCGCCGCCATTTAATACGACGCTTCGCTTCGCGTCGGTCGGAGACCGTACAAGAGTCCAAAGATTCACGAATACGGCAACATTCAAAGCTCCGATCTCTCTCACATCCGTAAAGGGGTTGAGTGAGTTTCGTGCTGCGGAGTCAAAAACAAAAGTGAAAACAGTCGGGAACTATGACGATTATATAACCGAAATTATCCGAAACTACAACAATGGGCGAATCGAAGAAACAAAAAAACTCACAATCAAAGATATACTAAACGATATATCACACCACGATATAGCAGGGTTTCACACAAACCACGCGTCGCCTAAGGATTTGCCCAAAAACCATTTACACTACGAAAAGGGAAATGTCCTTACTATGCCCACGTTCTTTGATTGCAGAGATAAATGGCCTGGGTGCATACCCGCAGCAAGTTACCAGGGAACTTGTGGAAGTTGTTGGGCCTTTGCGATATGTGCATGCCTAAGCTCTCGTCTATATATAGAATCTTGTGGTTACGGAGGGTGTAATTCGTATCCGCAACTGAATTTGAAGTCAGTTGACCTAACGGAGAATAACATAGATGCCGTATATAAATACAAAACAATAACACTAAGTAATATACATAAATTTATTGATGTTGGGGAACAAACTGAGAAGAATCCGTCTGTATCTTTGGACGAATGGTTATCCGCAGTAAAACGTGCCCATAAAATTGTACTATCGGATAGTACAACCGGCCTTGACCGATTCCAGGCGATGCAAACGATTGTATATATGCTTGATTTTCAAAGTCTCGGGAGTATTAAATTCAACAAAAAAAAAGAAAACCTCGATGAGCTCCTATATCGTGCCAAAAAGGTATTCAACTACTCGGCGGATAAGGATGGTAAAATTTATATTCTTGATTGGCAGACCCAATGGTTGTCGCAGCCCATACCACTTTCACCTGAAAAGCTGATTAGTTGTTGCTACCCAAATTGCTACGAAATGGGCAAATTCAATGTTAACTTGTCAAGAGATGAAATTATTAAAATGGGTACTCCGCAGTGTGTAGGGAGTAGCCTAATAGATGGGTGGAAAGTCGTTCGATCGGTTGGTACGACCAGTACCATTTGTATTGGGTACAATTTGGATTCTTGGGAAGACGGTGATGTTACGCCAGGATGTCATGAACTCCAAGGACCTAATTATGAATACTGTTCTGGGTTTGCGTTGACTCTTGGGCTTTGGAACGAAGAAACAGAGAAACAGTTATACGAATACGAAGAAAAGGGTTTAAATCCCATTAATGAAAACAACCCGCTTGTAAACAAGATACCGTGGGTATATCCGCAAACGTTTAAATTTTTCGCCAAGAATGCGTACGAGGTAAACAATAATATGACGACTATACAAAATGAAATCATACAGAGAGGTCCGGTAACAACCGGCTTCGTAATTTACCCGGATTTCCAAGACGAATTCGGTTCGTCCGGTATGGGAGGGCAACTATATAAATCAGGAACCAACCCATTGGGGTCATCCCGTAATTCGCTCATATATATGTGGAATGGAAAGGGTGAACAAATTGGGGGGCACGCTATTACAATTGTTGGATGGGGGACGTTTAAGGATTCATCTGGCCATTTTATACCCTATTGGATATGTCTTAATAGCTGGGGCAGGGAATGGGGCACAAACGGGTACCCAAGTAGTGACCGCAGAGAGTCTTACCCTACAAAACTTAACGAAGGTGGATATTTTTGGATGGTTCGGGGTATAAACAATTGTGGTATTGAGAAGAACGTATGTGCTGGCCAACCCAATATCGGAAATATATCCTATCCCGGAACACTCGAAAAATATGGCTGGGGATTGCCGTATCCAGAGTTGAGCAATGTAAGTCTGATTCCTGGCACCCGTAAACTTGAAACCCCTGATATAACGGTAAAGTTTGGTGACTTGATAGATGGGGGCGGTGTATACGTAAAAAATGAAGGCGTTGACAAATGGAATATCCTTGCAATGGAGCCCCCTTCTCCTTTTGTTTTCTTTTGGCCTGAGGAAAGACCGTTGTATTGTTTGGGTAAAATAACTAAACAAGTATCTGTTTTAGACCGGGATATATATATAGACAATGGTGCATTCCTCAAACTTCGAATGGTCATGCAGTTTTGTATCTCACCAATCCTGGTTCTAAACGACGAACAGGTACAAATCATAGACAATAGCGTTTTCATGACCAAGCTGAAGACGTTACGGGACTCGACTGACACGGAAGATTCGCCCAAGAAATTCAAGGTAAACAGAGGCTTAAACCGTTCCAAACCCCAAAGCCACAATGTTGGGTCCTTTGTTAAAATATTTCCATATAAAGATTTATCCATTCCGGCAATGGAGCAAATGAATTTTAAACGATGTGAAAATATGTTCTTAGGTACACTTAAGGAAACGTCAAACTTACTTGAAGTTTGTAACAAATTAGACTATTCTAAGAAGTTATTAGGCTCGTAATGCCGTCTCGGAATTTTACCTTTGGTTCCCAGCCCAGCGCATTTAATTTTTTTATACATACCCAATACCTTGTGTCGTTAAACAACCTATCGGGTATATATTCAATAAAATCATTCGGGTTTGTCTGGGGGCCATACATTTTCTGGATAATTATATTTGCGATTTCAATATTTGTAAACTCATCCTCCGTACCAATACCATAAATTTCACCTACAACGCCGTTGTGTAAAATAATATCATATGCCGAACAAACATCATCTGTATGTACGAACCTCCTTTTATTAGACCCATCCCCGTGTATAGTTATTTTTTTGTTTTCGTTAAGTAACTTGATAAATTTAGGAATGATTTTTTCCGGATACTGATTGGGTCCGTATATATTGTTACACCGAACAATAATGGTTGGAATATGGAAAGATATTCTATATGCGTTAACCAGGTGCTCAGCCGAAGCCTTTGTTGCTGCATAGGGGTTTGTTGGATTGAAAACCCCGTTTTCTGGGTTCGCACATCCTAGAACTTCGTCTGTGCTCATACATATAAACTTTTTAATTTTTCCATATATCCTGCAACATTCCAATAGCGTATGGGTACCTACAATATTGTTCCTAGTAAATTCAAGTGAATTTCCAAATGAGTTGTCAACGTGTGTATTTGCTGCAAGGTGGATAATTGTATCAATGTTATATTCTTCAAGTATAAATTTAACAAGACAGTGTTCGGTAATATTACCTTGGATGAATTTGTAATTTGCGCCAGAATTTAGTTCCAACTCGGTATTCCTAGTGGAACAATAATCAAGCATATCTATATTTACGATAAAATAGTTTTTATAAGTACTTACAAGATATTTTACCAAATGGTTTCCAACAAACCCGGACCCACCTGTTACGAGAATACAACTATTAAACTGCATTATATATATATATATAGAAGATTAAATTTGCGCGAAGCTTAAATTTGCGGCGCTAGTTAAAAGCTTTTGCAGGCCTCTGCAGTCGAATAATTCATAATCAATTTCTGAGCCGGCCAGAACGACCGGAGGTCGTGCGCGAACGGTCGACGAGACGGCCAACGCGACGCCATGCGTCGTATGACCTTCGGTCAACGCGACGCCATGCGTCGTAGCAGGTCCTTTTAGGAACTTGGTATACCTACGTGAAAGTTCAATTCTATCCTGTGAAATTTCCTTGGATGCATTGTGATCCCTATTAAACGCATTCGCGTAGTTTTTACGGGCGGTGCTAGTTAATTCTGAGAAATTTATATCGGCAAACTCTCTGGTGCTCATATTTGTTTCTACTATATTTAGTTTTTTACGCAATTTAACAATATTGTGTCTGTATTCTTTTGGAGTCACCCCTAGTATCCCCATGAGTTTATTGGCTAGATAGTAGGGGGCGCGGTTCCACTTTGATTTTTCATTAGGTGCCCATTTTGCTGCAAGCGGCAAATCCGCTTTTATACTTTTCGCCATCCGGTGCAGTCCGGTTAGTGAATACAATTTAGCATCAATTGACCATTTGGTAATCCATAGTACATCTACCCAGCATCCATTTTCAATAAAGTTATCGAGGAAGGATTCGTATACATCAGGATAATAAACACTTAGTGCAAATAAAATAACGCGACATATATGCTTCTTTGATTTTCCATACTTGGGGTTGCGCAACTCAATAAGCATACCAAGCGCATCGTTGGGCGATTCCCTGAATAAATTAAAAAACAACGGCAAATAAACAGTACACTGCGTTTCCATAGTTATTTTAAGAAACTCCGAGCGAACAACGCAAGCGTTGTTAGGTGCGAAGCATTGCAACGGTTCCTTGATATTTATAGTCAAGGGCGGCTTAAAGAAGTTTCGCAATTCTTCAATAGTGCGCATCATTTTAAGACCTTCTTAAAAGTTCTTAAAATATATCTATAAAGACTTTTTTTGCAACTTCTTCAAAATGTACTGGACAACACTTTTCCGATTATTGCTTGTCGGCCTTTATCTTTTCTAGGCGTTTCTGTAAAATCTGTAGAGTTTCCATTAGAGTTTCCATTGATCTGTCTTGGGACTCATCAAGTACCGTGGATGTCAAGGCGCCATGTTGAAAGAGGGTATATAAAGTTTCCTCATTTTCTTCTACTTTCGGCATAGCAACACTAATTTTATTGTATAAGTTGTAATCTTCTTCGGTCTTGGCCTTTAACATTAACTCCAATAACTGTTTTCCGACTTCAGTACGCAGGCTGCGCAATTCAGCCTTTTTAGATTCCGCTTTCCTCGCCTCTTCTTCATTTGGTTTGTTTTCTTCTTTTTTTTTAGAAAACCATCCGCCGAAGGCAACAACGGGCAGCTTCCTAGGCCGGCCGCGACCGCGCTTCTTCGGGGGGGATTTGGGTAAGCGACGTTTTTCCATACGCAGTCTTCTGTTCTCCTTGGCCTGTGCCGAGGTTGGCCTGGGAAGGCTCCTGGGAGAAGGCAGCTTCTTCAAAGATCTTTTGAACGGTTTCCGCTTTTCCATCCGCAGTCTTCTATTTTCCTTGGCCTGTGCGGATGTTGGCTTGGGCATCGCGAGCGAAGTTCGCACCGGGGTGCTTTTCTTGCTGCGCCGCTTAGGCGTGCGCTTGCCCAAGTTTTCTACACTAACCCCCTCGTCGGTGTCCTCACCGTAATTTTTCTCAATCCTACTAATCATTTCGTTGAAATCGTTCTTTTGTTTTTTCTTCAGTTTTACGTATTCATTATCTTCGTCCGACACCGCGAATGGATTTTTAGGCGCTGGCGAAGCCACACCGTACTTTTCATAACATTTGTCTATACATATATTAACGTTACCACTACGCTTGCTGCTACGCTTGCTGCTACGCTTGCTGCCGCTGCTACGCTTGCTGCTACGCTTGCTGCTACGCTCAACTGCGGGCGCCACTGCGGGCGCCACTGGGCCGAGTAAGGTAGGGGCAATTCTACGCGGTATACCAAAGTATGGTTTTCTGTACATTATATTTTATAATTAAACATATATTTTTATTTTCTCGTTTATTCTAATAATGGTAAACATTTTACTAGGTGCATTCAATTCGCTGGAGGAAAGTAGAAAGGGGACTTTGCGATCTCTGATTGCGTTTTCATTTTTGGTTCTTTTCAACTTGATATATTTTTATCTCATTGGGAACAACCTTCGGGCGCAGTATCGACGCGATGATAAAAAGTTTACATATATATGTATAGCATATTTTTTATCACTAGTATTGCTGACATCTGCGATCGGAGTACAACTCCCAAATACGGTCGGCACGAACCCTGCCACGGCCCAGGTAGTTACGTATGGGTTATGCTTGGGACTTGTTGTATACGGTTTCTTAAATATAAATATGTATACAATGTTTAAAAATTGGTCCTTTGCAATTGCTTTGCGGTATACAGCGTTCGGAATAGTATCTGTCACTCTTTCCGCACTATTCACCTACTATTGCTCAGAACACGCT
>Ga0194041_10000578_pt1 | contig 14921 bp, 9 predicted proteins | sample JunL449m_MetaG_FD_160082 | JGI IMG/M metagenome (GOLD analysis project Ga0194041, IMG submission 160082) | Anoxic zone freshwater microbial communities from boreal shield lake in IISD Experimental Lakes Area, Ontario, Canada - Jun2016-L442-9m | ecosystem: Environmental > Aquatic > Freshwater >...
CGATGACCGCTTGCGGTGCCGTGTAGGCAGATCGCGAGGCTCGATGCCCCCACAGCAGCGTGGCGGCCCCCATTGCTAACGCAACGGGAACCGGCAGATGCCCCCAAGTCACCAGCGCGAAAGCTCCCATCGCGATCAGTCGCATCAGCAGGGATCGCAATAGACGACGGCACAGGGCATACAGTGCCAATACGATCACAGCCACAACAACGGCTTGAAGGCCCACCAATGCGGCTGCGACCGGCGTCAGAGCACCAAATCGCACGTAAAAAATGGAAAGACCGATGAGCAGCGCAGCGCTTGGGCCAATAAACGACAAACCGGCGATCACGCCGCCCCAAATCCCATACAGACGCCAGCCGACGTAGATCACCACCTGCAGGGCCTCTGGGCCGGGCAGCAGCATGGCCAGATTCAGCGCCCGCGCGAACGTCGCCGCATCGATCCAGCGGCGTTCCTCTACGAGTTCACGAGTGACTAAAGCAATCTGACCGGCAGGTCCACCGAAGGACAGGCAACCTAATCGTAGCGCATAGCGGATGGCGGCCCACGGTGTCGGTCGTACCGATGCATCCACCACCGCTCGACTCAGAACATTTCCGAGGCGCCTGGCGGCCGCGGCGACTCGGCGGGGTTACGTGAGACGATATGGTCTCCGGTGATCATCGCCTCATACGGCTGCCCGGGGCCGACCATCGGATAGACGCCCGCATCCGGGTCAATAATGACCTCTAGAAATGCAGGGCCTGGAAAAGCAATAAATTCCTCGATCATCGTGGGCACATCGGCCTTGCAATCGAGTCGCTTTGCCCACGGATAGCCATCTGCTTGCGCAGCCTTGACGAAGTCCTTCTTGTGTAGGGATTTGTCACTCGCTGACATCCGCCCCTTGAAGAACAACTTCTGCCACTGCCGGACCATGCCGTCACCGAAATTGTTCAACACCACGACTTTCACGGGCAGGTTGTAAGTCGTCACCGTCTCGAGTTCACCGAGATTCATACGGATGCTGGCATCCCCATCGATATCAATCACCAATCGATTAGGACAGCCGAACTGGGCGCCGATGGCAGCGGGCAAACCAAAGCCCATCGTGCCCATGCTGCCCGAGGTCAACCACAGGCGCGGTGAGCGGAAGTCAAAATACTGTGCCGCCCACATCTGGTGCTGGCCGACACCGGTCGCGATAATCGCTTCGCCCTTGGTGAGGCGGTTGATCTCTTCAATCACGTAATACGGCTGAATCAGGTCACTCTGGCGGTCATAGTTCATCGCATGCACGCGACGCAAATCGGCGCAGTGCGCCTGCCAGTCGGACCAGTCGCTGGAAAAGGCGCTTGCGCGACCGTATGCCGTCAACGCAGTCAGCGCTTCGGGCAATAAACCCACGTGCGACCAAGAGACTGTCTTGACCTTGTTGATCTCAGACGTATCGATATCCAGATGCGCAACGTGCCGAGCGTTTTTTGCAAAACGCTTCGGATCGCCGGCGACCCGGTCATCAAATCGGGCCCCGACGGCAATAAGGAAATCGCAGTCGTCGACGGCGTAGTTGGCGAACGCAGCCCCATGCATACCCAGCATACGCATAGCGCGTTCGCTCGTCGTGTCGACAGCACCAATGCCCATGAGCGTAGTCACTACCGGAATGCCGAACGTGTCAGAAAATTCCCGTAGCGCAACGGATGCTTCACCGGCGACGACGCCACCGCCCACATAAAGCATAGGCCGGCGCGACTCGCCGAGCATTGCGAAGAATGCTGCACACGCGGCGCTGTCGAGGCGGCGTGCCTCGACTTGCGCAAGGCGCGCGCGATAACCCGGCAGCGGCAGAACGCCCTCACCGACAAAGACCCCAGACCAATTCTGAACGTCCTTCGGCACATCGATGACGACGGGGCCCGGACGCCCCGTTCGAGCGATCTCAAAAGCCGTTCGCACCGTCACTTCCAGACGGGCCGGGTCGGTGATCAAAAACACATGTTTAGCGACAGAACCCATCAGCGTTGAAACCGGCGCTTCCTGGAACGCATCAGTGCCAATGGCACCAGTCGGTACTTGCCCACAAATGACGACCATGGGTACGGAATCGGCCAACGAATCCCGCACCGGGGTCACGGTGTTGGTCGCTCCGGGACCCGAGGTCACGATACAGACGCCGACACGGCCGGTCGCACGGGCATAACCGGCCGCCATGAAACCCGCACCCTGCTCATTTGCGGGGACGATCAGCGGCATCGGCGGCCGGGTCACGTCTGCGTTATGCACGAATACCGCATCGTACGTCGGCAAAATTGCGCCACCAGAATAGCCGAACAGGACAACAACGCCTTCGTCAGCCAAGATCTGCACGAGCATCTCAGCGCCGGTCATCGTACGGCCGGCGAAAGGGTGTGGGGGCGGGGAGTTATTCGGGGCCATGGTCAATTCGTCTTTAGCGAGGAGCATTATGCGATCGAGACTACCAATTCAACGCGTATCTCGTCTATGCAGTGCAAAAAGATCCGCGCTATGCTCCGCGACACTATCCCGTTCCGATCGGTTCAGCCATGCGACATATCATCGCCATCCTCCTACAAAACGAAGCGGGCTCGCTCGCCAGAGTGGCGGGCCTCTTCTCTACACGGGCCTACAACATCGAGTCGCTGTCGGTAGCACCCACCGACAATCCTGCAGTGTCCCGTCTGACACTGGTTACGACGGGCGACGATGCCGTTTTGGCCCAGATCGCCAGCCAGCTGCGCAAACTCATCGATGTGGTCGGGGTAGAGGACCTAACTGGCGATAGCCACATTGAGCGCGAACTGCTCTTGGTCAAGTTACGGGTGACCCCGCAGTCACTGGAGGGACTGTCTCGGGTGATCACAGAGTCAAGCGCACGCATTTTGTCCGGGGTACTGTCGAATTTCGTGGTCGAAATCACCAGTAATGAGGCGCAAGCCTCGCGCTTCCTCGCCCAAGTATCTCAGTTTGGTGAAATTCTTGAGGTCGTACGCAGCGGGGCGCTCGGCATTCGCCAAGGGCGCTCGGCGGAATAATGAGCGCCGCAAGGTGCCGTGTTAACCGTCGCCAAGGGGTGCCTCGGCGATCAGCAGGGCCCCAACCGGCTGACCCTTGATGAGATGTTCATCGATGATACGGTCCAGATTGTCGCCGCTGGCGCTGTGATACCAATAACCGCCGGGATAAACCAAGGCAATGGGGCCTTCACGACACACCCGCAGGCAGCCGACTTTAGTGCGCAGTACAGCACTTTCGACGTCGACCAAGCCCGCCTCGCGCAAACGGCGCTTCAAGTGATCCCACGCGACTTCGCAATCCGCAATAGGCGCACACTTGCCCGACCCGACACACAGGAAAATATGGCGGCTGGCATCCGCGAGATGCAAGCCATCGACGATTCTCTGCAGTTCTGGAGAGTTGGGCATCGTCGGAGTTTATCCTCCGACTGCGCCGTCGTCGCGCTTTAGATCGCCTGCTCGTCCGCCTCGCCGGTTCGGATACGGATCACGCGCTCAATCTCCGAAACGAAGATCTTGCCGTCGCCGACCTTGCCGGTGCGCGCCGCACCAACGATCGCTTCGACGACCTGGTCGAGCAGTTCGGTTTTGACAGCCACTTCCACCCGAGTTTTCGGGACAAAGTCGACCACGTACTCAGCGCCGCGGTACAGCTCAGTGTGGCCACGCTGACGGCCGAAGCCCTTGACCTCAGTCACGGTCATGCCGGAGATCCCGATCTCCGAAAGCGCGGCGCGGACATCGTCGAGCTTGAAAGGCTTGATGATCGCAGTGATAAGTTTCATAAACGGAACGCTCCTGTGGCCCAGCTAACTGTAACTAAAAACGCTGACCTACGCCTTCTAATGCAGTTTCTGTGCCGACCGTGACTTTACGATGAATCAGGCACTTACGAGACCCTCAGCACCCAATGCGCACCAAGGTAGCGCGGCGCAGAGAGTCCCTGTGCCACGATGGTGCATCGGTTTCTCGACCACCGCCGATGGTAAAATGCGGTTGAGACCGGGAGATGGAGCCAAAATGAATGATACGTTCGCGATTGTGGGTGCTGGCCAAGTTGCCGTACAGGCTGCCGAAACCCTACGCAAACTCGGCCATACCGGACCCATCGTGGTCATCGGCGATGAGAACATTCCACCCTATCAGCGGCCACCGCTGTCGAAGAAATACCTAGCGGGAGAATTGCCGGCAGAGCGACTGGCACTCAAGCCGGCCAGTTTTTTCGAAACCCATCGCATTGATCTGCGACTGGGCGTGCGCGCTACAGGCCTCGACCTCGCCAGCCAGCGTATTCGTCTAGCCGATGGTAGTGGGGTGGAATACGCGAAATTGCTGCTAGCCACGGGGAGCACCCCACGTCGCCTGACTGTGCCCGGGCACGGCCTGGAGGGCATTCATTACCTGCGTACCCGTGCGGATGTCGAAGCGATCCGAGCGGATCTGGCTGGTGCGCGTCATGTCGTCGTGGTCGGCGCCGGTTACATTGGCTTGGAGGTTGCCGCGACGTGCCGAGGCCTCGGTCTGTCCGTCGATGTCATTGAAATGAGCGATCGGGTGATGAACCGAGTCGTGGCCCCGGAGATCTCGGCGTTCTACAGGGCCGAGCATGAACGCGCCGGTGTGCGCATCCATACCGGCGCCCTACTGAGCGGCTTCGAAGCCGCAACGACGCAACCGAATCGAGTGGGGTCGGTCTCGACCCTCGACGGACCGACTTTCGCTGCGGATCTCGTGGTGGTCGGTGTCGGCGTGGTCCCGGAAATCGATCTCGCGGCCGGGGCCGGTCTGGTCTGCGAAAATGGGATCGCCGTCGACGAACAGACGCGAACTAGCGACCCTCACGTCTATGCGGCGGGCGATTGCACCAACCACCCTAGCCTCCGCTACCACCGGCGCATCCGTCTGGAATCGGTGGACAACGCCTTCGAGCAGGCCAAAGTCGCGGCCGAAAACATGCTCGGCGGTCACGCCATTCATGACCGAGTGCCATGGTTTTGGTCCGATCAATACGATCTCAAGTTATTGATTACCGGTCTTAATTTTGACTATGACCGAGCCTTGCTACGCGGAAATATAAACGATCGATCGTTTTCTTTTTGCTATCTACGTGACAATGAACTACTCGCAGTGGATTGCGTCAACCGCGCCAAAGATTACATGGCGGCGAAAAAGTTGATCGCCGAGCGAGCCCGCTTCGATCTAACCCGCTTGGTCGATAGCAGCATTCCTCTGTCGGAAGCCCAGATCCGCTGAGCGGGTTACCCGCGCCAGATCGTCTCTACAACTGCCCCGGTGATACCCAGGAACCGCCGATGAGCGATCGGACCTCGAAGAGGACGGCAACGACCAAAGCCTCGCCGGCGGCGGGCCCGGACCGCCCTCCCGCACCAACGCCGGAGGCAATCGACCACGCGTTTCGCGCGGCAATCGGCAAACTCCGCGGCGGCTTGTCGACCACAGCGCTCGCGTCCGCATGGACCGCGTGGGCGCACCAGCTGTCAGCATCCTCGGCACAGCAGGCGGCGATCACCACCGAGGGCCTGCGACGGTCCGCTGAGTTCATGGACTTCTGCGCGCGGGCGGCCAGTGGCACGCCGCTCTCACCGACTGAGGACGCCGGCTCCGATGCCGATACACGCTTCGCCGCAGACGCTTGGTCACAGTACCCCTTCAACGTTTGGGCACGGGGGTTCCAGCACTCGGCGGCATGGCTCAAGGCCCTGCCGCGCACGGTCGCGGCTCTGGACCCAAAGAAAGCGGATCTGGTCGCATTCACCATCAGCCAGTGGCTCGAAGCCCTGTCGCCAACAAACTTCCTCCTGACGAACCCCGAACTCCTTGAACTCACGCGGCGGGAAGGCGGCGAAAATCTCAGACGTGGCGCGCAGTGTCTGATTGAAGACATCGCCCGCGTCACTGCCAAACAGGGCCCTGTGGGTGCCGAGCAATTTGCGGTCGGTACCGCGGTCGCAACGACACCGGGCAAAGTCATTTATCGAAATCAACTGATGGAACTGCTGCAGTACGTACCGACGACCGCGCAGGTGTACACCGAACCTATTTTGATCGTGCCGGCCTGGATCATGAAGTACTACATACTGGATCTGTCGGCACGAAACTCTCTCGTGAAGTATCTAGTCGATCAAGGCCATACCGTCTTCATGATTTCTTGGAAGAACCCGGAACCTGCGGATCGCGACCATGGCATGGATGATTATCTCGATCTCGGCCCATTGGCTGCTCTCGATGCCATCAACGCCATCAGCCCTGGGCGGCAGGTCCATGCCGCTGGTTACTGCATCGGCGGCACCCTACTGGCGATCACCGCTGCCGCCTTAGCCGCGCGCAATGCACAGCGCTTGGCCAGCATTTCGCTGTTCGCGGCACAGACGGACTTCTCTGAGCCTGGCGCGCTCTCGTTATTCATCAACCCCGACCAGTTAGCAATGCTCAAGACCCAAATGCTCGAGACCGGCGTGCTCGATGCGACCCAGATGAGCGGCGCCTTTCAGATGCTGCGGCCGCGCGAGCTGGTCTGGCAGCCAATCATTCAAAACTACGTCCAAGGTCAGCGCGAACCGCTGACCGACCTGATGGCATGGAATGCCGATGGCACGCGCATGCCGTACAAAATGCACACCGAGTATCTCTACCGTCTTTATTTAGATAACGAATTAGCGACGGGTCGGTTCCCCGTCCACGGGGTACCCGTGAGTCTGGAACGCCTCACGGCGCCGCTGTTCGTGGTCGGTACAGAAACCGACCATGTCGCCCCTTGGAAAAGTGTCTACAAGGCCGGGGCGCTCACGCGCTCACAGGATTACACGTTCTTGCTGACCAGCGGCGGACACAATGCCGGCATCGTCAGCGGACCGGTCAACGCCAAGCGCACACATCGCGTCAGCGCCGCAACCCCGACCGAGGCGCCGCTCAGCGCCGATGCATGGATAGTCAGCGTGTTACCCAAACCGGGCAGTTGGTGGCCGGTCTGGCAAGCGTGGCTGCAGCGACGATCCAGTGGACAAGTAGACCCACCGACACTTGGTGCGCCAAAGGACGGGTATTCCGTCCTCGGCGATGCCCCCGGCAACTACGTGCACGGCTAACCGGCCTACTCAGCGCGCACCCGACAGCGCGCGCATCAAGCGATAGTTGAACTCAAGCGAATCATAGAACCGAGCAACACCGACCCGTTCATCACGGCCATGCGCGCGAAGGTCTTCTTCGTCGACCACCGTACCGGAGACCCCATAGGTATGGAACCCACCGCGACGGAAGTAGACGTTGTCTGATGCACCCTGTGACATCACGGGCACCACCGGGATACCCGGCCAAAATGCGCCCGTTAGTGTTTCAACCACCCGAGTCACGGCAGGATCGAGAGGCTCTGCCGGGCTCGATAACGGGCCCCATGTCGCTTTCACCGCAATCGAAGGGTCATCGATGACACGAACAAAGGCGGCCACTACCGCATCGGCTTTCTCATCGGGCAGTAATCGACACTGCAGCGTCGCCACGGCACGCATCGGTAGTGCGCTCTCGCTCTGCCCGCCGGAAACCAGCGTCACCGGGCAGGTACTGTGCAATTGGGCGTTGATGACCGCGTTATCACGCAAGGTATCCAGGGCCGCCGTATCCGAGGGAGCCCCCAGTAGTCGGGCGATCGCCGCCGCCTCAGCAGAAGTTGCGCGCGGCTGCATTGCCCGCAGATAGTCCCGGCTCGTTTCACCGAGGCGCACAGGGAATTGATAAGCGTCGATTTTTACGAGCGCTCGCGCCAAGCGAGCGATTGTATTGTCTCGCCGCGGCAAAGAACTGTGTCCACCAGCACCGTTGGCGGTCAACTCATACGTGGCATAGGCCTTCTCAGACGTTTGCAGCGTATTCCAAAGTGGCTTTCCTGCCAGCGACAGCACCTTGCCCGCATCGCCATTGATCACCAAACCGGCATCGATCACGTCGCGGTGCTCAGCCACCATCCATTCGACGCCATTGGCGTCGCCACCGGCTTCCTCATCGGTATTGAAGAATGCGATTACGTCGCCATCCGGCACCTGTCCTTCTCGCTGCATGCGAATGAGATTGGCGCTTATAATTGCGACTTCATTCTTCACATCGATCGCCCCGCGCCCGTAATACCATCCGTCTTTTTCGGTGAGCGCAAAAGGCTCAAACGACCACGTGTCGCGTGTCGCTTCGACTACGTCCAGATGGGAATTAAAGAGGACGGCCTTCGCCTTGCCACGACCGCGCAAGCGCACCACAATATTCATCTTGTCGGGGCGCGGACCACCGGTCCAAATATCGCCATCCGCAAACCCAGCCGCGCGAAACCGTGCGGCGAGCGCCTCGACGGCTTTCGCAGAGCCCACTGCATGGGTGGTATCCAGACCCACGAGCTCCGCAAACAGATCGTGCGCTAAAACCTGATACTCCGCGGGCGACGCGGGACGGTCGGGCGCCGCCGCCAAAGCGAGCACCGGCAAAATCGTGCCAACTAATACAAAAAGATTGCGACGCTTCATGGGTGGCTCCGTGTGTACAACAACGATACCGGCACTGTGCCGGTTCTACCTGCAATGGACAACCGCGGTCTCAATTGACGATCAGCAAGAGATCTTTGGCATCGACCTGCTGACCCGGTCGGACCAGCACTTCAATAATCTCCGCCTCCCGCTCCGCACGCACCGCTGCTTCCATTTTCATCGCCTCCAAGGTCAACAGGGTATCGCCCGGATAAACCCTCTGACCGACCTTCACTGCGACGGTCGCAACATTACCTGGCATAGGGGCGGCGACATGTTTGGGATTTCCATGATCGGCCTTGCGGGTCGGAGCCTTGCGCGCAACTTTGCTGCGATCGGCAACCCGAACGGACCGAGGCTGCCCATTGAGCTCATAGAACACGGTACGCGAGCCATCATCATGTACATCGCTGGTCGCCACGAAACGCACAAACAACGTTTTTCCACGTTCAATATGAATGTCAAATTCGTCGCCCGGCGCAAGCCCGTAGAAGAAGACCGGAGTAGGCAATACCGACACATCGCTGAACTTCACGCGCTCCTTCGCGTAGTCGGCAAACACCTGCGGATACATCAGATAGGACGCAAACTCCTCATCCGTGATGGTGCGATCTACTTTGGCCTCGGCGACCGTCCGCAGCGCAACCAGGTCTGCCGGTGGCAAGATTTCGCCAGGCCGCACCGTCAAAGGGGCCCGTCCCTGCAAGACCTTGCGCTGCAGAGTCACTGGGAAGCCGCCCACCGGTTGACCGATATCGCCGTGAAAAAACTGCACGACCGATTCAGGGAACGCGACTTCGTAATCGGGCGCCTCAACCTGCTCACGGGAGAGACCCGAGGTCACCATCATGATGGCCATGTCGCCGACGACCTTGGAACTGGGCGTCACTTTTACTATGTCGCCAAACAACTGATTAACGTCGGAATACGCTGTAGCCACCTCCGGCCAACGATGATCTTCAATCCCTAACGCACGCGCCTGTTCCCGTAGGTTGGTGTACTGGCCTCCCGGCATACCATGCAAATAGACCTCGCTGGTACCCGATCGGATGTCGCTTTCAAAAGCGCCATAACAATTGCGAACCTGTTCCCAGTAGGACGAAATTAGGCGCAAGTGGTCGGAATTGAGGCCGGGATCGCGCGCTGTATGGCGCAGTGCTGCAGCAATCGATCCCAAATTCGGTTGCGAGGTCAGCCCACTCATAGAGTCGATCGCAGCATCTACCGCATCGCAACCCGCCTCGACTGCGGCCAGTACACTAGCCGCGGCGATGCCGCTGGTATCGTGAGTATGGAAGTGTATGGGTATCGAGATCTCGTCTTTGAGCGCCTTGATTAAGGTGCGCGCTGCCTCCGGTCGGCACAACCCGGCCATATCCTTAATGCCCAGTACATGGGCACCCGCACGTTCTAGTTGCCTAGCCAAATCCACGTAGTACTGCAGATCATACTTGGTCTCACGCGGATCCGAGAGATTGCCCGTGTAACAGATGGCTGCCTCAACGACTTTCCCGGTTGCCCCGACAGCATCGATGGCAACCCGCATGTTTTTTATCCAATTGAGCGAATCGAAGATGCGAAAAACATCGACTCCGCCTTTTGCCGCTTGTTCGACAAAATAACGCACAACGTTGTCAGGATAATTGGTATAGCCAACAGCATTGGCAGAACGCAGCAACATTTGTAGTAAAAGGTTCGGCATCGACTGCCGCAACTTCGATAAGCGATCCCACGGATCTTCCTTGAGGAATCGCATTGCGACGTCGAAGGTAGCACCGCCCCAGCACTCCACTGAATACAGTTCTGGCAGCAGGCTCGCGTAATAAGGCGCGATAGCGACAAGGTCGTGGGTCCGCACTCGGGTAGCGAGCAAGCTCTGGTGCGCATCGCGCATCGTAGTGTCTGTGACCAGCACGCGATCGGATGCAAGCATCCAGTCGGCAAGCCCCTTCGCGCCGCGCACATCTAGGATCTGCTTGGTACCATTCGGCGGCGGTGGCAAAACCATCTTCGGTTGCCGCGGTGCGGCGAGGTGCGCTGGGCGGGTCCTGTTCTTTACTTCGGGGTTGCCGTTGACGATCACGTCGCCAACGAAATTCAAGAGACGCGTTGCGCGATCTCGGCGCTTCGCCGTCTTAAACAATTCTGGCGTTTGGTCAATAAATTTCGTGGTGTAGGTGCCATCCGCGAAGGAAGGATGGTTGATTACCTGATCGAGAAAACGCAGATTGGTCGTCACGCCTCGTATGCGAAATTCCCAAAGCGCTCGGTGCATACGCCGTACGGTTTCTGCAGCAGAGGGGGCCCATGCGGTCACCTTCACGAGCAGAGAATCGTAGTAACGACTGATAAATGCGCCAGAATATGCTGTTCCTGCGTCCAGCCGAATGCCGAATCCAGCAGGACTACGATAAGCCGTGATACGGCCGTAGTCAGGGATGAAGTTATTCTCAGGGTCCTCGGTCGTGATGCGGCACTGCATCGCGTGGCCGGTTACTCGGATCTCATCCTGCATCGGAATACCCGATTGCGTTGAACCAATCTGGGCCCCTTCAGCAATGCGAATCTGCGCTTTCACAATATCAATGCCGGTCACAACCTCGGTGACGGTATGCTCGACTTGGATGCGCGGATTGACTTCGATGAAGTAGAAATTACCCGTATCGGCGTCTTGTAAAAACTCAACCGTACCCGCATTGCGATAATTCACTGCCCGACCGATCCGCAGCCCAAGCTCGCAGAGCGCCCGGCGCGCTGCATCGTCTAAAAAGACAGTGGGGGCGCGCTCAACCACCTTTTGGTTGCGGCGCTGTACCGTGCAATCGCGCTCCCAGAGATGCACGAGATTCCCATGCGCATCACCGAGAATCTGGACTTCAACGTGACGGGCTCGCCGTACGAGTTTTTCTAGGTATACCTCATCGTTGCCAAAAGCCGCTTTCGCCTCGCGGCGGGCTGCTGCCACCAGTTCTGGCAGCGCCGCGGCATCCTCAATGACACGCATCCCGCGCCCACCGCCACCCCAGCTGGCCTTGAGCATGAGCGGGTAGCCGACCTCGGCCGCGAGCCGTTCAATCTCCGCCGCATCGGCTGGCAAGGGCCCGGTGGCCGGCATCACGGGGACCCCCGCTTTAAGCGCCAGTTCTCGAGCCGCAACTTTATTGCCCAACATCCGCATCGTCTCGGGCAATGGGCCAATGAAAATTAGTCCAGCGTCGGCACAGGCCTCCGCGAAGGCAGGGTTTTCTGAGAGGAAACCATAACCTGGGTGGATCGCGTCGACGTTGGCCTCGCGAGCAACGCGAATAATGTCGGAAATATCCAGATAGGCCTCAACCGGGCCCTGTCCATCGCCGACCAGATAGCTCTCGTCGGCTTTCGTCCGGTGCAAGGAGAATCGATCTTCGCGCGAGTGGATCGCGACCGTACGGATACCTAATTCGTTTGCGGCCCGCATGACCCGAATCGCAATTTCGCCGCGATTAGCGATCAAGATCTTCTGAATGCGGCCCCGAGCTGGGTTCTGAGCAGGCATCAACAATCCATTGGACCCGAAGGGCCCGGCGAGGCAAGAGGGAGGCGCATGATAATACCCTCTTCTCGCACTGCAATAATTTTACGATCTTAAGCAGGCGACACCCGGCAGCTTGGCGGGCCGGGTTGCATAGGGACCTCTAAGGTGCCGCGGCCCGATGATTCTCAGGGGCTTAGGCAACCTTCGGGGGCTTGCGAAAGTAGCCCGTCTTCATGGCGGCGTAAGAAGCCTCACTATCGACAAACGTTTGGTTCCTCCCACGGGTCTTGGCCTGATAGAGTGCCTCGTCGGCGGCCTGCACGATGCCACCGGCAGACCGTTCCATCTGCGGCACCACAAAGGCCATACCCACCGAAACGGTCACCCGATCCGATACGTCAGACGCGCCATGCCGGATTGCAAGGGCAGAGACCTCTGCATGTATACGCATGGAGAGTTCTTCCAGATACTCAGGGGTGGTGTCGTAGAGGATAATGGCAAACTCCTCGCCACCGTACCGCGCCGCGTAGTCGAGTGGACGACGCGCACAGCGTGCTAAGGCCTGCGCCACCTTGCGCAGACAATCGTCACCACCACGATGACCATGCTCGTCATTGTATCGCTTGAAGTAGTCAATATCGATCAAGATCATCGCCACCATGTCGCCTTCACGTTGCGCGTTCGACCAGCGGCTATTGAGGCACTCATCAAAGGCAATACGGTTGTATAAGCCCGTCAAGCCATCGCGCACGACCGTTAAGGACAATTCGCGCAACTGAAATCGTTCCAGAAAATGATGCCGGATGCCTTCCTCAACGGAATAACTGACGGTCGCCGAGACGATGAAAGCAACAAGCAGCACGCTGGCGTTATACAGCACTGTTGATTCTGGGATTCCGGCGCACAGCGCTGTGGCCAGATAGAGAGCCCAAACCAGCGCACCGACGGTGATGGCTTCCTTGAAAAGCATCCCCAACAGGAAGCCAGAAAATAAGGTGTAGATCAGCACGCCAGAGAAGAGCGCACCCAACCCATCCACTTCGGCGCGGATATCCACCAAAATAATCCCGAAGCCGAGGAGGACAGATAGCCAGGTCACCCAGCGTAGGTACATCCGGTGCGGACGTCGGTGGTAGGTCAACCCGATCAGTATGCCAACAACCGGCACGAGCCCACCAATTTGGACGACATACAGTCTGGTATAGGCCACTTCGTCCACTACCAGCGCATCCGCCAAAGCAAACGTCAGAAGAATGCTGAGGGTGAAAAAAAGGTTAGCTCGAATTCGTGTCAATCGGTCATGGACGAACTCGCGTCGAAAGTACGCCTCCACGCCCAACTCATCAAAGCGCAGCCTCTCAAAGCCTTTCTTGAGCTGTCGAGCAATCGACGATTCAGCGATGATCAGTTTTTGGGTTTCTTCAGCATTCACGCGGGTTTGCCCTGATTCAGCCGCCTCCATCGGATGGCTCGGCACGACCAGTAAACCGCGAGAGCGCCTCAAAAACTGTGGCGCGGCGCACGAAACCAGCGCGCACCTGAGCGCGATTCGAATTATGTCTCATGAAAATCTGTTAGTCGGCGAAATAGTCGGCCAAGTATTCACGGAATGGGCCTTGGTCGGCCGCTTCAATACGCGCGTGTGCCTCGAGGGAGTCTTCTGCCTCGGTCACAAACTCATTTTTGCGCGGGTCGGGCAGTATGGCGAGGTCTCGGAAGTAGTCTCGGTACCCCACACTGGTACGGTAGGCGAAGTCGTAGAAAGACTCCCCACTGCCTTGGAGCTCGCGGAGGATTCGCGCCGACGGGGTTGCCGAGGGGTCCTCAAACTTGCTACGAGCCGTTCTCAGAGCCGCTGTATAGGGCCGCGTCGGGTCAGCGCCATCCAGCAGTTCGCAAACGCCTTCCATCGCGTCGAGGATCTCCGTACCCCAGACGGCCAGCGGCCGCGGTCGGCCATCGAGCATGAGATCCAGCCCCGGCTGCCGCCCACGTCGCGCCACGGTCGCGTGGTTGGCGTCCAGTACGTCCTGCTCTGAGGGCGAGAATTTCGGGCTAGGGGCAATAACGCAGAACGCGGCAAAAGCTTCTAGAAATCGCAACTTATTCTGATTCACACCGACCGGATCAAGCACGCTGACATCCAGTGAGCGCATCTCGACATACTGCACGCCGGCTCTACGCAGCGCCTTGGTCGGGCGCTCGCCTGACCGTGCGACGCGCTTGGGTCGAATGAATGCGTAATACTCATTTTCGATCTGCAGCAAGTTGGCATTGAGCTGCCGCCAGTCCCCCTCCACTTCGACACCCAGCGCCTGATACGGGGCGTGTGGGGTCGCAATAGCTGCAGACAGATCTCGAATGTACTCATCGAGAGAGTTGACAGAAATCGATAGGCCCCCTTGATTCTTATTACGATATCCAAGATCGCTCATACGCAACGAGGTGGCGTATGGGGAGTACAAAGTACCCTGTCCTAAGTCTTCTAGGCCGTGATCATCGCGGCCGGCGACAAAAGAGCGACACACCGCAGGTGAAGCACCGAATAGATACGGAACGATCCAACCGTGGCGGCGATAATTACGCAGAACACCGAAATAGGCCTCCGACATGAAAGCAGTGTCAGGCCCACCAGCACGACCAGCGATCGCCGCCCACACTTCCCAGAAATGCTCCGGAAATGAGTAGTTAAAATGAACACCAGAAATAGCCTGCATGATTCGCCCATAGCGAATACCTAAGCCGCGCCGGTAGATATTTTTCATCCTCCCGACATTCGATTTCCCAAACTCTGCAATGGGCACACTGGCATCGCCCTGTAGTCGGCACGGCATACTCGTAGCCCACAGCACCTCGTCGCCC
>Ga0194041_10000580_pt1 | contig 14892 bp, 11 predicted proteins | sample JunL449m_MetaG_FD_160082 | JGI IMG/M metagenome (GOLD analysis project Ga0194041, IMG submission 160082) | Anoxic zone freshwater microbial communities from boreal shield lake in IISD Experimental Lakes Area, Ontario, Canada - Jun2016-L442-9m | ecosystem: Environmental > Aquatic > Freshwater >...
GCCATCGGTGTGGTCGCAAGGTGCTGCAGAAGGAGCGGGTCATCGGGGCCGACGGGATAGGGCCAGGGCTCTGGGTCGGCAAGGAATTGCAGTGCTTTCATGTTGGATTTTCGCCCTTCGTGGCGTCAGTTGGGATAGAGGCTGCTCGCACGGCCACGAGTACTGCAGCGAGCAGATCTTCGGTGGTGACGCCCATGAGTTGGTCGGCCTGATGCACATCTTGTGCTTCAAACACGGTGCTGATCCGTTGACGTAGGTCGTCGCTGTTGCTGCTGTCGGCACCTAGGAGCGCAGCCGCCACACGGTCCATCACATCAGGTGGAGACACGTGCATATCACCAGCCATCATGGCTGCGAGAACTCGCCCATCGGGGGCAAGGGCGACTCCGGCACGACAGAGCTTGCGGCCCTTGAAGTTGCCGAAACCACAGCAAGAACCCGAGGGGGCATCCAAGAGAAACTGATCCGAGGAGATACGGCGAATGGACTCAGGTGAACCGACCCTGCCCGAAGCCTTTGCTACCCCTTTGGCTTCGCCTGGGGAGAGGGCGCTGAGTTCTAGGTCGACTCCCGCTGCAGACATTGATTCGATGATTGCATCGCGGAGTTGTTCATAGCTGACCGGGTGACCAACAACTTGTTCGGCCGTGCAGACGTACTCGGTCATGTCCTTGACGATCTTGTCTTTGAACTTGTCTTCAGGGATTCGCACTACCTGCAAGTAGGTGGTCAGGTCTGGTGGAGCGAGGTTTAAGAAGCCGCCGATTGAAACACAAGCAACAACGTCTTGGGCAGTGAGGGCACCAAGCTTGCGCCCGTTCCAACGCAGATCCGAGGAGCCCTCGAAGTGCACTTCACTCAGGCCGACGCGGCGCAGAGCGTCAGAGAAAAGCACCTGAAAAGTTGCAAGCAACGCGTCAAGGTCGTTGGTGTTGACCCCAATAATCTGGATGTCTTTGGGCAGCAGAAAGCCCCACATCATGGAGCACTCGGCCTGATAGTACGCAGTGCCTCCGCCGTAGAAAGAGCGGCGCATGACCGAGATGTTCAGCTCCTCACATTTTTCTAGGTCCAAGGTTGAGTCCACGTCATCGAACCAACCCACATTGAGGTGTGTTTCGCCCCAGATACTGGTTTGCAAGATTGGCCGGCCCTGTTCAAGGACAGAGCGCACGAGCACCGGCATGGTTGCGGCATTCTCATAGGGCCCTTGCCGGCCTAGATCTAGCCATCTCCACTGCTCGCGCTCCATCTAGATCCCCTTGGTCCGCGACTCGCTGTCAGATGTTAGCTGACACTCGTGTCATGTTTCTTGGGTTCAGCTACGGTTCTGTTATGGACCAAGACGAGTCACCTGAGCTGAGATCCACAACTGCTGAGGAACTCATCCGGCAGACTCTCGCTCGCTACTGCATGTTCTGTGACGATGGCCGCTTCGAGGAGTGGGGTTTGCTTTTCACTGTTGGCACACAGCTACACGTGATGGGCACTACCCACTCCGGAAGGGACAGAGTGCAGGCGTTTATTGAGGCTGGCCAACCACCAGAACTGCGTGGAAAGCATGTGGTGATCAATCCACTTATTTTGGTCTCGGAGGATGCGAGTTCGGCGCAGTGCTGGAGTGATTTTCTTTTCGTGAACCGTAAAGGGGTCATTACGACCACCGGCCGGTATCACGATGAACTCGTTGTGGAACCTGATGGTGTGTGGAGATTTGCGATTCGAGAGATTGTCTTTACAGGTGAAGAACCACAGCTTCTACAGCCTCCCCCTGCCTAGGCGCTGTTGCTCAGGGCTGTTGCTCAGGGCTGTTGTAGTGAGTCAGCCCGATCCCGGGTATCCGCCGCCGCCGTACTCTGCATCGAGTGTCTCGTAATCAATCGGCCAACCCAAACGCGGGAGCGGCTCGGTTCGAAACACAATGCTCTTTGGTTTTTTGTAAGAAGCAATGCGGGACTTCACCAACTCAATCAGCTCAGCCTCGGTGATCTCTGCCCCGTCGTTGAGCACAACGATTGCGCAGACTGATTGTCCCCAAGTTGGGTCAGCGATGCCGATGACGGCGGATTCACGAACGGCATCTTGTGCGTTGAGTGCAGCCTCAACCTCGGCGGGGTAAATATTCTCTGCTGCGGACTTGATGAGTCGACCCTTCGGCCCCACGAAACTCAGCGACCCGTCGAGCTCTCTTCTGCCAAGGTCGTTTGTGTGGTGCCAACCACCGGCCTGACGGCGCTGCGTTTCTTCGGGGTGATTGCAGTAGGCCGACATGACCTGTGGCCCTGCGGCCACGATTTCCCCTGTCTCACCACTGGCAACCTCTTGCCCATCCGGGTCGAGGATGCGAACTCTGACCATGGGAGAGGCCCGGCCCGCTGACCCTACGCAGTCACCACCGACAGCATTAAACGTGAGCATCCCCATGACTTCGGTCTGCCCAAAGCCGGCAGGTTTGACTGCCCAGGGTGAGTCATCCACGGTGATCATCGCATTCCACTCTGGCTTACCGCGAAAGCTTCGCAGCGTGGAGAGATCATAGGGGGAATTGCCACTTTGATCTGGCGCGTTGAACTCGAGGATTTGATCGATGGTTGGACCCATCAGGAACGCACCCGTACAGCCTTGGTCTTGAATCAGAGCGCACACTGCCTCGGCCTCAACTCTCGGGAGGAACAAGTTGGTTCCGGCCATCACCAGGGTGGCCAGCGTGGTCATCAGGGTCGCAACATGAAACAGCGGACCCGAGTTGAGGTATCGGTAGCTTGCATCGATGCGCTGCAAGTTCGCCATCATCAGACTCTGAATCAGCAGTGCGTTATGCGAGAGCAGCGCACCGTTGGGAGTCCCAGTGAATGCTGCGGTGTACAACATGAGTACTGGGTCTTCGGCCTTGGGCTGCACAGCGATTGGCCTGTCTTGTGGATCAATCAGCTGACCCGAGGCCAGAAATGCCTCGTAGCTATCTTCATCTCCCCCCGCTGCTGCGTCATGTTGAAGCCAGATCGCAGAGCTCGTGGATGCAGCGTCTCGGGCTGCTCGAATGGTGTCGCCAACCTCTTCCTCTTGCCAGATGACTACCGAGGGCTGCGAATCTTGCAGAACGAACGCAGTCTCATCTGCGGACTGCCGCCAGTTTGCTATACAGCAGACTGCTCCAAGTTTGGCGGCAGCACCGAGGCACTCAATGATTCGAAAGCTGTTCTGGCCGAGCCACAAAATGACGTCGCCCTGGCCCACCCCGGCTTGTGTGAGCGCTGAACTTAGCTGGTTGATTCGGTCGTCCAGCTGTGGCCAGGTCAAGCTCATCTCGCTGTCTACCGTGGCGAGTCGATCGGGGTAATTACGCCGATGCTCTCGGAAGGTGTCGGCCAAGGTGAAGCTATGAAGTCGTTCTTGATTCATGGAAATATCCTGCAATCTTCGTCTGGTCGGGTCTGGTCTGGTCTGCTTCGCTTCAAGTCGGGAGAGCGGGTAACTCGCGCTTGAGGACTTTGCCCGTTGGGTTGCGAGGTAACTCGTCTAAGAAGGTGATGACGCGTGGGACTTTGTAATCAGCAAGTCGCTCGCCGCAGAACGCGATGATTGACTCAGAGTCGGGAGTTGCTCCCGCTCGAAGCACCACCCATGCTCCGACGTCTTCACCGAGCACCTCGTGCGCAACAGCAGCCACAGCGGCCTCGGCAATATCTGGATGTTCGTAGAGAACCGTCTCGACATCGGTGGCGTACACGTTGTTTCCGCCGCGAATGATGACCTCTTTGGCACGGCCAACGATGTACAGATAGCCGTCCTCATCTAGTCGGCCAAGGTCGCCACTGTGCAGCCAGCCGTTCTGCCAGGTGGCTGCCGAGGCAGCGGGGTCTTTGAAGTACTCGCGTTGCGAGTCCCCAACACCAATAAGAATCTCGCCGATCTGCCCGGCTGTAACTTCAGCACCATCTTCATCGGCGATCCGGATCTTGGTACCCATGGGTATTCCTACCGACCCGGGCCTTCGTTCAACCTCTTCTTTGGGCAGGTAGGTGAACGAGGTTCCCGACTCAGTCATTGAGTAGTTGTTCGTGACCGAGGCCTCGGGCAGCAGTTCCGCTAGGCGGCGATGTAGGCCTGCAGGCAGCGGTGCTGACCCGATCGAGACCAACTGCAAGCTCGATAGATCGGCGTCAGCGATGCGCTGGTGGCTCATTAAGAGCTGTGCGGTTGCTGGTACCAAAAAGGCCATCGTGGGTCGGCGCTCTTCAACCGTATCGAGCCAATTGCCAGCATCGAATTTGGACTGATACAGCGTGGTCATGCCCATCTTCATCGGGTTATAGATGAAGCTCAGGCCAGCGAAGGTGAACAGCGGCGAACTGTGCAGCCAGGCCTTGGAACTCCACTCGGGGGTGCCGTTCGCAATGATGTGAAGGCCGCAGTGGCGCACGGCGATCCCCTTGGGAATACCCGTCGTGCCAGAGGTGTACATGATGTCGGCTAGGTCGTCATCGCCGACGGGAACTCGAAACGAAGCATCTGACTCGCCTGCAGCCTCAGGCCAAGATCCCTCTGTTGCTTCAAGGATGATTCGCAGTGAGGGAATCGACTCGGAGCGAGCGGCCTCAAGCGAAGCACGCAGCGTGGTTGAGGTAAGAGTCGCCGTTGGCTCGGCATGGCCGAGAACGGTGGCCAACTCGCGAGTTGAGAGCCGCGTGTTGGTGGGCACGGCAACAGCGGCGGCTTTGTGAATTGCTGCATAGGCGATGATCCACGCGAAGACCTGAGTGGTCTCGAGATACAAAGCAACTCGATCTCCAGGGGCTACTCCTGAAACCACTAACTGCCGGGCTAAGCGATTGGACTCTGCCTCCCACTCAAGAAAACTCAGTGAGTTTCCAGTTCGGAGATCTACATACGCCTGTTTTTCGCCGTAGGTGCTCGCCATATAACTGAGCTGATCAATGAGAAGTGCCATGGCTGGGCTATTCACCAAATCCCATGGCGGGTCGCCCCGTGGAATGCTCGCCAAAAAGCTCGGCAGACTTGGCTTGTAACTCATCCACCGTCCACTGCTGGCCCGAATTATCGATACGGCCGATGCGATGCCACCCAGACATCAGATGCACTTTGTCTCCGTTGACCACAAAGACCTGCCCCGTAATTCCAGCTGACTGCTCGGCAGCAATCCAAGCGACAACCGGTGCAATATTTGCTGGGTCCCACTCATCAAAGGCGCCCTCCTCAGGCAGGAGTGAGCCAAGGACGCTCTCGGTCATCCGAGTGCGAGCACGAGGAGCAATTGCGTTAACAGTGACTCCGTACTTGTGCAGTTCTCGGGCAAGCACAACAGTCATTGCCGCAATCCCAGCTTTTGCCGAGGCATAGTTAATCTGCCCCGCAAGTCCATACAGCCCCGACTCCGAAGCAGTATTGATGATGCGGCCAGAGACCCCTGACTCGCCAGCCTTTGATCGGTCCCGCCAGTGGCACCCGGCAAAGTGCGCGCAGGCAGCGTGGCCTTTGAGGTGCACTCGAATCACGTCATCCCACTGCTGCTCGTTCAGCGAGAAGCTCATAGCGTCACGGATGATTCCAGCGTTATTCACTAATACGTCAAGCTGCCCAAATTCACGAACGGTTGCAGCTACCGCCTGTTCTGCTCCGGACCAAGTTGCAATATCGGCAGTGTTCGGAGCTGCAGACCCTCCTGCTGCGGTGATTTCCTCGACTACCTCTTGAGAGAGTTCCGAATCGACGTCATTCACCATGACCTTGGCGCCAAGGGCTGCGAGGCACAGCGCCTCTCCTCGGCCAATGCCCCGCCCGGCGCCCGTAACGAGCACTGAGCGTCCAAGAAGAAGTTGATCGGTTTGCATAAGCGCTTCGCTCCTGATTCGGCTGCTCCCCGGCAGCGTAGGAATCGTAGCCATCTCTGCTGACGCGTGTGTCAGGTAGGATCTGACCCTTGCCGAAACGGGGGTATCTACAACATGGCGAATCAGACTGAATCGGGCGATATTTCCCCGACCATGCCAGTAATCCTGAGCGCATGTCGCACGCCGATTACTGATTCTTATAAGGGCTCGCTGGCCAGCGTGGACGTTCGTGACTTGGCCGCATTGGTGGTCACTGAGTCGATTCGGCGAGCGGGTATCGATGCAGCGCTTGTGGACGATGTGGTGCTCGGTGAGGTGTTGCAGGGCGGCGGATGTATTGCGCGTTACGCAGCCATCGCGGCGGGTCTGCCCGCTGACACTCCTGGGCTCTCGATGAACCGGCAATGTGCCTCTGGACTGTCTGCCGTCTCTGTTGCGGCGGCGAGCATTGCTGCTGGGATGGATGAGGTGGTGGTGGCTGGCGGTGCCGAAAACATGACGCAATCCCCGCTGACCTATCGCAAGGCGCCGTACCCGTACGGCGCACCTGAGCAGTTCATTTCACCCTCACATCCTGACACTGCAGATGCACCAAATATGAACATGATGGTCACGGTCGGCGAGAACACGGCTCGGGAGCTCGGTATTACTCGCGAGCAGGTCGATCAGTGGGCTTGGGACTCCCATCGTAAAGCAGTCGCTGCGATGGCAGAGGGCCGCTTTGTTGATGAGATCGTTCCCGTGTCCGTTCCCGGTATGGGCGGCACCGTGTCGGTAATTGATACCGATGAGCACCCCCGAGCGAATTCCACGCTCGAGAAACTTGGGTCGCTTCGGGTTCTGTCCGGGTGGCCTGACGGAGTGGTCACGGCGGGCAACTCCTCACCGCTCAATGATGGTGCAGCAGCACTAGTTGTGGCCTCGGCCGCAAAAGCACAGCAAGAGGGGATCGAGCCGCTTGCCCGGATCAGATCTTGGGCCGCTGCAGGTGTTGACCCAGCTCGAACAGGCCTAGCTCCAACGGTCGCAATTCCGCGAGCACTACATCGAGCAGGCCTCACACTCGAAGATATTGACCTGATTGAAATTAACGAGGCCTTTGCTTCGATGACCGTTGGGACTATTGAAGTTCTCGGCATCGACCCGGCAAAGGTCAACGTGAACGGCGGCGCAATTGCGCTGGGTCACCCCGTTGCCGCATCGGGAGCGCGGCTCGTGGTGACCATGGTGTACGAGCTTCGTCGCCGCGGCGGCGGTACTGGCGTAGTCGCCCTGTGCGCAGGTGGAGGCATGGGTGCTGCCATGGTGATTGAAGTTCCCGACTGCTAGCTGGCCGGTGCTGACTAGGTGCTGACTAGGCCTCCACGACCCGCTTGAGCTTGTAACCCGATCTTGGAAGAGTCTCTCGATCAAGCACCGATACCTCGGCTTGCATCTGAAGTTCATCACGAACAACTGCGCAGATCTGATTATTGATCTGCTCCTTATCTCCACCAGATACGCCTACTTCTATGCGGATTTGAAGCGGTCCTTGGGTTCCCTGTGGGTTCACCACCACAAACTCCAAGGTGGGGTCAACCAATTGCGGCACCCCGCTTGCCAGCACACGTTCAAGGTCGGTCACCTGAAAGTGCACACCTTGGCAAGAGAGCAAGTCTTTGAATCGCCCGCCCCAAAATCCCCGCTTGGTGGTCTCGCCTGTGGGGCATGGCGAACTATCAAACATTGCTGCCTCTTCAAGGTCATAGCGAAGCAGACCGTTGTCTCGGTCGAGTGTGGTGACGACTAGGTTGCCCCACTGCCCTTCGGGCACGTCTGTGCCCGTATCGGGGTTGATTGCTTGGACAATCGCCCAGTCCTCATGGATATGCGCCCCATCGCTCACGTTGTTGGGCCCACCGATAAACCCGTAGCACTCAAAGCCAGCAGTCATCAACGGCATGAGTCCGCGACCAAAGCCCCCCATCTGAAAGTCAGGGAAACCGCAATCCACTTTGAGGTCCACGCCGAGCTTGGCTGCTACCTCTTGGAAGCGGTGTTGAGACAGCGTGACCATCGAGAGGTCGGGGTGAATCCGCTGCCACATCCGGATTCCTTGTTCGGCCAACTCATCGGTGTCTGGTGGGGCCACCCACAAGTTTAAGAAGCCAAAGTATTCAAGGGTTCCCGACAGCATCAGGCCGCCGCCGTACAGGTACGCCGGATGGCTGTGGGTCACGATTTGCCCAGGGCGCCAGCCGTTACGCCACCAGTTTCTAGCCGCAGATTCGTACTCAACCCAAAGGTCGTGGCGGGTCAGGATGGTGACGGTGGGCGTACCCGTGGTTCCTGTGGATTGCCCGACGCGTACACAGTCATGGATCGAGGTGAATCGATAGTCGCCGAGTGGGGGATGTTCAGACTCGGAGTCTCGGAGGTCTTGTTTGAGCGTGGTCGGAATGGAGTTCAGATCTTCCAAACTGTTGATGTCGCCAGGGCCCGTTACCCCAGCAGACTCAAGCTTGCGGCGAAACAATCCAACATTGGAATCGAACACCTTTCCCACCATGGTGCGCAGACGATGCAGTTGAAGTTCCTTGCGCTTTGCAGGGTCCATTGTTTGCATCTCTGGGTCCCAGTGAGCTTGGTCAAGGGAGCGTGTTGGTGGTCCGAGGACCTCGGGACCGTAAGACGGCATCTTTTCCTCCATGGCGGATGTGGTGTCTGCGTTGACAGGATACGCTCCCGAACTGACGTGTGTGTCAGGTTTTGCTAGGGGCTGTTCCTCGGGGGGTGGCGAGCGAATGAACGTAACAATTGGCATCGATATCGGAACCACCTCTGTCAAGGCAGTGATCGCCTCAGAGGACGGAACGGTGCTGGGGTCAGTGCGTCTCGACCACGCTGAGCGGTCTCTCACCAAGAGCACCAAATTCGGCAGGGTTGAACACGATGCTGCACGAGTCTGGCGAGAGTCTGTGCTTGAGGCTGCCACGGGACTTGCGCGTCTCGCATCACAGGCCGGCCACCGCGTGATTGGCCTAAATGTTGCAGCGATGGTTCCCTCACTTTGCGCAGTGGACTCGACAGGAGTTCCACTCGGTGAGGGTCTGCTCTACGGCGATGACCGCACCGTCGGTGGCCTGCGAGGGGCTGACCCGTCAACCTCGGGTGAGTCGGCGCGCATGTTGGCGCTACTGACAAAGCTCTACCCCGGGGCGGCCGGTTACTGGCCTGCTCAAGCCGTGGCGAACGCAGCACTGTGCGGCACAGGAGTTGTGGACTCCGTGACTGCGATGACGATGGTCCCGCTGTTTGATTTTTCTGGTTGGGATACGGCTGTGCTCGGGGCTGCGGGCGCTACTGCTGCACAACTCCCGCGGATCTCGTTCGGCGCCGAACCGGCTGGCATGGCTCTGGATCAGCTCGGCGCAGACCTGAGCGGAGCAGTGATTGGCGGGGGAACCATTGATGCCTTTGCCGAACAACTCGTAGCAGGTGCAGACCAACCGGGCGATGTGCTGATCATCATCGGAGCCACCCTGATTATCTGGGCGGTGGTTCCCGAATGGATCGAGATAGCCGGACTCTGGACGGTTCCACACACTGCACCGGGGATGGTTCTGGTGGGTGGCCCATCGAATGCCGGAGGACTCTTTAGGAACTGGGCCGGAAGATCGTTGAGTGAGCAGCCGGCCAACGCAGAAATCGAGCCAACTTCTGTGCCGGTCTGGTTACCGTTTATACGCGGAGAGCGCACTCCTTTGCATGATCCAACTCGGCGAGCTGAGCTTCATGATCTGGACATCACGCATGGCCCCGCATCTATGTGGCGCTCTGTCTATGAGGCCGCTGGATTTGTGACGCGCCGGCATCTTGAGCTGGCTGGGCTGCTCGAGGGAGGCGGAGGACCAACCGTTGCCAAGCGGCTCGTTGTTACTGGCGGTGGCTCGCAGGACCGCCACTGGGTGCAGGCCATTGCCGATGTTACGGGTCTACCCGCCGATTGTGTTGCGGTTCCTCAGGGGGCGGCGCTGGGGGCGGCCTATCTTGGTCGAGTCGCTGCTGGGGATGTGCCGGATGCATCTGGCGCGGGGCGCTGGGCTCGCGTCGGGGAACGCATTGAACCCGATCCAAACTTCTCTGAGGCTGTGTTGAATCGTTATGCCAGATTTGTTGAACTCAGCGGTCCGCCGTTCCAACCTGAACCAGAATCGAGGGAGTCGTGAGCGCACCACTTTCGGGAGTCACTGCACCATCCACGCTAGATCCGGATCGCTTGGAACTCGCGCGAGTTGCGCGTAGATGGCTGGGGGCCCATTCGCCCATTTCGGTGGTGCGGCAATCTTTGGAATCAGATTCCGAGGCTCTGCCGGATTTCTGGCCAGAATTGGTCGACCTCGGCTGGGTTGGATTGAGCGTCTCAGTGGAACAAGGTGGCCAAGGGGGTTCTCTGGCAGATCTTGCGACGGTGCTCGAAGAGTGGGGCTTGGCTGTGGCACCTGGCCCATTTCCAGCGTCAGCGCTGCTCGCAACCATTTTGGGTTCTTATGCCCCCGAACATCTTGCGCCGCTTCTTGCGGGGTCACCGGGGGCAGTGGCTGTAGGCGGAGGTGTGCTTCAGGGGGTCGACCATGGTTCATCGGTTCTGCTGACGGGTGAATTGAAACCAGTTGACGGAGGAGTACTCGCTGAATGGTTTCTGGTGCCGGTTGAGTTCGCAGGCGAGACAGAGGGCGAATCGAATGAGCACTGGTATCTGCTTCATCGTGATGAGTTGCAGGTGACCCCCCTTCGATCTGCCGACCCAGTGCGCCGACTGGCGTCTCTGACAGCACAGAATCTGTCTGTTAGCTCTGCGCGGCGTGTTCCAGTTCAGACTCATCAGGTGCGCGATCTGGCTGCTGTTCTACAAGCCGCTGAGTGCGTTGGAGTTGCAGCCTGGTGTGTCAGTACAGCGGCTGAGTATGCAAAGAATCGCGTTCAGTTTGATCGGCCCATTGGACAGTTTCAAGCAGTCAAACACCGCTGCGCGGATTCACTTTGCCGCTTAGAAGAAGCTCGGGCAGCGACTTGGGATGCGGCCGAACTCGATCCCCGTGATGAGCAATTCCCACTCGCGGCTGCAGTAACTGGAGCCTTAGCTGCAGTGGCGGCATTTGAGTGCGCTAAAGATGCCATACAGATTTTGGGTGGAATCGGGTACACCTGGGAACACGATGTTCACCTGTACCTTCGTCGCGCCACAGTGGCCCGGCACCTGAACGGTGACCCTGTGCCATGGCGGCTGCGAGTTTTGCAGCAGGTGCAGTCGGGGGTGCGCAGGTCAATGACCGTTGATTTGCCCGCATCAGCCGAGGAGTTCCGGCCAGAGGTGCGAGCCATGATTGCGAAACTGCAGCAGGTTGATCGCGAAAACTGGAACCGAGAACTTGCCGATGGAGGCTGGATTGCTCCCCATTGGCCCAAGCCTTGGGGTCGGTCAGCGAGCGGATTAGAACAACTTGTTATTGACGAGGAATTTCGCCAAGCAGGCATACGGCGACCGCATATCCAGATTGCTGGATGGGTAGTGCCCACCTTGATTGCACATGGAACCAGCGAGCAGCAGGAGCGATTCATTCGTGCGTCTCTGCGCTTTGATTTGCGTTGGTGCCAGCTCTTTTCTGAGCCCGGGGCAGGCTCGGATCTGGCCTCGGTCGCAACTCGTGCTGAGCGGGTGGAAGGTGGCTGGTCGTTAACGGGACAAAAGGTCTGGACCACGCTCGCCACCGAAGCAGACTGGGGGATCTGTCTGGCGAGGACGGATCCAACTGCTCCGAAGCATGAGGGCATCACTTGTTTCTTAGTGGACATGCGCACTCCCGGCATCGAGATTCGCCCGCTCCGTGAACTCACCGGGTTTGCCATGTTTAACGAGGTATTCCTTGATGAGGTCCTTGTTCCAGATGACTGCGTGGTAGGAGAGGTGAATGGTGGCTGGAGCTGTGCTCGCACCACCCTCGAGAACGAACGAGTGTCGATGGGATCGGGGTCATCGTTCGGTCCGGGGCTTGAATCGGTGCTGGATCTTGCAAATCGTGCAGAGTCTGCTCTAGATGCCCGAGTCGGAGACGTTCTGGGCGGGTTACTTGCATCGGCTCAGGCGCTATCAGCTATGGGTCTGCGAACTACCCTTCGGGCACTGAGTTCCGAACTTGAAACCGCAGCTGTGGGTCCGGGTCCCGAGGCCAGCATTCGTAAACTTCTTGGCGTTGAACATGAACAGCGGGTGCAGGAAGTGGGCATGGAACTCCTTGGTGCGACCACGGTGATTGACCAGGGTGATGGCGCCGTCTGGTTCGGAGGATTCCTCGGAAACCGAGCGCTCTCCATTGCCGGGGGAACCTCCGAGATCCAACGAAACGTCATTGCTGAACGCCTGTTAGGCCTTCCGCGTGACGAACTCCCAACATAAACTGACACGCGTGTCATACAGTGCAGGTTTACGTCAACGGGGGGCATACCAAATGAGTTCTGCACTTGAAGTCAACGTAGCCACCGGAGAAGCCAACCCGTACACGCCCTCGGTGGCTGCTGACCCAATACCTTTTTACGATGCTCTGCGAGCGCATTGTCCGGTGGCCACGATGGAAGGGATGGAAGGTGCCGGCGTCTACATCATCAGTCGCTATGAGGATGTTCGCTGGGCGCTCAAGCACCCCGAGATTTTTAGCTCCGACCTAGTCGCAGTAGATATCGGCCAGGACCGCCCGCTCATCCCGCTGCAGATCGATCCCCCCGAGCATGCAAAGTACCGGCGCGTGATTGACCCAACGCTTGGCCCTCATGAGATGGCACCGCTCGAAGACGAGATCCGGATTCGGGTCAATGAGGTCATCGACCAGTTTGCAGCTGATGGCCATGTGGATGCACACGCTCAGTTTTCGGTTCCGCTCCCCGGAAAAGTCTTTTTGCAGATGACTGGCCTGCCGCTTGATGACCTCGACCTGTTGCTCAATTGGAAAGATGAGATCATTCGACCAGGGGGCGGACTGTTACCTCCCGAAGAGGCAACGCCGCGTCGGCGAGCTGCTGGCGCTGACCTCTATGGCTACTTTGCCGATGTCTTGAAGGATCGGGCAGAAAATCCCGGGACGGACCTGCTCAGCAGATTTTTTGGTGCCGAGGTAGACGGCCGAGAGATGTCGAACGATGAGATGTTGGACATCTGTTATCTGTTCATTCTTGGCGGACTCGACACCGTCACCTCGACACTGGATTGCTCGCTTGCCTACCTTGCACAAAACCCGCAGTACCGTGCCGCACTCGTTGCGGACCCGAGCCGAATCCCTGCTGCGGTAGAGGAGTTGCTTCGCTTTCATACTCCCGTTATGCAGATTCTGAGAGTGATTAAAGAACCGACGGAGTTGCATGGGGTCAAGATGAATACGGGTGACACGGTGGTGTTGATGCTCGGTGCTGCGGACACTGATCCGGATGAGTTTGGTGATACTGCAGGGCAGTATTGCATCGACCGCGAAGTCAATCGACACCTAGCCTTTGGTGGCGGCCCGCATCGTTGCTTGGGATCTCATCTAGCCCGGCTCGAACTTCGTGTTGCGCTCGAGGAATGGCATCGGCGAATCCCCGAGTATCAGATCACCGAGGGGTTTGAATTGGCATATTCCCCAGGAATCCGAGAAGTAGAAAAGCTGCCGCTCGAGTTCAAGCCGCTCGAGTTCAAGCCGCTCGAGTTCAAGCCGGGAGAGTGAAGCAGTGAGCAGTCTGAAGGTTTTCTTGGAGGTTGAGGCCTGCACTGGCCATGGTCGTTGCTACTCCTTAGCTCCTGCAGTGTTTGGCTCTGATGACCTCGGTCATTGCGAAATCCTGCTTGCTGAGCCTTCCGAGGAACTGCGCGAGTCAACGCGGCGTGCTGTGGCAACCTGCCCAGAAGGTGCGCTCACCATTGAAGAAACAGCATGAGACTGCCCATCATTGATGCTGACGGTCATGTGTTCGAGCCATTTGATATGTGGACCGAGCGCCTGCCGGAGCAGTATCACGACCGGGCATGGCGCCGCGAGCGAGCAGCAGATGGCACGGAGCAGGTTCTGTTTTATGGCCATCCCACCACGATGGAATGGACCGTGGGAACGCTGTGCACTCCAGGCGGCCTCGCCGAGGGTGGCCGACTCGATATTGATCTCGACACCGAGGTTGACCGGGGCGTGGATGACCCGGTGCGACGTATTGAGTTGATGAACGAACAAGGCATTGCAGTCAGCGTGCTCTTCCCCACGATGACCTTGGGACTTGATGACATCCCTGAAGTGGATTTTCGCAACGCCTATGCGCGTGCCTACAACGAGTGGATCTGTGAGTTCTGTGCTGAAGATCCCATTCGGCTGCGCTGGGCTGGTGTCATCCCACTTGCAGATCTGGAGTTTGCCCTGGCCGAAGCAGAACGCGTTCTTGCTGCTGGGGCCACCACCGTGATGCTGTCACCAATCCCGACTCCTTCTGGCCAGACACTTGGAAGCCCAGAGCTCGATGCTTTTTGGTCGATGATGGAAACCGCTGGAGTGCCGGTGGTGGTACACGCATCAAACCCCGGGTCGCCTTCGCTTCGGATCCATAAGCTGCTCAAGAACCGGGCACAGTGGCAAATGGGAGTGCCGTTCCAGCTACAAATCGGAATCATGTATGTGATCGACGGCGGGGTACTGGAGCGTCATCCCAACTTGCAGGTCGGGTTCTTTGAAGGCGATGTTGGTTGGTTGCCGCATTGGCTGGGACGCCTTGACGAGACCTATCAGAAGATGGCGTTGGTGGTGGACGTGCCCGCCCGATCAGCCGTGGAACAGTTCAAAGCCCAGTGCGCGATCTCTGGTGAGCCAGCCGATTCTGGACTCGGCGCAACCGTTGAGTTGATTGGCGCAGAGAATCTTCTGTGGGCAAGCGATTGGCCGCACCAAGATGGTGCGTGGCCTGACCCGATCGCACTGCTGCGTGATCGTGCTGATCTGAGCAGTGAGCAAAAGCGCAGCATCTTTGTTGACTCGCCGGCTCGTTTTTATCG
>Ga0194041_10000582_pt1 | contig 14856 bp, 13 predicted proteins | sample JunL449m_MetaG_FD_160082 | JGI IMG/M metagenome (GOLD analysis project Ga0194041, IMG submission 160082) | Anoxic zone freshwater microbial communities from boreal shield lake in IISD Experimental Lakes Area, Ontario, Canada - Jun2016-L442-9m | ecosystem: Environmental > Aquatic > Freshwater >...
CTGCTCCTGCGCGACGCGCTCACCAATCCAGTCGACGGACTCCCACGTCACGCGTTCGGCCTGCCGCACGGCGTCGGCGCCGCTGTGCTTGGCCCACTCCTCGGCGACGCCCGCGATGCCAGCCGAAACCCAGCCGCCATTGCGACCGGACGCGCCAAAGCCCGCCACCTCGCGCTCAATCACGCGCACACGCAACGACGGATCAGCATCGAGTAGGGCATACGCGGTCCATAGACCCGTCATGCCTGCGCCAACAATCGCGACGTCACAATCCGTGTCGCCCTGCAGCGCGGGACGCGGCCGAATCGGGCCGGGGAAGGTGTCGAGCCAAAGGCTCCGATCGCGGATGTGGCGCTCGTCGCTCACGGCGTTGGCACCTTGGGTACGTTGGCCGCTGCGATTGCCACGGCAGCACGCTCGTGGTCCCAGAGCTTCGTGCTCGACTCGCCGCCGAGCGTGCCGTCCGGCACACCGCTCTCGAGGCCACTCAGCGTCTCGACCACACGCAGGCCGCAGTACGGCGTGTACATGTCGGAGTAGCCGCCCTCGTGGATGATCACGAGTCGACCACCACAGAGGCGGTCGGCAGCGTCCATCAACAGTTGCGTAAAGACGCGGTAGTCCTCGGCCGTCAGATCCATGCGCGCATTGATGTCGAAGCGGTTTGCGTCGAGGCCGCTGGCGACCAGGATCAGCTCGGGCTGGAAGCGCTCGAGCGCGGGGATCACCACATCGATGAAGGCGAGCTCGTAGGGCTGGCGACCGCCGCCTGCTGGCAGCGGAATGTTGAGGTTCGCGCCGATGCCATGACCATCGCCGATGTCGCCGACGAGGCCGCTATCCGGCGGATAGTTGTTGTCCTGGTGCAGCGAGATCGTCAGCACGCTCGGGTCGTTGTAGAACGCGTGCTCGGTGCCGTTGCCGTGGTGGACATCCCAATCCACGATCGCAACGCGCTTGAGACCGTGGTCGAGCTGCGCGTGGCGGGCGGCGAGCGCCGTGTTGGCAAAGATGCAATAGCCGCGCCCAAGGTCGTACTCGGCGTGGTGGCCTGGCGGGCGCACGAGTGCGTAGGCGTTGTCGATGGTGCCTTCGAGGACAGCCGCGACCGCGTTCATCGCACCACCCGCTGCGAGCAGCGCGATCTCGTATCCACCACGACCAAACGGCGTCTCCTCGCCGGCGTCGCCACCCGTTGTGTCACTCATTTCCTTAATGCGCGCGATGTAGTCGCGGTCGTGCAGACGCGCAATCTCATCGACCGTGGCCAGCCGCGACGGCACATTGACGAGCTGAGGCGTAATGCCCGAGGCATCGAGCAGGTTCTTGAAGCGACGCTTGCCTTCGGGAGTCTCGGGCGACGGCATCGGCTGAAACAACGCCTCCTGCGGCATCCAGTCGGCATAGCCGCGACTGTCAAACCAGACGTACTTCTCATCCCACACAAACCCGGTGCGCGTCATCGTGCTTTCCTCCCGTCGATAGAGGGCAGCGTAGCCTGTTTTAGGGCTCGCTTCAGGACCGGATTAGCGCCCAGTGATGCTGAAGTGCTGCGTATCGAGCGTGCCGCCCGACCAGGCGCCACCCCAGCCCCAACCCTCAGCAGCGAAGGCCTTGACGACCTTGTCGCCCGGCAGGATTTCGAGAGGGCTCTTCTGCTGCGTGCGATCGATATAGGGCTTTGACGCCTTGTGGAAGACCTTGCCGTTTTCGATCCACGGATTCTCGATGGGGTTGAGATCAATCGCATAGCCGTAGGCGTGGTTCGACCAGTTGCTCGAACCCGTTGCGGTGCGACAGTTGAAGGCCGACGTGTTGTCCGCCTCAATCGAGGCCGTGTCGTCGCCGCCGTACTTGTCGACAGGATCCATGTGAGCGATCGGATAGTCGAGCTCCCAGAGGCGCTTGAGGATGCGCTTGACGGCAGGCGCAACGTCGCGATGCACGATCAGCTGCCCCGTCGCGGTCCCACCCGCAGGCAGGTGGTAGGTCGAGGTAATCAGCCGCAGCGAACCAAACCCGACCGGGCAACCCTTGTGCCACGACACGCCTGTCATGGCCGTGCGCATCTCGCGAGGTATTGGCGTGACCTTGGCGCTGAAGCTATCGGCCTGAGCGGCTGGGGCAACCAGCGCGGCGACAACTAGCACGAGGCAGAGGAGGGCGATGCGCTGCATCCCCTCACTCTGCCTCATCGTGCGGCGGATCGTCGTGTCTTAACGGCGGTGAAGCGCGAACATGAGCCGCTTGCCGCCAACGACGGCGAAACTGAAGCTCTTTTTGGACGGCTTGCCCTTCTTTGGCGTGACCATCAACGTGCCCTTGCAGGTGCCGGCCTTGAGGCCCTTGATCGCCTTGCCTACGACCTTGCAAATCTTTGGCGTTGAAACCTTTGCCGACAGTTTCGAACCGGAGGTCTTGAGGCTATATCCACCAGCAATAGCTGCAAGCGAAACGGTCTTACCGACCTTTACAGATGGAGCCTTCGAACCCTTCTGGATGTTCGTGTTCGTGTTTGTGTTTGAGGAGCCACCGCCCGCACGGCTGACCTGAAACTTTGGCGCCGAGAACGAGATGTTGGAAATTGTCAGGAACTGGCCATCTGAACCATTTCCCGCAGCAGTCCATGGGGCCCACGCCGTACTAAACGTGCCCGCATCTCCCGTTCGGTCGACCGCCAGGATCGCTGGGTTGAAAGCGGCGACCGAGGTGCCAAACAGCGTCAAGATGCTTGAGGGCAAGAGCGCGTAAAAACTGCCAGTGCGCAATGTGCCATCGGCGTTGAGATGCGGTGCCGCGGCGGCGTAGGTAAGCGTGGGGGCACTGCCCGTCTGGATCGGCGTCGTTTCGAGCGAACCAATGAAAGCCGAGGATGTGCCAAACAGGACGCCAGCCAGCCCGACATCAAGGGTGGTGTCCATCGAGAGGAGCAGGTTTGGTTGCAGTACTTCACGGCTGGCTTGAGCGATATCACAGGTCGAGACGGGGATCTGCGAGCAGCCACCCGATGTCATCACGGGCATCGTCTTCGGCGTGAACTTCACGTGCGCATCACCGGCAGTCGGCGAGACTGGTGTCGTAGTAGACCAGTAGTTCGGGACGCCGTTAACCCACGACCAACGGAGCGTGGCGTATGTACTGCGGATACCGACGATGAGATCGATCACCGAATCCGAGGTTATGCTCGGTGTCGATGACGAAGACGTCGTGAAGTCGTAACTCCAGTTGTTCGCTGACGTCTCATGGACGAGCGAGACCGTGACACGATTCGGAATGGCGTAACAGACACCAGCAGCGGGCGTCTGGCCAGGCTGGCAGCTATTGGTGGGGCTGACCACGGCATAGACATCGCTGCCATTCAGTGCGAGCGGGCTTGCAATACCCGCCGTGTTATCAATGATTACTGTCGTCGTGCCACCGTTTGTGACTGCGAGGTATTGCACGTAGGGGCGACCGGCGACATCAGGAGTGGTCTGGTCCCAACCACCACACTGGCTTGTTACTCCGTCATCAAGGCAGTTGCCATTCTGGAACGCCTGCCCCGAGTTATTCGCTGTGACGGCAGCGGCACTCCCCGCAGTCATTAATGCACCCAGCGCTACCAAGAACGCGAGAACCGTTGTTCGGCATGTTTTGCGCACGAGAACTCCTTACGGGGCGTTCAGAATGAGACAACTGTAGCGCGCGTTTTGACGTTCGTAAAGGGACGCGGTGGAAGTCTCGTTACGGCGTAATCTGGCTCACAGCGCGGATCCCGACCAACGCCGACGGATTTTCGAGCGTCGACAGATCGCCTGGATCCTCGTCGAGCAGGACGGCCCGCACGGCGCGGCGCACGATCTTCTGGCTGCGCGTCTTCGGCAGTTCTGTCACGGCGAGAATGCGTTCTGGGCGGAAGGCCGGGCCCAGATCGCGCTCAACCGCGTGGCGGAGGCGCAACGCAAGCGCATCATCGAAAGGCTCCAAGCCATTCAGCACGACAAAGCAGTGCACAGCCTCGCCCTTAATTGGGTGGGGAATCCCAACCGCACAGGCCTCGGCTACCGCGGGGTCGGAGACGAGCGCCGACTCGAACTCGGCCGGGCCAACCCGCTTGCCGGCGATGTTGAGGGTGTCGTCCGAGCGGCCATGCAGAAACCACTCACCGTCCTGCTCGTGCGTCGCCCAATCGCCATGCGTCCAGAGGCCGTCGTAGCGATTCCAGTACGCCTCGAGATAGCGGTCGGGGGCGTTCCATAACCCACGCGTCATGCTCGGCCAGGGCCGGCGGATCACGAGCTCGCCGACCTCATCGACGAGCGAGTTGCCGTCGGGGTCGAGCACATCGACGTCCATTCCTGGGATCGGGCGGCCCAGCGAGCACGCAGTCATGGGCAGGGTCACATCGCAGCCGAGAATGACGGCACCGATCTCCGTACCACCCGAGATGTTGACGATTGGGATGCGACTATCGCCCACGACGCGGAAGAGCCACGTGTACGGCTCGGGATTCCACGGCTCGCCTGTCGAACCGAAGGCGCGTAGTGCCGAGAGGTCGACCGAACGCGGCAGCTCATCGCCGTGGCTCTGCAGCGCGCGGATGAGGGTTGGCGAGATGCCAAGGAAGGTCAGGCGATGACGCTCGGCGAGTTGCCAGAGCCGAGCGGGATCGGGCCAGTCGGGCGCACCATCGAAGCAGACCATCGTGACGCCCGAGGCGTGCGCGCCGATCGTGATCCACGGACCCATGATCCAGCCCATGTCGGTAAACCACATCGCGCGATCGTCTGGCCGCAGGTTTGCTGCAAGGCGCGCCTCCAAGGCGAGCTTGACGAGCAGGCCACCGTGGACGTGGACGGCGCCCTTCGGCTTGCCGGTCGTGCCCGACGTGTAACAGATAAAGACGGGATGCTCGCTGTCGACCCAGACCGTCTCGCAGGCCGCACCGTCGTGGTTGGCGATCAGGGTGGCGTAGTCGTGGTGGGCATGATCTGAGCCGCCGACGATGATTGCGTGGGCGACGGGCGAGATCGCCATCGCCTCCTCGACGGTCGCGCGTACCGGCACGGCTCGGCCGCGGCGAGCGGTCTCGTCTTGAGCAATCACGACCTTGACATCACAGTCCTCAAAGCGGGCGGCGATCGCCGAGGCGGAGAAGCCCGAGAAAATCGGCACAGCAATCGCGCCGATTCGCGCGGTCGCGTAGATCGCGGCTGTCGCCTCGACGCCCATCGGCAAGACGACGGCAACGCGGTCGCCCTCGCCGACACCGAGGCTTTGGAGTGCCAGGCCGAGTCGGCCGACCTCATCCCACAACTCGGCAAACGTGCGCGTCTCGACCAAGCCATCCTCGTGCTCGACAACGATCGCCTCGTGCGTGCCGCGACGCTCCGCATGCTGGCCCACACACGACCAAGCAAGGTTGAGCCTGCCGCCACCAAACCACGTTGCCCACGGCAGACCAGCCGAGGTATCGAGCACGGTCGACCAGGGCGTCTGCCAGCCGAGCTCGAGCCAGCGTGTCGTCTCGTCCCAAAACCGCTCGGGCTCGGCGAGTGCGAGCGCCAGCACGTCCTCATAGGTCTCGACACCAAGGTGGCGCGCGAGCGCAGTCGATTGCGCCTGGTCGATCGTTTTGGCGTCCGGGGTCCAGAGGTGCTCGCTCACGCGGGCATCCTACGTGCTGGCCGCAAGATCGGGCGCCCCAACCGTGTTCCAGGTCCTCTCTGGAACGCGCTAGCGTCCAACCACTGACGCGGCACCTGCGATAGTGCGGGCGTGGCCGGCGCGATCACCATTGGACGAACAATGCCGGCCTGTCTGCGCGAGCGCTCCTTTGCGCTGCTGCTGACGGGCCAGGCCGCCTCGATCATTGGTGATGCAATTTCGATGATCGCGTTGCCGTTCGCGATTCTGGCGATGAACGGATCAGTCGGTCAGGTCGGCGCAGTCCTCGCAGCGCGCGCGATTCCGAACGCGATCCTTCTACTGGTCGGTGGTGTCTGGGCCGATCGCCTGCCGCGCCGAATCGTGATGCTCGCCAGCGACGTCACGCGTGGGGTCTTGATGTTCGTCGTCGCTGCCGCGTTGCTCTTCGATGTTGGTGGCATCTGGGCGCTGATTGTTCTGATGGCGCTCTATGGTGCGGCCGAAGCATTCTTTCGCCCGGCGTTGAGCGGCATCGTGCCGCAGACCGTGTCTGCCGATCATCTGCAAGAGGCGTACGGCTTGCTCTCCACGACGCCGGCGCTGGGTATCGCGATTGGTGGCGCAGTCGGCGGTATCGCTGTGGCCGCGTTCGGGCCCGCTGGTGCGATTGGGCTCGACGCCTGCACGTTTGTGGTCAGTGCCGTTTGTCTGTCGTTTATGCGCACACGTGGTGAACCGTCGCCGTGGCGAAACCGAAATTTTCGAACAGACCTTGCTGCTGGGTGGCGCGAGTTTTCGTCGCGCACGTGGCTGGTCGTTGTCGTCGCGGGCGAGGTGCTCTACGCGCTGTTTGTGATGCCGTCGATCTACGCGATTGGTCCCGCGATTGCGGACGATAAGTTGAATGGCGCAAGCTCGTGGGCTGCTGTCATCTCCGGCTTTGGGATTGGGTTTCTGATCGGCGGCCTGACGGCGATGAAGTTGCGCCCGGCCCGACCGCTCGTACTCTCGTATCTGCTCTGCATTCCGTTCGCGGGATTCCTTGTGGTCTTGGCCATCACGCCGGCGGTAGCGCTGATTGCCTTCGCCGCGATTGTCGCGGGCGCCGTGATTTCAATTTCGGGCACGCTGCTTGAGACGACGATTACCCGCGAGGTACCGGCCGATATGCGATCGCGCGTCGGCTCCTTTAGAACGCTCGGTAGCGTCGCGATGATGCCGGTTGGCATGGCGATGGTTGGAGTGACGACCGGTTTCCTGACGCCGTCTGGTGCGGTTTGGCTTGGCGCAGTCGCCGTGTTGGTTAACGTCGTGATGGTGCTTGCAACACCGAGTGTGCGTGCCCTTCGCGGCACGTACCCAAAGCCTGGTGAGACACCTCCAGCCGTTGCGCCCACGCCCGAAGTTGTCTCTGAGACGACGGTCTAACGATGGACAAGCAGGCACTGCGCAGCGAGGTTCGCGCGCGACGGGCCGCCCGGTCGGAAAGCGAGTTGGCTGGCTGGGGTTTACTGCTGGCAGCTCATGCGGAGCAGCTGCCGGGGCAGACATTGACAGCGTTCGTTGGTGCGGGTGGCGAGGTGCCGACGTTGCCGCTTCTCGATGCATTGGTTGCTGCTGGTCGTCGCGTGCTCTTGCCGATTACGTTGTCTGACATGGAGCTTGATTGGGCCGAGTACACCGGCGCAGCCGATCTGGTGCCAGCGGCGTTTGGTCTGCTCGAGCCGACGGGTCCGCGCTTGGGCCTCGATGCTATTGATCAGGCCGACACGATCCTCGCGCCTGCGCTCGCGGTCGACCAGTCTGGTCTGCGGCTTGGCCAGGGTGGGGGTTGTTACGACCGAGCCTTGCCGCGCGCGCACGGCCTCGTGATTGCCGTCCTCGCTGATGACGAAGTCGTTTTGAGCGTCCCCGTCGAGCCGCATGACCGTCCTGTCGACGCAGTCTTGACGCCAAGCGGCGGCCTGATGCGTTTTCCTCGAGCCTGACGCCACTGCTGGTCAGGCGACATTTTGGGCCCGGGCCCAAAATGTCGCCTGTACGATCTACGCATGGCTGACTTAGGCGAACGAGGCGTACGCAGTGCGGACCAAGAGGCGTTTTACGCCGAGCTGAAAGAGCAGAGGGGACGACTCGACGGGCTCTACGGAACGCTCGTGTTGCACCGCGGGCTGGCGGAGATGATGCTCGAAATCGGGCGTTTTTATCGGACGGCGGCGACGGTGCCAGATCGCTATCGCGAGGCGGCGACGCTGGCTGTTGCGACCGAGACGAAGTGCGCGTACGTCTGGTCGAAGCACGAGCCGACCGCACGCAACGCTGGCTTGCCGCAACCGGCGATCGAGGCCCTGCGCCACGGACAGTACGACAGCAGCGAGTTGTCGCCGCACGAACAGGATGTCGTGGCGCTCACCCTTGAGGCACTCGCGATCCACTCGATCCCCGCCGACCTGCAAGAACGAATCGCCGACGTCTATGGCGTCGAAGGCGTGCTCGAGCTGAGCATGCTGGCGGGCGTCTACCGCATGATCGCCGGCTATCTCACCTCAATCGACGTGCCACTCCCCGCCGACGGTCGCGACCCCTGGGGTCCAGACCCGGGCCCGGGACTCGGCGGCGCCTAGCCACCAATGTCCAGAAGGGGTCAGACCCCATCTGGACATCTAGAGCACTTGACGCTCTAGATAACGTCTGGCCACTGCTGGCGAATGTCCAGATGGGGTCTGACCCCTTCTGGACATTTAGATCGCGGGACGGCGGTCGGCCCAGGGGCGGACACGCTCGAGGGTCGCGCCGATTTGGAGTGCGACGTCGTCGCGATCCTTGCGCGTGATGATCTGGAGGCCGACGGGGAGGCCCTCGTCGGACCAGCCGGCGGGGACACTCAGGGCGGGGCACGGGCTGGTGAAGTTGAACTGGCTCGTCATATCGAGCGCGTGGTAACGACCGTCGGGCTCGGTGCGGTACTCGCCGTACTCGTCCGTATCGATCGGCAGCGGGAGTTGCGCCATCGTCGGGCAGAGCAGCGCGTCGTAGTTGCGGTGCACAGCCGCCAGCTTGGCCCAGGCAGCGTTGCGCGAAATCTCGAGGCGCTTGAACGTGACGGCATCCATCTTGAGGCCGTGTTCGATCAGGCGCTTGACGGTCGGGTCCATCTTTTCGCCAAACTCGGGCAGCGTGTGACCAAACCACGCGGCGAGGTAGACACTCCAATGCTCACCCCAGGCGTCGGCCACCTCGCGCGTCCAGCCGAGCTCGACCTCCTCGACGATCGCGCCGGCATCCGCAAGAGCGGCAGCAGCAGCGAGGACCTCGCGCTCGACCTGGCTGTCGACGACGTAGTCGCCGAGGTCCATGTCGATTGCGAGTCGAAGCCCACGGACGTCGCTCGAAATCGGAGCGGTCCAGTCGATCATGGCCGTCTGCGACAGCGCATCGCGATCGTCGTACCCGGCGGCGGCGAGCAGAAACAGGCGGGCATCATCGATCGTGCGCGCGAGCGGACCGAAGTGGTGGATCGTGTCCCAGCTCGACGGCACCACATCGAGGGGAATACGCCCAAACGCGGGCTTGAGTCCAACCAACCCGCAATAGCTGGCGGGGATCCGCACCGAGCCACCCATGTCCGTGCCCTCGGCGAGCGGTACACAGCCCGTGGCAACCGCAACTGCCGAGCCACCCGACGAGCCGCCAGGGTTGAGCTCGGGGTTCCAAGGGTTCCGCGTTGCGCCCCAGAGTGGGCTGCGAGTGAAACTCGAATAGGCGAACTCGGGTGTGGTCGTCTTGCCGACCACGATCGCGCCGGCCGCGTGCATGCGCTCGACGATCACGCTGTCGTAGTCGGGTACCCAATGCTCGTGTGAGTACGAGCCGAGCGTCGTGCGGTCGCCCTTCGTGGCGGTCAGATCTTTGATCGCGATCGGCACGCCGTGGAGTGGACCGAGTGGCCGGCCGTCGGCGACGGCCTGGTCGGCACGGTGCGCCTGCTCGAGGGCGCGCTCGCCGAACACAAAGCAGAAGCAGTTGAGTTGCGGGTTGATCTCGGCGATGCGATCGAGGGAGCTCTGCACGATTGCGACCGACGTCGTCTCGCCCGACGCGATTTGCTGCGCCATTGCGCCAGCGGTCAACGTCCAGAGTGGTGTGCTCACGATGCAGCCTCCCGCGCAACGGAGAGAAAACGGTCGAAGAGTTCGCTGCGCCACACGCGCGATTCGGCACACCCCTTGACGACAGTGGCCTTCAAGACCTCAGGCGTGAGCCCCGTTATCTCGGCGGCACCCGGGTGGTTCGACTGCCAGAGGTCGAACACGTCTGGCTCGACCTCGGGGTGAAACTGCAGCCCCCAGGCCGACGCCCCAAAGCGGAACGCCTGGTTTGGTGCGGCGGGAGAAGACGCGAGCAACGTCGCACCTTCAGGTAGCTCGAACACGTCGCGATGCCACGACAACGAGCCGGATGGTGCCCGCAATGCTGCGAGGACCGGATCGTTGGCAGCCTCTGGAGCGGGGGAGATTTCGTACCAGCCGTATTCGCCAACATCGCCGATGCGCACCTCAGCACCGAGCGCGCGCGCCAACACCTGCCCACCGAGGCAGACGCCAAGGACGGGGGTCTCGTCCGCAATCGCCCGCAACAGCAGGTCTTCGACGCCGAGCAGCCAGGGGTAGGTCTCGATGTCGAAGGCGCTTGGATTGCCGCCCATCGCCACGATTGCGGAATAGTCCGAAGGGTTGAGGGCGCTGAGATCGTCGCTCCAGGCATCGGTCGACACACGCTCCATCGCGGCATGGCCGATGCGGTCGCCGAGCAGTCCGTGTCCGGGCAGCTTGGCGTCCTGTTCGATGATCAAGACTGGGCGCATGCCGAGTACCGTAGCGTGCTGACTGTCGCCTATCCGAATTCGCCTGATTGCGCTAGGTTTGGTGCGTGGCCACGACCCTCGCGCCGACTCAGCCCGCGGTTCTCTATCGCTACCGCCGACATCCGCCGGCCCTGACCTACGGCGTGGTTGCTGCGGTTACGTTGCTGATCAGTGCGTTCGTGGTGCCGACGTTGCTGTGGACGATTGTTCTCGTCGTCGCTGCCGTGGGTGCGGTCGCACTCGGCGTTGCTGGACGGCGCCGCTGGTGGATCGAGGAGCAGGTGGTGACGGACCACGGCGTCGCGCTGACGAGGCCCGATGGTCTGGCCGTCGAGATCCCTCACGATCGACTCGTCAGTGCGACGACGAAAAGCCATTCGATCCGCTTTGTTCGCGACGATGGTGCGCTGCTGATCTTTGCGCGCAACTCCGATGGCGAGCGCGTACTGCGAGCGCTCGAGGAGGCAGCGCCAGCCGTATCGCGAAATCGGGTGATCGAGCCACCCGCATGCACGAGTTGTCGACCCCAGTGGTAGCTCAGCAGGGGCGTTTAGGTGCAGCCCGTGCGCGAGATTGATACCCTGCCCGGCATGAACGCAGCCACTCTTCGCCTCGCCGCCATCCCGCGCACCGGTCTTCTGGCCGACACCCTGCTCGTTGTCGGGGGCGCGTTGTTCCTCGCGCTGTGCGCGCAGGTCTCGTTCGAGCTGCCGTTTACGCCGGTGCCGATCACACTGCAGACGTTTGGTGTGCTGTTGATGGGTGCGTCGTACGGTGCGGTTCGTGGTGGCTTGACGGCTGCGCTGTATCTGTTGATGGGCATCGTTGGTATGCCGGTCTTTGCCGACCGCGCGCATGGTCTTGACGTCGTCATCGGCGCGACGGGCGGCTATCTGATTGGGTTCGTTGTCGCTGCCGTCGTCGTTGGCATGTTGGCTCAGCGGAAGTGGGATCGTCGCTTCTCGTCGGCCGTGACCGCGATGTTGACGGGCACCGTCATCATCTACGCGTTTGGGCTGGTGTGGCTAAAGGTCGATCAGGGTCTCGATGTGGCTACGACTCTCGAGTACGGCCTGTACCCGTTTGTGCCGGGCGACCTGCTGAAGTTGTACCTGGCTGGCGCGTTGCTGCCGGGTGCTTGGCGGCTCGTGTCACGCCTGCGCGACTAGCGGCGTAGCGCGCGCTCGTATCGGGCGAGCAACGACGGCTGTAGGATCTCCAGCATGGAGGCACTCCCTACTACCGCAGACGTGGTCATCGTCGGCGGTGGCTCAATCGGTCTGAGCACGGCGTACGCGCTTGGCTTGCGCGGCGTGTCGTCGGTTGTCATTGAGCGCGGTCAGATCGGCGTTGGCGCCTCGTCGGGCACCGCCTGCATGGTTACGCCGAGCCATGCTGAGCGCATGGCGTCGCCCACGTCGTTGCGCGAAGGCGTGCGCCATCTGTTTGATGCCGAGGCACCACTCAAGTTGCGCGGCCGTCCAAGCGAACTGGCCTGGATCGCACGCTTTACTGCGGCGTCGGCTCGCGGAAACGCAGCCGACAGTGGCACGGCGCACCTGCGCTTTCTGGCGCGCCGCAGCCTCGAGTTGCATCGGGCCTGGAACGACGCGCTCAAGACGGGCCTGGTCGAAGAGGGCACGCTCAATGTCTGGACCGGGCCGAACGCCCACGAAGACCGTGCCGCGATCGTCGCGGACCAGCGCGCCGCAGGGATGACGTTGATTGAGCTCGACGCAGCGGCCGTTGCTGAGCTCGAGCCGTCGGTGCGCAACGTCACGGTCGGGGCACTCTGCACGGATGACGGGCACGTCGATTCGCTCGGCTTTATCCAGGCCGTCGCCGCGGGCGCACGGTCTGTGGGCGCTGAGATCTACGAGAACGTCGAGCTGATGCGCATCGATCGCAGTGGCGTTGATCTGCGGATCGAGACGACGCGCGGGGTGATGACCTGTGGCCATCTCGTGTTGGCCGCCGGTGTCTGGTCGCGCCATTTTGCAGACGACGTCGGCACTGCGATACCGCTCACGGCCGCGAAGGGGTACCACGTCGATTACGCGGGTGCGAGCCCGGGGGGCAAACGACCCATCTATCTGTCGGACGAACACGTCGTCGGCACGCCGCTCGCGGGTCGGCTGCGCCTGGCGGGGACGATGGAGATCGGAACCGATCCAGATCTGATTGACGTGCGCCGGGTCAACGCAATTCGTCGAGCGGGCGAAGACCACTTCGACGGTTTGGTGGGTACCGAGCCGGCGGCGATTTGGAAGGGCCTCCGTCCACTGAGCGCGGACAGCATGCCGCTGATTGGCTCCTCGCCACGTGATCGGCGCATCACGATTGCCACTGGGCACGGCATGCTCGGCATCACGCTTGGTCCCGTCTCGGGCGAGCTTGCGGCCGATTGTGTGACGGGCACGGCGGCGGCACCCGACCCACTGCTCGACCCCGCGCGTTTTCGCTAGCGCCGGCCGAGCACGTGCATCGCGGCGCTGCGGCCTGCGATACCACTGACCGCACCACCACGTCGTGCGCCACTGCCACAGAGCAGGACTCGTTCGTGATGCGTCTCAACACCCCAACGGCCAACCTCGAGTTCCGACTCGGCCCAGGGCCACTGCAAGTCGCGGTGGAAGATGTTGCCGCCAGGTAGGCCGAGCGACTCCTCAAGATCTTGCGGGCACTTGGCCTCGATGCAGGGGCGCCCGTCTTGGTCGAGCGCGATCACATCGAGCAGCGGCTCGGCGAGGTGCGCCTCGAAACCGGCAAGTGTCCGTTCGAGATACTCGGCGGTGCGCGCCTTCGGGTCATCGGCGAAGAGGCGGGCCGGAGCATGCAGGCCGAACAGGGTCAGCGTGTGGTACCCCTGCTGGCGTAGCTCGGGCGAGAGGATCGACGGGTCGGTCAGCGTGTGGCAGTAGAGCTCGCTGGGCGGCAGGGTTGGAAACGTGCCGGCGGAGGCCTGACGGAAGGCGGTCTCGAGCTGGTCGTAGCCCTCGTCGATGTGGAGCGTGCCGGCGAAGGCCTCGTGAGGATCGCGACCGCTCCTCAACTTGGGCAGTCGCTTGACGACCATGTTGACCTTCAGCTGGGCGCCTTCGGGTGCCGGGGTGGGGGCTGCCTCGCCGAGCAGCGCTGCGAGCGTGGTGGGTGCGACGTTGGCAAGTACCACGGGGGCCGACGCTGTGTGTTCGCCGTCGGCCGTCCGCCAGGTCACTTCGGCGGCGTCGATTCCTGGTTGGATCGCGAGCACATCGGCGCCGGTCAGAATTTCGGCACCGGCTCGCGCGGCCACGGCATGAAGCGCGGCCGTGACCGTGCCCATGCCACCGACGGGGACCTTCCAGTCGCCCGTGCCGTCACCAACGACGTGGTAGAGAAAGCAGCGGTTCTGGGCCAGCGAGTTGTCATTGGCACCAGCGAACGTGCCGATCAGGCCGTCGGTCAGCACGACGCCGCGCACCAGGTCGTCGTCGATGGCGTGCTCGATCCAACGGCCAAGCGGTTGTTCGACGAGTGCGTCCCAGACGTGGGGGAGATCGTGAAAGAGCGCCTTGGCGTCGGCCTTCGATGGCAGGGTACCGAGCAGTGTTGGTGCCAGTCGGCGCGCGATCTCGCTGGACTCGGCGTAGAACTGCTGCCAATGATCCCAGGCCTGGTCGTTGCCGGTTAGTGAGCGAAACGAGCGGGCCGAGGTAGCCGCATGACGGCCGACGAGGAGGCCGGTGTCGCGACCGTCGCGGGTTGCCGGGGTGTAGGACGAGATGTCGCGCGAACGCAATTCGAGCGGCAGCGCGAGCTCGTTGATGATCTCGGTCGGCAGCAGTGAGACGAGGTAGGCGTACCGCGAGAGGCGCACATCGACGCCGCGAAAGGGGCGCTCAGAGACAGCCGCACCACCGGTCTCGTCGAGGCGCTCAAGGACGAGCACCCGTTGTCCGGCGAGGCTGAGGTAGGCGGCTGCGGTTAGCCCGTTATGTCCGCCACCGACGATGATTGCGTCCCATTGCATCGCGTCAGACTACTTTGCTGGGCTCCATGCGTGTGGTGCGACATATCATCGGGTGGAGGTACGGAGATGGGCAACACACACCGGCCCTTCCCTAAAGGCTTGGAGCCTGTACCATTACGACCTGTGCTGCGAATGCGTTCCGCGACGCATGGTGGCCCTGACGTCTGGAGGCTCGTATGTGCGGAATTGTTGGACTCTTTGCCAAGAACCCCGAGGTAGAAGCAAACCTTGGTGCGCTGCTCGCGCCGATGCTCTTTGAGATGAGCGATCGAGGTCCGGATAGTGCGGGGGTCGCGTTCTATCGCGAGCCCGCCGCCGCTGGCCACACCAAGCTGACGCTGCAGCACGACGA
>Ga0194041_10000593_pt1 | contig 14773 bp, 11 predicted proteins | sample JunL449m_MetaG_FD_160082 | JGI IMG/M metagenome (GOLD analysis project Ga0194041, IMG submission 160082) | Anoxic zone freshwater microbial communities from boreal shield lake in IISD Experimental Lakes Area, Ontario, Canada - Jun2016-L442-9m | ecosystem: Environmental > Aquatic > Freshwater >...
GTGTAGCGGATGCCCAACGACAAGCAGAGGCCCAACGTCAAGCTCAGGCAGCAGAAGCTCAACGTCAAGCAGAGGCGCAACGTCAAAATGCGGAGGCACAACGTCAAGCTCAGATAGCAGAAGCTCAACGTCAAGAGGAAGCTCGTCGTCAAGAGGAAGCTCGTCGTCAAGAGGAAGCTCGTCGTCAAGAGGAGGAACGTCGTCAAGAGGAAGCTCGACGTCAAGAGGAAGCTCGTCGTCAAGCTGAGGCAGCGGCTGCCGCAGCCGCAGCAGCGGCAGAGGCTCGACGTCAAGAAATCCTGACTGGTAAGCGCAACAGCATTAACATCCAAAAAGATTACAATGTTTACTTTATTCAAACCGTTAGCGGAAGTTATCAACCGTTATTGGGAGGCAGATCTATTCCACCCGGTGCGAACAATGTCGTATCATTCACCATCAATTTTAGAGGAGTCAACGGCGGCAACTCACAAACCAACAATTGGAATCAAGTCATTGGATTAACAACGAATTCGAATGGCAGTGACCAACGTTACTTGGGGGTCTGGATTTGTCCGGGAACAAATACACTACATATCCGTACCGAAACAGAGGCAGGTGGAAATGACAACATATCCGATTGTAATTATCCCCTCAGTGTCGGTACACATCGTATTGACATTATTGGAAATACCAATGGTGATTTGTCACAAACATTCTGGGTTTATGATAACGGTAATTTATTTGCGAATCCTACTATTTCAGGCAGAACACAAAATGGGTTTAACAGTCCCGTATACGTATTTTCATCTTACAACAACTTTAAACATGTTTCTGAATTGGGACATACGGTTTCTCCATTGATTATTATGACGGGGAATGGGAACCAATATAATGCTCAAACAGTGATGAATGGACTGAACGCATTTTACGACCGATTGAATTATTTCAAACAAATAAATTGATAATCTTACAGTATACTATAGTTACTTCATGAATACCTATTTTTTTATATTATTTATTTTGATAATTACATGTATATTTTCTATAAATATGTTGGTACCTACGGGTAAAAAACGGAAAATGTTCGATTTTTTGTACACCGGTGATACCGAAAAATCAACCATCAATGTAGATTTTCCGCACACCTTTGGTCTCGGAAAAATTACTAACAACGAAGGTCGAAGACCGGAGTTGTTTGAAGGTATGAGTAACAATGCTTCGAATCAAATAAAAAATACGTTTGAAGATCTTGCGAGAAAAGCGAGAGAGGCTGCCGAAGCAGCAGCACGACGAGCCCAAGAAGAAGCTGAACGGGCACGCCAATGGTTTCTACAGCAACAACGCGAGGCCGAAAGGCGCATTATGGAAGAAGCCGCCGCAGCAAGACGCGCGATAGAAGCAGCATTTCAAGCAAAGACGAATCGAAAAAGAGACAGTATTAATAGTGCAAAAGATTACAATATTTATTTTGTTCAAACTGTAGCGGGGTCACACCAAAAAATGTTGGGAAGTACATCGATTTCTCCCGGCGCAAACAACGTGGTATCATTTATGATCGATTTTAGAGGAATCAATGGGGGTAACCCACAAACGAACCAATGGAATCAAATTATCGGATTGACCACGGACGCTAATGGCGGCGACCAACGATATTTGGGGATATGGATTTGCCCTGGTGCGAATACACTTCATATTCGGACGGAAACAGAAGCCAATGGAAATGATAACATATCGGATTGCAATCACCCACTTAGTATAGGACAACATCGGATTGATATTATTGGAATCACCAACGGTGATTTTTCACAAACCTATTGGGTGTATGACAATGGAAATTTGTTTGCCAACCCTACTATCTCTGGAAAAACAGAAGATGGTTTAAAAAACCGCATATACGCATTTTCGTCCTATAGCAACTTTAAGCATGTTTCTGAATTGGGACATAAGGTGTCCCCACTGATTATTATGACTGGAAATGGTAACCAATATAATCAACAACTTATTATGAATGGGTTAAACGCATTTTATGACCAATTAAATTATTTTCGCAATATGTAATGTAATATTATTAGTATATAATATATAATAATAACGTTTGTAAAATCATGAGCGCATATAATCAAGGTATTAAAGCCGCCAATGGATATATTCCTATACAGGACGAAAATGGAAAAAAAATATGCGAATTTTCAACCATAGGCGAAAAAGATCTCATGAAATCATTGTTATCGCCCAACATGAACATGAATTTACCGATAGGTAGTTCTGCTGTCACAGATGGTCAAAATCAGGCACCCATCTGTACCGACGAAGAGATTTATAACATTCAACACATTGTTTTGAAAAAACTCAATCAATTTAATTCGGACTATTCCAATTTTATTATATATAAATTCAACAAAAGTCATACTTTACCAGGTGATCAAACCAAAAAATTAAATTATACTGACGACAATGGTAATATTGTATATTATTCGGATACTGTTCAACAAACATATGAAACAAAATATGTTACAAATGAAAAACTAAAGTCTACCTATCAAGATCTTATGAATAGCATAACGACATATGATGGGATTTTACAAGCCAGCAAATTGTACCGCATGGATCCAGAAAATCCAATGTTACAGAACTTGTCAGATTACTACACGCCTGGTACCAGCATTCCTACTTCTGAAATGAAAAACAATAAGGGTACTGCGCTCGAAAATCGTGACCCGAATGAATATCTGAACCCAAAACATAATCAAATTGTCAAGCTACGTGGTGAATTAGACCAAAAACTCATGGAATTTAACAATACACGTAATAGTGTATTTGGTGAGAGCAAATTACAAATGGATGCGAGTATTTATGTGACAATTCTATGGACAACTTTAGCAAGTGCGATCGTTTATTTCACCTTTGTTCACATTTAATAGAGATTAAAATACAGGAACCTACTGTAGATTTTCCGCACACCTTTGTAGATTTTCCACACACCTTTGTAGATTTTCCGCACACCTTTGTAGATTTTCCGCACACCTTTGTAGATTTTCCGCACACCTTTGTAGATTTTCCGCACACCTTTGGTGTCGGAAAAATTACTAACAACGAAGGTCTTCGACCTGAGTTGTTTGGTGTCGGAAAAATTACTAACAACGAAGGTCGAAGTTGTTTGTTCCCGTAAAATATATGATTATAATATAACTAATTTTATATTACAATTTCCACCATGGATGATATTAAGAAAAATTTCGGTGATATTCGCGCTCATATTCGAACTCCGGCCACACAATCTACCATAAAATACATCGAAGTGAATGATAAATATAGTCTGGATGATATTATCAAAGTGGGGGCTTATTGCAACAATGAATACCCCACCACCGCAAAATATTTAAATCCAATACAATACTGGACATTTTCCGATACCTTTAATCAGTCGTATCTCAATGCCGGAACCGTTATCAACGATTTTTGCTGGCAAGAAGAGAACAAATTAAGAAGTTTGAAACGTGTACCTGGACTATATGTGAATCAAATAAATTCTTATAAGAATGGATACAATGCTCAAGACGTGAATTTGTTTAACAATTCCAATCAAACCGGTACAATCATGGAAAATTTCAACTCACAAAATCTTTCATCGTCAAGCGCAATTGAGTTATTCGGTTATTTTATTCCGGATGTCACCGGACCTTGGACATTTACCATACCCGCCTATTCTTCACAAAATGTCTACAGTAAATTATGGATCAACAGTGATTACGCTGTATTTGATTATATGAACAAAAACGCGGAACTTTGCAATGACAAAGACCGTGAGGATACAAATATATTTACAGGCGCCAATACGAAACCGCCTAGCAATACAATTACATTACAATTAACCAAAGGCGACATTGTTTCATTACGTATGCATGTAATTACTACTGCCCGTTTTAGCGGTTCCATGTCCGGTTTTCTTAGTGCTACCAGTCCTGACGGTGTTACCAAGATTACAACCAACAATGATCTTAATAAATATTTTGTTACCATTACCGAAGACGGAAGAACCCCCTACTACAAGAAGAGTAAATATTTTGCGTTGGTACTGGATCCGGCAAGCAATTCCAACGACATCACAAAATATAAATATTTTTGTTGGTTTATGGATACTACTCCGGCGAATTGTGCGACAATTACCGCATTGAAGTTGAACCCGATGCTCCAATACATACGTAGTTTATTTAAATTACCAATTACACTGGATGTTACTGGAACCATCGTTACAAACAATACGATGCCTACTGACGTGACTATCCCCACTGGCGTAAATTTGTCGATAACAGACGGAACATGGGGAAAACAAAATTATGATTGGTCTGAAAAAATCCAAGTACCATATAATGTTACCGAATATGTACCTGGACAAGTTACAAATCAAACAATTGGTGGCAATTATGGCGCGATTTCTGGTCATCAGAATACGTTGAGTACTGACCCTTACAACAAGACTGTACAAAAAATAAGGGTGGACACCGTGAATCATAGTGAGCCACAAATGATCAATGTGAAAAACAAACAACAGAGTTTGACGAATGTGAACAAATACCACGTTGATGCCGGAACCTATGCCCAAAAGTTTGGGGATCCCACTTATACGGGAAGAGGTTCGGGACAATCAAATCCAGGAAACAATCAACTCACCACTTCGTACAAATGGACCAAGGTTGAAGAAGATTTTACCGACAAACAATTGTATATCAACCCTCAGGGCGCATTAATGTTGGATTATTTATACGGAGGTGTCAATTATAGTTCTCCCATCAATATTTCTTATACACCGAATAAATGGGATACGAATCAGGGACCTTGTCCCTATAAATTGACATTGGAAGCCAGCGACAATAATAATCGTGCTACGTTGGTTATCCGAAACAATGGCGCATTAGTTGCCAGTTTGGATGTGTATAATCAAAAAGACCCTTTTAACAAGGTAACCAATGAGTCCTGGAAACAACGTAATTTGATTGAGCTCACCGCTGGACAACGATTGATTGAAGGACAAAATGCGCTGGGTTCGAAAAATGGACAGGGGCAGCCCGACGGATTTTTCAAGTTTTCATTGGAAACGGTGAATGCCACGCTGATGTACAGTATCGACCCATATACTTCCGTAACTATTCAAAATGATAAGCCGAAATTTGGTGTTACAACTCCTTTTAATCAGGAGAACAGCAAACAAATGCTTTACTTGTATCGCATTCGTTCTCGTGGATTGATTGGTAAAAAGTTTTTGTCGGAAAGAAATGACAATTTAGGTACGAAAGATGTGTATTATGTTCCGAATAGTAACAACAATATGCTACAACATCGTGATTTTACAGATAAGGACGGATACCCTATACTCACTCCCGATTACAACAAGGACAATTATATTTTTTATGACACGAATCAAAAAACGAAAGAACAATGTCAATCTGAATGTATGATTAACAACAAATGTGACCATTATTTTTATGTGTATGGTGCGGGCAGTTCCACGGTTGGTAAATGCTATATAGATAACACAAACAATGCTAACTCTGTTTACACCACTCAGAATACGAATACAACTATGTCTGGTAAGGGTGTATATTCAGTGAAAAACGACAGGATAATATCTTCGTGTGAATACAACAATGGGGATTCACTCGTGAATCGCGAAGAACATACAAAAGTGAAAGACAGAACGGTTTATTATCAACCAGTTGCCAATCAACCGGAATTGACGTATTATTGTGGATTGGCTAGACACCAGCAGGCGGTACAAAATATCAAAAATGATTATGAAAGGCGTGAGGGGTTTTCGACCATTGGTCCTCAACTAGCACCTACGGTGTTTGAACCATTTAATACAAATTGTAGCAATCTGTCATGTATGAATGCCAACATTGATAGTCTATCACCGGCTGTACAAAGCTACAGTAAGACTCAAGACAAAATCAGTCTTACTTACAATACTACACAGGACCGATTAGAGAGACATGATGATTTATCTGATAATTTAGCCGATCCGAAATACAAATACAATGACACGAATGCGTTGATTCCTGATAAATTTATCAATGACCCTAACCCACAACCTGATACGAACATCATTCAAGGCCAGATTGTTGACATGAAGCAAAATTTGTTGGTTCAGAATACGATTTTTACGTTGGCGGCCATTTCTGCCGCTAGTTTTGTAATTATCGCGATGGCCATTGGTCGTTCTTAGGGGAACCAAGGTTCCCCTCATTATCCTCTATTCTGGCCGGATTGTTTTTCATAATCGAACATAGTTCGATTATGCTAACAATATGACCAGAATAAAGCCTATCCAATTCTGGGTTAGGTTGCTCTAGGGCAACCTAACCAGAATAGAGATTATATTATGATATTGTATTATATAGAAAATATAATATATTATGTCAACACCGACGTACGCTACGCCAAGTTATGCGAATATTAATGATAAACCAAAATCAATTGCTCCACATTTCGATCTGAGTTCTTTGCTCAAATTACAAAAAAACTACGCGATGAATCTGGATGGTATTAATGTTTCGGGTGCTGAAGGCAAGGATCCGGCCATAGTACAATTAAACAATGCGCTAGGAAAAATCAATACCGATGTCGAAAGTTCGCAAATTGCGGCCAATGCGACCTTGTTGAACCAGAACACGGTGAATGATATTTTGAATACGGAGAACGATCGATTGATGGCAAAGAAGGCCAACATCGATATTGCCACCCAGGGTCAACAACGCATGATTAATTTAAACAACAATTATCAGAAACGTTATGCCGTATACAGCAAAATCTTGATGGTGATTGTCGGATTCGTAGCGGCAATTGTAATCTTGAATTTTCTTTCTACATATTTGACCATCATTCCGCAATCCATTTTTATTTTGCTCTATATTGTTCTTATTACAGGTGGTTTGATTTATATTATTATGCTTTATTCCACATTGGCATCGCGCAATCCAATGAACTATGACGAAGTTATGTTGCCCAATCCTACCAATGTGGGCGACAAGGTTTTAGGCGCGACTCCCACCAACGCCAGTGGCGTTGGCACTGATTATACCGATGAATTTGGCCCTTTTTACAATTGCTTAGGACAACAATGCTGTGCGCCTGGACTGGTGTGGTCGAATAAACAAGGGTGTAGTTTACCCATGGCGGGTCCTGCTCCCGCTCCGGCTATTACATCCTTGAAGATTTAATCTCTATTCTGTAGCGATAGTACGACACAACTTCATGACGAAAAGTGTTCAAAGGGCGTCAACCGGGAATCCACTGGAAGCGGATGATTTGGCCTGATTGATTGTTTTTTATGCTGAAAAAATATCGGTGTTTATATTAAGAAAAGGTGTAATTATTCATGATAACATTTGTAAATGATAAAGAAAATTATGATAATTTTTTGAGTGTTTACCAAACAGTTTTGGGAGGAATTGTATTTGGTTCAGGTTCACGAAATACTTTACCAGATTTTATTGGTGATTATTATGATGCCAATAATAAATATTATATTTTTGGGTTTACAGATCCTACCAAGATATATAACATAAATATATCTAATTTAAACGCAAACAAGGTTGACCTATTTTTAGTGGGTGGTGGCGGTGGTGGTGGTTCTTTCAGTGGTAGAGAATGTAAAAATAATCGTAGTCAATATGGTGGTGATGGTGGTGAAATAAAAGTATGTAATCCGCAAACATTTTCAGGTAACTATACTATTATGGTAGGTAGTGGTGGTGGTGGTGGTTGTAGTAATACTGCTACTAATGGTGGAAATAGTAGGATCTATGAAACTACAAATACAAATACAAATCTTTGTATAGCAAATGGTGGTTTAGCAGTTAATTCTAAAGCGGAAGGCAAAGATGGAATGACATGTCCACTAGGAATGGCATGTCCACTAACTTCAGATATTATTCGTAATTTTACAATGCATTTTAATACTGATGACGCTAAAACCGGTCCTATTGATATAAGTTTTGGTGGTCTTTATTGGGGAGGATACGGAGGAGCGGCTTATTATACTACTGATATAAATCCTGTTAAAAAATTGGGAGCGGGTGGGAAAGGCGGTGGAGGTGGATGTGGTGTTGCAGGTTATGCATGGGACCCTTATGGTCCGAAAACATCTAAGGGTGGTACACAATTTTTTGCTCTTAAATACGATACAGTTAATAATCAATATATTTTTTTGTCAGATAAAACACAACACTTAATAGTCGATGGACAAGAAGATCTTACTGGGGGAATGAATAACTCCTTACTTATTGATAACGGTTATATTGTGAATAGCGGCGGAGGTGGGGGGGCTGGTACTAGGGGAGCCGGAAGTGGGTCAGCAGGTATTGTCATATTAGGTTTTTCGGTGGCAATTAAATACTCTGCCCCTGCCACTATTTCTTCATCATACAAATTGATTCAAACGCAAAACGATTTGTTATCACAAAATGTGAAATATTTGACCGAGATGTATTCTACGGATGATACCCAAACTGAACATATGGATACCAAATATAAGTCACTGAAAACCGCCAATTTTTATCTGTTCATTGTCTATTTCTGTTTTCTCGCCATTTTGCTTTTTTTCCTTTTTGTAACCACCAAAATAGGCGTATTTGTCAAAATCCTCATTGCGCTCTGTTTTGGTGCGTATCCATTTGTCGCCTATTACATTGAAAATATTATATACGTTGGCATCATGAATTTATACACACTGTGAATATTTACAATTCCACCTCGTCCACCTCGAAATCGTCTGAAATGGACGCGAAATCGCGCTCGTACCGAATCCTGGAGCCTGTCCATGCGTTTACCGCGCCACTCTTGAACTTGCCCAGCCGCTTGTCCAGATAGTCGTGTACCTCTTTCCCTGAGGGTCCACCACGTCCATAATTGCTCTGAAACCACAAATTGAATTCATTTGTGGCTTCCGTCTTCGTAATCTTTCCATTGGGATCCGGCATGATTCTGTCGCGAATAAACTCCGCAATATGGTCCTCACGTTCACGGTATTTGGTGGTGGATTCCAACACCATCGGACAATCCGTCACATTACCATCGGTCCTGAGAATAATATCTACCAACATCGACATGAAAACCTCGCGCCATTTGGGGAACCGTTCCTTCAATTTGCGGTCAATCTTGAATTGATACGGTTTTTCCGCATCCCCTTCCACAGGATTGTCGGTGAAAAGCGACATGAAATCTACCACACGGAAGCGGCGCCATGTCGCATGGTCACGCGTCTTCACCTCCATGAACTCGTTGGTACATACAATCAATTTCATCTGGGGAACAAACGCAATCGGCGAACTGAACAAATTACGTCCGCGAATTGGCTCCGTGCCACTGGTCAATTCTTTTAGCGCGCCTTCGTTCACCTTGTCTCCCTTGGAGGGTTCTTGCATGACCGCATAACGGACACCCTTCAGTGCCACAATGTCCGGGGACGCTTGTCCCTGTTTGATGCGGTCCTGCGTGATGAGACACAGCGGCGCATCGCATTTGTATTCACCAAACACCTGCGACATCAAGTCAGTCAATACGGATTTACCGTTCTCACCGCCACCAATGTACATGTGGAAAGTTTGGTTCAGATTCACGCCAATCAACGTCGATGCCAAATGTTCCCACATATAATTGCGTAGTTGTTCAATCGGAAACAATTTGGCCATGAAATCGTTGATTTCCGCCATGATGGCGGCATCGCGATTGCGATCCAATTTTCGGTATTCCATGTTGGTAGATTTCGAAATATAATCCTCCGCTCTACCCGCCCGAAACACCTTCTCTTTGAAATCCCATACCCCGTTTTTGAAACACATCAAATATGGGTTGCTGTCCAAGAGATCCAAGAATTTGATTTCGTTGTCATAAAAGAGTTCCCTCGCCTCCTTCAAAATGTGGTCCTTGTGGCTGGTCTGCGACAGTTTTACTACAATCTCCATAATTTTGCTCGTGCGCTCTTCCGATGGGTTGCTACCTTTTTCGTCGGTTGGAGGTGGTGGGCGCGCAATTTTTCTCAACACGAAATTGTCGGATTTTTTGCGGAACATCTCACGTAATTGCTCGGAAATACGGCGACGGAGGGTCGTACCACACTCATCTTCGACCCATCGGTGATTCGAGAACCGGTACCATTTGTCGTACCTCACACTGGCACAGATAAATTCGTCTTTGTACATCTGTTTCAGGATGTACGCAATGTCCGCGTCACCAGACCCAATACCCTTTTCCGATTTCCCGTTGATAATGGACATCTGAAACACCTGGTCAATATGGTAATCGATGCACTTTTTACAGACATTTTCGTATTCGGTTGGTGCGTCGGCTTTCGACCAATACAGGATCGAACGGCGGGTTAGGCCCGTCTCGTTGCCCGTTTCGAATCCCATCCATTTCTCGTACATTTCGTCAATACCGTGAAACTGGAAATTTTTCGCCTTAGCGCTGAATGCGACCCATGCCAGAAACAATTTTTGATGGGTGTTACATAATGCCATACCTACCTTTAACCATTTGTCATAAGACCCCGTCTCGTAATAGGGTGGCGGCAAGGTCATCGTAAAATCGAAGGTCTCGACCAAATCGTATTCCTTGTTTGCGACCATCTGTTCCACGAGTTGTTGGACTGCTTGTTCTAGCTGTTCTTTCGTGCGTATTTGGAGTGTGTTCTTGATGACCGCCGTCGAATTTAAGAGAGGATTAGAACCAATACGTACAAATGCTTTTTTGTTGTGGGAAGCGTGGCTAGATTCGGCGTTTTCGTGAATTTGGTCGAATTCCACAGTGAAAATGAGTGATATGTGGTCGCGGTAACGAACCGACAATTTCTTGAAATCGCGGTCCATGTCGAATTTTTTCACGTGGAGATCCGTACAAATCATTTCGCCATCATCGGCATCGTACTCGATCTCGTAATAATGTGTGAGTTTGTAGGGTTCGTGTTTGGGTTTGCGGGACCCATACAATTGCCAATTCACGCACCCCTTGCTGATACCTTCGTCGAAGACGTCGGTCCATCCATTTGTGATAGGAATCGCAGACCACAATTCGGAGGCGGGCATTTCTGCGAGGACGCGTTCACGTAAGATGGTTTGGGTAATGCGGTCGGCTTGGATGCCAATGATGATATGTAGCCCGTCTTTCGTGATATTTTTTTCTTTGAGTCGGTTGACCGACTGTTTTTCAAACACATATATGGGAAAATTGACTCGATTATCAAAAATATAGATGTGCTTCAATTGTTCTAAATATATTTGAACGACGTCGTCTATGTGTGCTTTTTTGTATTGTTTTTCTTCGGTTTCATACGTATATCTGAGGTCAATATCTACAACAATCGGTCCACTGGTTTCCAGCTGTTTTTCTGTGAGAAATTCGGGCAATCCTTTCGATACTACGTCACGATAATATAGATCTAAGAATTCGGAATATTCCAGGTTGGAGATGTAATATTTGCCACCGGCATGACCACCATCGGGATCACCAATACGTGTGTTGGTGATTTGCGTGGTCTTATCGTCTTTATCGACATGATGTTGCCGTATAAAGTCTTGATAATTCTTATATTTGGATGTAAATTCATGAGGCATTGACTGCTTCGATGATGTGGTCGTTTGCGGTTTAATTTTGAACTTTGTTACGGTCGTCATTTTCGACCACGCTAGGTTATACTATTAGGACAATAAAATTTTGATGTAAAAATAATAATCAATTTTTTGCGGGGGACCAAGGTTTACAGGAACCCTGCGGGTTCCTCGTACGCTCCTCCGCCAAGAAATGCCCCACAAGGGGGCATGACAACACGTGACTTTTTGCTGCTATACCGGAAGGCTAGATAATGAAACAAATCAATATAAATTTCACAGTATAACTGTAAAAACTTACATGATGTTATGCCCCCTTGTGGGGCATTTCCAAGGGAGGGGCGTACGGGGAACCGTAGGTTCCCGTAAAATTGATTGTTATTATATTTATATGTAAATATAGTTACAAATAAATAGCAATATATTATAATCATGAAGTTTTGTGTCAAATGCGATAACATGTATTATATTGGTATCAATGGCAATGATGCCAATAAACTCACCTATTACTGTCGAAGTTGTGGGAACATTGATGAATCTATTACTGAGGAAGGTGTGTGTGTGATTGATTCACAACTTAAAAAGGGAGAACAGAAATTCAATCATATTATTAATCCTTACACGAAATTTGACCCGACTTTGCCGCGAATTTATAATATTCGTTGTCCCAATGAGTCTTGCAAAACCAATCACGCTGAAGCAACAAAACCTGCTGAAATTATCTTTATGCGCTATGATGATGCGAATTTGAAATACATTTATATTTGTGTGGAATGTGATACAGCGTGGAATACCGGGGCATAAATTTACGGCCAAAATACCCCCTCATTTGGATATAACAGCGAGATTCTACTTACCGTTATGCCCCCAACGGGGGCATTTCCAAGGGAGGGGCATACGGGGAACCGTAGGTTCCCGTAAAAAATTGAAATAAATAATTTAGGATGTAAACATAAATATATAGTATTCTTTTTTACAATGAATCCCGAAGATGAAAAAATGGCAGGTGAAGAATCTGAAAGTGAGAACGAAAGTGTTGTAAGCAGCACCGAAGAGGACCAACCGAATAATCCCGACGATATTGAAAGTGATATCGAAGAAGACATGGATGAGGATGAAAATGAAGAAGAGGATGAGGATGAGGATGAGGAAGATAAGGAGGATGAAGAAGACAAAATCACAGAAAAATTACCCATGGTCACGAATCAATATAATACGGAGGATGATGAGGATGACGAGGACGACGAGGATGATGAAGACGAAGACGAAAATTATCTACAAAAATTCGACAAAAATATACGCCGCGACATCATCGGTGAACATCATCCCGAACTGATACAGCACAACGACGAAGAAGTGGAAACGTTGTGTAAAATTGTACGAGATGTGGAGGGAAATATTATAGACCCTTTACATAAAACCGTTCCTTTTATTACCAAATATGAAAAAGCACGTATTTTAGGAGAAAGAGCCCGACAAATCAATTCTGGTGCGAAACCTTTTATTAAAATAGAAAAAACCCTCATTGACGGATATTTGATCGCACTGCGTGAATTCGAAGAGAAAAAAATACCGTTTATCATTCGTCGACCTTTGCCGAATGGTGGGTCAGAATATTGGAAAATGGCGGATTTGGAGATGATTGACTAATTGTTACTATTATGTATAGAAAACAAAAAAATGGGTTCGGGAAAATTAGATTACATGTTGCACCATTTTATTATTGATTTTTTTTACGCCCTGGGATTTTGGGGTGAATTTATATCCATACTTATTGTTGGAGGCTATTTTCGTCATGATACCTTTTATTTTGTAGTGTTTATTCTAGGACATATTTTGAACACCTATCTTAACAATGGTTTGTTGAAACCATGGTTCAAAGAAGGTAGACCCCGTGACCCCATTAAATTTTTGGCTTCTGAGAACTTCAATAACAAAGTCATGCACTACGGGATGCCATCGGGTCACAGTCAAACCACCTTTTTTTCCATCATGTATTTGTATTTGACCATACATCAAATTTACCCGTGGGTGCTCATTTTGCTTTTTATTGCTTTTGCTGTGATGTTTCAACGCGTATATTTCCACAATCATACTATCACGCAAGTTGTGGTAGGCGCTATATTCGGTTCGTTGGTAGCCGGTATTGTGGTTTATGCCCGCGACAACATAGAAAATATAATGAGTAAAAAGGATCTGTAGGTAAAATTATGAATTACGCTTCCAGCGCTTACCACAATTCGTACATGTTACAAAAATTGTCTCACCCTCATCACATGAACGAGTTTGTAATGTGTAGAATGTACACTTATTCGATTTACATTTAGAACATGTAAATAGAGTTGTTGATGCTTCCATACTGTTGTTATTGAAACGATTCGCATCTAAAATCTTCTTTTTTTCAATAAGTGCGTGCCACCTGTCTTCATTCATCTCTTGATGTGTCATGAACACTGCGTCTTGCGGAGTAAGGTCACCCGACCGGATTTTTCCCAGAAAATCGGGATTTCTCATGTTAATAAACATGGTTCTCATGCGGTCCGTGTACAAATGAACAAAACAAGGATTTTCCCATTTTTTTACGATTTTTCTATGAGTTGCTTCTTGTATTGCGTAATTGTAGACCGATTTTTCCATATTCATGGAAATTGCTAATTCCTCTACATCTAAAATATCTTGGATTTTGCTGACAATATTTCCGCGAAATTGGGTGGGGTTCGAAATTTTTTGGATGGGAGGCATTTTGAATATAATATTTAGACCTATCATACTTGAATATTTTAAATCAATTTTTTATAACTATATCATATACATATGTCATCCATTTGGAAACAAATTTTATTACTTGTCCTTATTTTAATTATTTCTATATCCATTTTTCTAACGGGTTTTCTTAATTCTAACCGTTTATTTGAAGGAGCTACAGGTGGTAATGTTGTAGATAGTCAGCAGGGTCAAAAACCAGCAGCACCAGGAAAACCAGTTCAACCAGCCGCACCCGTTCCACCAGGAAAACCAGCCGCACCAGTTCAACCAGGAAAACCAGCCGCGCCCGTTCCACCAAGCCATCCAGTAGCACCAGTTCAACCAGGAAAACCAGCCGCACCCGTTCCACCTGGTCATCCTAATCAACCTGGTCATCCTAACCAACCAGGCCATCCTAACCAACCTGGCCATCCAGCAGCACC
>Ga0194041_10000605_pt1 | contig 14661 bp, 14 predicted proteins | sample JunL449m_MetaG_FD_160082 | JGI IMG/M metagenome (GOLD analysis project Ga0194041, IMG submission 160082) | Anoxic zone freshwater microbial communities from boreal shield lake in IISD Experimental Lakes Area, Ontario, Canada - Jun2016-L442-9m | ecosystem: Environmental > Aquatic > Freshwater >...
TGACCAAATCAAGACTGCGAGCAGTTCCTCGTCGACCTTTCGCATTCAATGCATTCAGAATCTCTTCTGCATTACGCCCAAAGATTGGTGACGACGAATTAGCGACTGCTGATAATACTGCTGCGTTCATTGATTGATCGTCTAACGCCTCAGCATCACAATCAGGACCAAGGCCTTGGAATATGCCAGCCATCTTTAGCAAAATATCTGCTTCATCGGGAGTAGCGGGATCTCGGTTCAATACAGGCTCGCTGTAATTAGCAACATTACGCACCGCATACAAATACAAACCAACGTCGTAATGATCTTTCTCTAACGATGACGGTGCTGGAAGAATCACATCAGCGTGACGCGTTGTTTCATTAACGTAAATGTCAATTGACACCATGAATTCAAGTTCAGCTAGCGCTGCGTCTAGTTGCTTCGAATGTGGTGTTGACAGCACAGGATTTCCCGCAACTGTAACCATGCCACGAATTTGATTTTCACCAGGAGTGATTATTTCCTCTGCCATTGCAGCAACGGGATACTCACCCAGCACTTCTGCCCTGTTGCTGACGCGACTATGACCGCGACCCATCGCAAATCCTTTGCCTTTGCCGCCCTGGCCGCGCGTTGTGGCACCACCAGTTGCGGGCATAGTGAACATTGAGCCGCCGCGCTTGTCGATGTTGCCTGTAATCACATTGATTGCTTCAATCAGCCATGCACATGTGGTGCCGAACTCCACTGTGTTCACACCAATGCGTCCGTACACAGCAGCGGTCTTTGCACCCGCGAGTTCTCGCGCAAGTCTCACTGTGGTTTCAGCAGAAACGCCCGTTGCAACTGCAACAGCTTCAGGAGTAAACGGCGCAATCGCTGCAGCGAATTCATTAAGCCCGTTCAGAATCGACATGATGCGTGGTTCAACGTTCACCAAGTTCTCTTTGAACATCACGTTGGCCATTGCAGCCAAGAACAAACCATCAGTGCCTGGACGAATCGACACCCATTCATCAGAGGCTTCCACCGTGCGCGTGCGGCGCGGATCAACGACAACAATCTTTCCGCCACGTTCACGGATGCGTTCCATTCGACCAGGGAAATCTGGTGCGGTGCACAGACTGCCATTAGAAGCGTGGGGGTTCGCGCCTAACATCATCAGATAATCAGTGTGATCAAGATCTGGTACCGAAATACTTTGCGCAGTACCAAACATGTACCCACCAGTTACATGCTTTGGCACTTGATCAACAGTGGAGGCACTAAACACATTGCGTGTCCCCATTGAACGAAGCATCGTGGCGCTAAACAATTGCGGCCCCAAGTTGTGTGCGTTCGGATTTCCCAAATACGCAGCGAGTGCTCCACGACCGTGACGTTCGATAACACCAGCAAATCCGTCAGCTACGACTTTCCATGCTTCATCCCATGACACTTCGACATGTTTTCCATCGCGCTTCACCATTGGCATCCGCAACCGGTCTGGATCTTCGTGCAACTGCTTCAGGGTGCTGCCCTTCGGGCAAATAAAGCCATGACTGAACACATCCTTTTGATCGCCGCGGATTCGCACAATTTGTTCTTGCGGATTCACCGAAATCTCTAGGCCACATGTGGCCTCACAGAGCGGACATGTGCGAAATACGGTGCGATTAGCGGTATCGGTCATTCCATAGATTGCCACGCCAGCCACGGCCAACTCGCAGTGTTCGTACACTGTTGGCATGACGAGCCCGTTACACAGTGTGGAGATCTGCATGATCTCCACCCCAGACGGCGTCATTGACGTCAACGGGCGTTCTCGACCCCTCGGTGGACCAGCAGACCAAGCACGCCTCATTGCGTTGCGTGGAGCCGCTGCAGTCGTGCTGGTGGGCGCCGGTACTGCACGTGCCGAGAACTACGGACCACCAAGCAGGGCAGGGCTACGCATTGCGGTTGTCACAAAGACATGCGCACTGAATTTCTCATCTCCCCTGTTTTCCTCGGGGGCTGGACTGATTGCCACAACAATGTCTGCGCCGGCACTCAGCGTGGACACTGTGCGCGCTGGCGATACAGATGTCGACATGGCGGGAATCATTGCTCAGTTGCCCCACGGTGTTGTTCATGTCGAAGGCGGCCCGATGTTGAACGCAGCGTTGCTTGATGCTGATTGTGTTGATGCAATCAATCTGTCCATGTCTCCACGCCTTGGTGGATTTCGTGGGCCGTCTTTGAGTCAGGCACCACATGCTTTGCGACACTTCACATGTGTCTCGCTAACAACTGACAGTGGTTTCGTGTTTGCGCGATACGAAAAAGTTACGACTGCTTAAGCAGTGCAAGTTCGCGGCGAAACGCAGCGGCGTCGTCAAAGTTTTTATACACACTTGCAAAGCGCATGTACGCAACTTCGTCAAGAGCTTTCAAGCGTTCGAGAACTGCATGACCAACCGTGGATGATGTGATTTCTGTTCCGGCAGTCACAGCAAGTCGCATGTCGTCTTCAACTGCCTCAGCCAATGCATCAATAGCCGCGTCGTCAACCGGACGCCCCTTGCACGCTGAACGTACGCCAAACGTGACTTTTGCTCGGTCAAATGGTTCAGGAGAACCCGAACGTTTCATCACCAGCAACGGTGCCTCTTCCAAACGTTCATACGTTGTAAATCTGTAGGCGCACTCGGGGCAAGCACGCCGACGGCGAATTGCCGCGCCATCATCGGCGGGGCGCGAGTCGATCACCTTGGTGTCGTCATGTGGGCATACGGGGCAATGCACTCCGCTAACTCTAAATGACCACAACTTGCCTTTGTGTGGATTTTGCCCTTTTTTAGCAAGGAATAAAGCAATTATGGGATACGAACTACTTGGCCAGCTTCGATGTGAGAACCATTTGCACGAACCAATTCATGCACAAGTTCAGAGATGTCACCGGTTGGGGCGATGGTGCGAGCAATGTCCCACAAGGTGTCGCCTGACTGAGCAACGACCGAGCGAGGGATGATTTGATCAGCAGGAGCTGGATCAGAAGCAAACGCCCCCGTTGAGATGAGACCAGAGGCCAATCCGAAGATAATGACGGCACCAAGGGTGCGGCGGCGGCGCTGGAAGGTACGGGCACTTGGCTGACGGCGAGCGGCGGCTTCTGTGCGGTATGAACCTGAGAACAAGAGTGGATCGATGGTGGTTGCCATGGTGATTTCCTTTCGGGGTAAGGGGTTAAGGACCAGTAGGTCTATGTATTGGAAACCGTAGCGAACGGGTGTTCTATAGTTTGCCCGAACAGGTGTTCGTAGTCAAGTACCTTCCCGAACATTTGTTCTACGAACAGGTGTTTGACCTTCTGGGCGAACACCTGTACGCTGACCCCATGTCCGAAGCACTCACACCCCGCCAACGCGAAATCCTCAACGTCATTTCCACCAGCATGCAAGAACGGGGCTACCCGCCATCCGTACGTGAAATTGGCGAGGCCGTCGGCCTCAATTCCCCCTCCACCGTCCACAACCACCTCAACACGTTGCAGAAGATGGGCTTCTTGCGTCGCGACCCGACAAAGCCTCGTGCCCTCGAAGTTCGCTTTGATACCAACTCAGAAGTTGCCATGGAACGTCGTCCGTCTCGTCACGTTCCTCTCATTGGCGAAGTGGCAGCCGGTACTGGTTTGTTGGCGCAACAGAACGTTGAAGACCTCATTCCGCTTCCTACCGACTTCACGGGCGAAGGCGAACTGTTTATGTTGCGTGTTCGCGGTGACTCAATGATCGATGCCGGAATTCTTGATGGTGACTTTGTTGTTGCTCGTCAACAGCAAACAGCAGATAACGGAGACATCGTCGTTGCAGGTATTCCGGGTGACGAAGCAACTGTGAAAACATTTAAGAAGTCAGGCAACAAGATCACGCTTGTCCCAGCGAATCCCACAATGGAACCAATGGTTTTCACATCTGACGAAGTCAGTGTGTTCGGTAAAGTTGTCACCGTCATGCGACGGTTATAACTTCACTTCGTTGTTACATTCCTGGTTACAGCCCTAAACGTTGAGCAACAAGATGCAATTTGGCATCTGGTTGCACCACAGCAACGCGCACATTGTGCGATCCACCTGCGCCATAAAAGTCACCAGGACTCACTAACGCTCCGCCTTCACGGGCCAATTTCTCGGTGAAGCTCCACGCATCGCCTGCGTTGAACCACAAGTAAAAGCCACCATCAGGAATTGCAATATCAATTCCTGACCACTTCGACAATGTTGACGCCATGAACTCAAGTCGTGTGCGATATCGATCACGCTGCACCCGAACATGTTCATCGTCGTCTAATGCTGCAACTCCGGCGGCTTGCGCAGGGCCTGGCAACATAAACCCTGCATGCTTACGCACTTCTTGCAGATACTCAACGATTTCAGCATCACCTGCATAGAAGCCAACACGCAGGCCTGCAAGGTTTGACCGCTTCGATAATGAATGCACGGCAATCACCCCTTCAAGTCCGTGTTGCAAAATTGATTGAGCCGATGTTGTCCAGATGAATTCGGTGTAGCACTCATCAGAAAAAACTGGAATGTCGTGCGTACGGCCCCATGTGGCTGCAGCCTTCAAGTCATCAAGCGCGCCAGTGGGGTTACTGGGGCTATTGATCCACAACATCAGCGCACGTTGCCTGTCGTCACCTGAGACAGAGCCAAGATCCATACGGCCAGCGGCATCAACCCCGACTGGAACCGCACGAAGCCCAGCAAGTATCGCGCCCATCTCGTACGTGGGGTATGCAACAGCCGGATACAGCACTGTGTCGCGCCCTGGACGACGCAACTTCATGTATTGAGGCGTTGTAGCCACAAACTCTTTTGTGCCGATACAGGCGCCGATACGAGAGATAGGAACATCGATTTCAAATCTGCGGCCCATCCATCGAGCTATCGAACGACGCAATGCTTCAGAACCAATGGAAGCTGGGTATCCGCGCTCGGCATTTGAATGCGACAGCGCTTCAATCACTGCTGGTGGCGGCGGATCACACGGCGTACCGATGGAGAGATCAACGATTCCGCCGTCGTGTGCTGCAGCGAGTTTTTGATACGCATCGAGGCGGTCATACGGGTATGGAGGTGGCACGAAGCCAACGGTGTCGCGATCAGTCATGGTGACCTAGTTTCGCTGATTTGTGAGCGGTACAACGAACTCACGCAATCGGCCTTCTGACGCACTCGACAAACGGGCGCGAATACGCATTCCATCGTCTTCGAGTTCTGACATGACAACTTCACCTTCGCGATGAATGGAGGCAAGGATGTCGCCTCGGTCGTACGGAACCATCAACTCAGTGACTTGCGTAATTGCCCGCATGCGGTCTGCCAAACGGCGCATCATGACTTCTAGGCCTTCGTTACGCAGTGCCGAAACCGCAACTGCACCCTGATGATCTTCCACCAACGAAGCACCCCAATCATCTACCAAGTCGGCCTTGTTGAAGACAATGAACTCAGGGACTTGGTCTGCGCCAATTTCTGCAAGAACTTCTCGTACGGCAGTGATTTGCTGTTCAGGATGCACAGCACTTGCATCAACAACGTGCACCAACATGTCAGCTTCTGCTGCGATTTCTAATGTGCTCTTGAACGACTCAATGAGACCGTGCGGCAATTGACGAATAAACCCAACAGTGTCGGTGAGAAGTACTGGCTCTCCACCGGGGAGAGACAACCGGCGCGTGGTGGGGTCAAGAGTTGCAAACAATCGGTCTTCAACTAATACACCAGCTCGTGTGAGCGAATTCAGCAACGTTGATTTACCAGCGTTTGTGTAGCCAACAATGACCACAGATGCAAGACCGCTGCGACCCCTGCTCTTTCGTTGAGTCTGACGTGTGTGACGCAGCGCAACGAGGTCTTGTTCTAGCTTCGTGATACGGCGCATGATGCGACGACGATCTACTTCGAGACGAGTTTCACCAGGTCCACGAGTACCAATTCCACCACCCTGCTGTGAGAGTCCGGCCTTTGCGCCGCGACGCAATCGTGGCAACCGGTAGCGCAACATGGCTAGTTCCACTTGTGCTTTACCTTCAAGCGTGTGCGCGTTCTGAGCAAAAATGTCAAGAATTACTGCGGTGCGGTCAAGTGCTGTTCGCCCCAACGCCTTTTCCAAGTTGTACTGCTGACCAGGCGATAGTTCATTATCGAAAACAACAGTGTCCACATCAAGTGCCAAACACACTTCTTTCAGTTCATCAACTTTTCCTTTGCCGATGTAAAACGTTGAATCAGGAGAATCACGGCGTTGGGTTAAGCGGGCCGCTTCGTCTGCACCAGCTGTATCAATTAACAATGACAATTCGTCAAGGCCTTCTTCGGTCTCATCATCTGTTTGTCCGCCCATGGTGACACCGACCAACACAATGCGTTCGCGAAATGTGCGCTCGATCAGAGTTGCGCCGAGCGCCTCCTGGTATGGATTACTCATGCATGAACCGAAACGCTGGCAATGAACACAGCAGGCCCAATCAGCGTGGCGCGACGGTCATCGGAGATGCACACTCGTGCGTCTCCCCCGTCCATATGAACAATCACATGCTCAACTGACTTCGGAACTAATCCCCATACCAACGCTGCATCTGCTGCTGCACACGCACCAGTTCCACATGCGCGCGTAATGCCAGCACCGCGTTCATGAACACGCATCGTGATGGCGTTTGTCTCTGGTCCTGGCTCAATAATTTCAAGGTTGATGTGCGGTACAAGCGAACCCAGATGGGCCAAATCAATCGATTCAACTTCTTCAACGCCTACAACTGAGTGTGGGTTACCGAGCGACACGTGGCGCACTGGTCGCATCGGATCGCACTGCAGCGTTACCCAATTGTGTGGCTCTTCAAGATCTTCCACATATCCCATGTCGACACTGATGTGAATGGTGTCGTTGTCCCATTCACTAGTGACCACTGCTTCGCGAGATCCAGCATCAGTTGATACGTCATACACAGTTCCGGCAACACCCTTCAATGTGAAATGCGCAGCTTGCACCAAACAACGAATTCCATTGCCGCTCATCTCAGCGATGCTTCCGTCAGCGTTATATAAACGCATACCAAGTGTTGTGTTGTCGACAATCGTTAACAACAACAATCCGTCAGCACCAACACCAGTGGAGCGCTCGCACCATTGCTGTGCCAGCTCTGGCCAATTCGGCTGATCGCCCTGTGCCATGTCGTACACAAGAAAGTCATTGCCGAGGCCATGGTGTTTGGAGAGCGAAACGTGCATTGGCACAGACACTATTCCAATGCAGCCGCCACCACAGGGGTGACTTCTTCAATGGGGTCTTCACGCACATCGATCCACTGAATTCGTGGGTCACGGCGAAACCAGCGGTCTTGGCGAATAGCAAACTGTTGGGTGCGCAAAATGGTGGCTGCCACCGCCTCGTTGAGAGACCAACGGCCCTCGAGGTGTTCGATCATTTCCTTGTACCCAAGAGCTTGACGAGCGGTGAACGCAAGTCCATTTGGTTCAGCCAATAAGGAACGAACCTCTTCAACCAGCCCCCGCTCCATCATGATGTTCACCCGCTGTGCGATACGTGCCCGAAGAACGTCGCGATCCCAACGCAACCCAATCAGCGTTGTTGATGTGGGGCTGTAGGAACCGATTCCTTCACCGAACGAACTGAACTTCTCACCACTACCCAAACACACTTCAAGTGCGCGAATAAGGCGACGACGGTTATTTGGATCCATCTTTGTGGTTGCTTCAGGGTCGAGCGCGAACAACTGTGCAAACATCGCCTCAGTATCTTCGTTCGCTTCTAACTCGGCTCGAATCTCTGGAAATTCGCCGGGCATATCTAGCCCGTCAACAATGGCAGTGACATACAAACCAGTTCCACCGACGATCAATTCAGATGCACCAGCATCAGAAATAACCTTGCGGGCAGCTGCCACGTTTACTATATAATGAGCCACAGTGTGTCGGTCGCTTGGTTCAACCACGTCAAGACAATGATGAGGAATGAGGGCTTGGTCTGCTGGCGATGGCTTTGCAGTACCGATATCCATTCGCTTGTACACCTGCATGGAGTCTGCGACGATGACATGCACTGAGCCTTTTGGTTGCAATGCAGCAGCTGTCATTGCTGCGTCGCTTTTCCCGCTTGCTGTTGGCCCAAGCACAACAACTGACCGACGAATAGTCATGCAGTTATACCGACACCACAGGTATGCGGATTTTGTGAGTAGCCATTTGCAGAACCTCTACCAAGAAGCCAGTGAGGAAATGCGGTGCTGCCTTAGTGATTTCCACGGTGGTGTACGTACCAGGACGAAGCGCAACGTCAGAACTGAAGTGCACCAGTTTGTATTGACGAGTACGTCCTGAATACACATTGGGGTTACGGCGACTTGGGCCCTGCACGACAACTTCTTCGATACGTCCAATGCGTGCTTCATGCTTAATGAGAGCTGAATGTTCAACCACGATCTTCAAGCGATCAAATCGATCAGACACGATTGCCGGGTCGATGAAATGTTCAGTCATGTCAGCAGCCTGTGTGCCTTCACGCGGTGAAAAGATATATTCAAACGTGTTGTCAAACATCGCCTCTGCGGCAATCTCTAAGGTGCACTGAAAATCTGCTTCTGTTTCTCCAGGGAACCCCACAATGATGTCGGTTGTCACTGACAAGTCAGGAATCAGCCTGCGTGCGTCAGCAAGACGCTCCATGTATCGCGCCGCGGTGTACCCGCGATGCATCAGAGACAGAACGCGATCAGAACCTGACTGCAATGGATAATGCAAGTGCTCACAGACTGCTGGCGTGTTCGCCATGGCTTCCAAAACATCAACGCGCATGTCTTTCGGATGCGGACTGACGTATCGCACTCGGCGAATTCCTTCAACATCCCCTGCTGCTCGCAACAAGTCAGCAAAGAGTGGCTGCACGCGAGCATCAGAACCCGCTTGACGTTCAGCCAACGTGATGTCACGTCCGTAGCTATTGACGTTCTGCCCAAGCAATGTCACTTCAGTGACACCAGTTGAAGCCAACTGCGCTACTTCGCCGATGACGTCCGCAAATGGTCGACTGATTTCACGGCCACGCACTGCCGGAACGATGCAATAGGCGCACGAGTTATCGCACCCAATTTGAATGGTGACCCACGCGTTGTATGTGGTCTCGCGACGAACAGGGAGCGCGCTCGGAAACAACGTGTAATCGTCGAGCACTGCTTCATCAAGAATTTCTGTAATTGGTCCGTGCTCGATGGCATGATTCAAAAGCTCAGTTGTGCGATGCACATTGTGCGTGCCCATCACTACGTCGACCCATGGAGCTTTCTCGGCTACAACGTCTTTGTCTTTCTGCGACAAGCACCCGCCGATCACAATGCGGCGTCCTTCTTTGGCAGCTTTCCACTTGCGCAGATGACCAAGAGTTCCGTACAGCTTGTTGTCCGCATTCTCACGAATGCAACAAGTGTTCAGAACAACAACATCAGCCTCATCATCTGTTTCAACGCGTTCCATGCCGTCAGCCTCAAGCAGACCTGAAATACGTTCGGAGTCGTGCGCGTTCATCTGGCACCCAAACGTGTGCACTACATATGAAGTTGGCTGTACTCCGGTCACGCCACGAAGGCTACCGAGGTTCGATGCGTCCTAGGAATGGGTGACTGCCGACGAGACATAGACCCATTGTCCTGCCTTTTTCGACTGGAGCATCGCCGACAAACGTTGACCCTTGGCAGATTTCGCAGAGACTGTCCCTGAAACCGCCTTGGATTTTCGACTCACGGCAATGGCGCCGACTTTTGTCGCCGTTGCACTGACTTTTGAAGAAATTGAACTGATAACAATTCGACATTGCGATTTCGCACACGCAGCTGCAGTCACTCGCAAAGTAATCAGTGCGCGCGAACCAACTCGAGCCATTGACACTTTGGGCGAAGTCTTTGCCTTTACTTTGAACGTTGCAGGCGCAACAGCAGAACCGAATGAACTAACACCCGAAGACGACACTGCGCTGACAAATCGAATATCAGGGATCGTGATCAACCACCCGTCGACCCCCTGCACTCCTGCTGTCCACCGCGTCCACGTAATTGCACCTTGCGTGCCGCCATCAGTACGAGCAAGATTCAGAGCTCCGGTCTGAAATTCTGCACTAGCCACAACGTCAGGCGTAGCGCCATAGAAGTTCAAAAGAGAAGCATCAGTTAGTACGGCGCTCAGAGACGCAGAGTTAGGCGTTCCGTCGCTCCACGTTTGTGGCGCTGACACGCCGTATGTCATTTGCGGCGTTTCTCCCGGCTGCACCATCAGTGAACCCATATATGAACGAGTACTACTAAAGAGCGCGCCAGTAAACACCTCATCGAGCGTGTTGTCGAGACTCAGGGTCATACTTGCTGACAATGTCTCATGAGTGTTTTGCGTATATGAACAAGCCACCACTGGAACTTGTGAACATCCGAGTTGTTGGGTTCCCTGCAGCACAACAGGAGTCAGCGTTGGCCTGATTCGAATATGAACTGTCGCCGCATCAGTACCTAAATTGGCAGTGTTCCAATACGTCGGCACACCACTGGCCCAGCTCCAACGAAGTGTGCGGCCGAGTGTGTTCATGTTGAGCGTGATATCAAACTCCGTGTCCGCGGTGACCGGCGTGGTCAAGTTGTTAGCACGGCTGAAGTCGTATCCCAGTTGGCCCGGCTGAATTTGAAATCCCACTGTAAGACCGATGCGATTGGGCGTGGCATAACAGACACCAGGAGAAGGTGTCTGACCCGTGCGACACAAGTTTGAAGGAGAAATTGCAACCGCAACTCGACCCATCGGCACATTTGTCTCAGCAGTTGTCGTGCCGTTTGTAATAAGTGGCGTTGATACTCCGCCATTAATGACAGACAGTGCGGTGACGTACGGTCGTGCAGCAACTCCGCCTGTCATGTTGGCCCACGTTGCATTTGTGGGAGACAGCACATCAAGTGCAGATTGATCAGGCATACCGATATCCGGTGGTGACGCTGCGCTGACATGCGACGTGCTCACGAGGAGCGAACCAACCAATGTCGCAGTGATGAAAAGACTTTTCATAGGGAGCCAGACCTTTATTGAAGAATTTTCTACAAAGTAACACGCCGACATAAACGCCTGAAGAACTACAGCGACCTAAGAAAATTAGGGTCTGATAATCCCAAAGGGCCGAGTCCCTGGGAGAGGACTCGGCCCTTGTAAGAAAGCGGCAGCTCGGTTGTGCGAAGAACTAATCGAGTTCGATTGGCTCTTCGTCTTTGGCAGAGAACTCCGCGTCTTCTTGACCATTGAGACCGGCGATGGCACGGATTTTTTGTTCCATGTCCATCATGATCTCAGGGTGGTCATGCAAGAAGTTCTTTGCGTTCTCACGTCCCTGGCCCATTTGCTCACCTTCGTAGGTGAACCATGCGCCGGACTTCTTAGCAATTGCCATTTCGACTGCGAGGTCGAGCAATGCACCTTCGCGGCTGATGCCGTGTCCGTACATGATGTCGAACTCGGCCTGACGGAATGGCGGAGCAACTTTGTTCTTCACCACTTTGACGCGCGTGCGTGAACCAACAACTTCGGCACCATCTTTGATTGATTCGATACGACGAATATCAAGGCGAACTGATGAGTAGAACTTGAGCGCACGACCACCAGGAGTTGTTTCGGGAGATCCGAACATAACGCCAATCTTTTCGCGCAACTGGTTGATGAAAATACACACAGTGTTTGACTTGTTGAGGTTGGCTGTGAGCTTGCGCAATGCCTGACTCATCAGACGAGCCTGAAGACCCATGTGGCTGTCGCCCATGTCGCCTTCAATTTCAGCACGTGGTGTAAGTGCAGCAACCGAGTCGATAACAACAACATCAAGTGCACCAGAACGAATCAGCATGTCGACAATTTCGAGAGCTTGTTCACCAGTGTCTGGCTGTGAGATGAGCAACTGATCAATGTCAACGCCAATAGCTTTTGCATAGACAGGGTCCATTGCGTGCTCGGCGTCGATGTAGGCACAGATGCCGCCATTGCGCTGGGCCTCTGCAACAACGTGCATGGCAAGAGTCGACTTACCAGAGGATTCTGGTCCGTAGATTTCAACAACACGGCCGCGTGGCAATCCGCCAACTCCGAGTGCGAGGTCAAGAGGCAATGCACCGGTTGGGATTGCTTCGATGGTCATCGAGCTCTTTTCCCCCATGCGCATGATGGAGCCTTTTCCGTATTGCTTATCGATCTGGGCGAGAGCCGCATCAAGGGCCTTATCGCGTTCTGGGCTTGGAGTGGTCATGTGAGTGCCTTTCGGGTTTTCCGCTAGCGGTTGCTGTTGGAATGACGGACTGTACGTAATGGGTGTGTTCGAACAACAACACTGTAACTACGAACACCTGTTCGGTCAAGCATTGTCGCTCGATTTCATGTGTACGGGGCAATCCCCCAGTTGGCAAGGGTGAAATACCCCCAGGATTCGGTTAGGCCGAGGCGCGATTATCAAGCCACACCTGGGCTTGAGCGAAATCTGACTCATTGGGCGGCCGGAACGTGATGTCAATTGCGAACCAGACTGTGTAGGTCATTGGGTACCCAAGGCTTGGGACACAGACGGCCAAAGTTCCGGCGATCAGCAAAAGCGGCACGAGAGCGATTCCGGTTGCGACCGAAATAATCATCCACGAGATGATCGAACCAAAGGTCATGAAAACACCCATGGTGGCTGCGCCTAATTCAAAACCTTCATAGCCGCGTTCGCGACTAAGACCGCACGTTTGGCAGTTATCAGCTTTTGTGTACCACGACGTAAAAAATGCACCTTTGCCCCCGCACCATGCGCATTGACGCAATAGACCGCGAAGAAGTTTCTTCGGCAGTGCTGGTGTTTTCTGACTATGCAGTGAGTTCGTCAACAAATTCTCCGAAAATAGTGGCGTATTGAAGAGCTTCTTCTTCGGTGTGCACAACAGATATTAGCCATTGTTCATCAAGTCCTGGCGGAAGGATGATTCCGCGGTTAATACCGTGAATCCATTGTGCATACGCAATATCAAAGTCTGTTGCTTTGTAATCGCGATAGTTCTTCACTGCCTCTGTTGACCATGTGATGCAGCCTTTGGCGCCGAACTGCACAGTGTGCGCTGGCAAACCTGCGTTGTCGATGATGGATCCACATGCCTCAACCAACAGTGCGTTACGAGCAACCGTCGCAGCCGTCACTTCTTGTGTGCACACATCAGCAAGAACTGTTTTTGCAACGGCCATTACTAATGGGTTGCCGTTGTACGTTCCTACATGAACGACCTTGCCGCTTTCAATTTGCTGCATGCATTCAAGCGTTCCGCCAAATGCACCAACAGGCAAACCGCCACCGATGCTTTTTGCTAAACACACCATGTCTGGTTGAACATCAAGTGCGCCCGTTGCTCCGCCCCAACCAGCTGTAATACCGGTTTTTACTTCGTCAAAAATCAACATGGTGCCGTGCTCGCGCGTAATGCGTCGAACATCTTCCAAGTAACCAGGCTGCGGCAAACAAATACCAATGTTTTCCATCACTGGTTCAACAATGAAACATGCAACATCATTTCGCGACAATGCACGCTCTAACGCTTCAGCATCATTGAACGGAATCACGATGGTGTCGCGCACAACAGCATCAGTGACACCTGCACTTGAAGGAACAGACACTGGGTTATCTGCAGGTCCTGCAAAACGAAGATCAGGCTTTTGCGACACCATCACTACGTCATGATGTCCGTGATATCCGCCTTCAACTTTCACAATCTTGTCGCGACCAGTGACACCACGTGCAACACGAATGGCATCCATGGTGGATTCAGTTCCGGAGTTTGTGAATCGCCACATCGGCAAACCAAAACGATCGCGCAACAGTTCCGCAACGTCTGCAGTTATTTCAGCTGGTGAAACAAACAAGGTTCCGCTGTCGAGCTGTGTCTCGATTGTCTTTCGAACAAGTGGGTTCACATGACCAGAAAAGAGCGCACCAAAGCCCATGCTGAAGTCAATAAGTTTGTTTCCGTCAACGTCAGTCATCCAGGCACCTTGTGCCTTGGCGATAACGATTGGATGTGGGTCATACGCCTGCAAACTTGATGGCACACCGAGGGGAAGCACCTTCTTTGCCCTCGCGTTAGCCGCCTGGGAACCAGGCGTTTTTTCGACGTATGTACGCAACTCACGCTGCGTTATTTGCTTGGCTCTGTCTGCCAAGTTGTGGTGCAACGTGGGATTCGTTGCTGACATTGGTATCACCCCGATTAGCGGTTGTAACCATCCTACTCGCCTTTCTGAGAGGCAGCGAGGAAACCTAGTTTCTCCAATGAATGTTGGGACTGTGCTCTGTACATGGCACACTTGTTGAACGCATGGTGGGCGTAGCTCAGTTGGTTAGAGCGCTAGGTTGTGGTCCTAGAGGCCGGGGGTTCGAATCCCCTCGTTCACCCCAAATCGTGGGCCGGTATCAATTCAGATACCGGCGGCACGAATTCCTCATTGGGGAACACATGGCCTTGTCGCCTAGTGTTGAACCTCGTAACGCGCCTTTAGCTCAGCTGGTAGAGCAACGGACTCTTAATCCGCAGGTCCTGGGTTCGATCCCCAGAGGGCGCACTACTTTCATCGGAGATTCTCATGGCTGTTCTTGAAGTAGAAAC
>Ga0194041_10000606_pt1 | contig 14612 bp, 13 predicted proteins | sample JunL449m_MetaG_FD_160082 | JGI IMG/M metagenome (GOLD analysis project Ga0194041, IMG submission 160082) | Anoxic zone freshwater microbial communities from boreal shield lake in IISD Experimental Lakes Area, Ontario, Canada - Jun2016-L442-9m | ecosystem: Environmental > Aquatic > Freshwater >...
GCCCAAACTGGCATGGCTGGCATCAAGGCCGAGCAAGCGGGGACTGTCGACTAGCCACAGTCCAGTAGCCACTGTCGCCTGGCCACTGCCGTGACTGCTCAATCAGTTCGCAGTATCAGGCGGGCAGGCTCTGGTTACGAGAACGCGTTACCCAGACTGCAGCGATTGCCAGCATGGTCAGTGCTGCAGCCGAGAGAACACCGAAGGGCAACTCGGGAACAACTGCGGGCGGAAGCACGGGGCACTTGTTTGCAGTTCCTTTGGTCGGCGACAGGGTGGTAATAAAGCTGCCCGTTCCGTTCGGGCAGCGCCCATAGGTGGTTGTGGCATGTGTAGTCCAGGTGTAGGTGTCTAGAACCGTGGTTCCATTTGCAGCAAACAGCCGGGCAGAGTCCGAGGATCCAAGACCGAATTTAAAGGCAGCTTCGGTGATAGCGAGGTAAGCACCTGGAGCTAAAATTGTTCCCGTTGGAATTGAGTACTTCGTATTTTTGTTGTCATTATCCAGCAATTTCAGACCGGAAATATCAACCGCCGTTGCGCCGTTGTTATACAGCTCAATCCAGTCTTCATTGACTGCCGGCCCGGAGACTAGCCAAGTGCTTGTCGATTCAACCTCGTTGATCTTGACATCAGAAGTGCCGGCCGAGGCAGTCCCAACATTGATCACTGACCCCAAGCTCAGCAGCAGCGCTAGAGCCGCCATACGCAACAAAAGGGTGTTTGCATTCTTCACAATGGGGGGCTCCTTGCAACTGGCGCACAGCAGCGCTCTTGTACAAGCCAGAAAATAATTGACCGAGTTTGCGGGAACCCGACCGCAACATGAACTGCCACTCAACTCCTACTGAATTTGTACAGGAGCGGGTGTAGCAGAATTGCAGGAGCAAGCTGGCCAGCCTTCGGGATGTCTGTGTAGATAACTGCACAGACACCCCGAAGGATCTGACTTAGCCCGCAGAGATCAGGCAGCTACAGCAGAATTGCGGCGACGCAGCACCCAAAGGGCACCGAGCGCCAGCAAGGTAAAGGCCGCCGCTGAAAGTGCGCCGAGCGGAAACTCTGGCACGACCGGCGCAGGCAAGACTGTGTTGCTGCAAGGCACATTGCCAGAGCGCAATGCGTAGCCACCGGTGCTGGAATCATCTGACCAGAATGCGGGCTTGCGATTGTTCACACACTCCGTGGCTGCAGCAATAGCAAAGCCCTCGTTGTTGATATTTGGCATCGAGGCTGGGCGCTCATACATGTTCGTGATCGTGAACTTTTTGGTCACTGCATCCACGTTGAACACTGCTGATCTGCCGGCGCATCCGTCGTCGCAGACAACCCACAGGTTGTTCAGGTCCTGATCAAACTCGGATCCCATGACACCGACGAACCCGCTGGTGATTGTGGCGATCCGGGTAAACCCGCCGCCGACGGTATCGAGCGCGTACACATAGAGTTTTCCGGTTGCTTCCACGCCAACAATAAACAGGCCCGCACCGTGATTGGCGTAGTTGGCAGGGTTGTATGTGGAGCCCGTGGACTCGTCTAGGAAGCCTTGGGCGGTGAGGTAGGAGTCGGGGATCCAAGAGATGGTCTCGAGTCCGGTGTTGGCGGAGTTGACTGGCAAGTCTGCAGTCAGGTTCCACTCGTTGGTTGCAGTCAGTGTCGAGCCCGCTGCGGAAACGTCGTAGCGAAGGATGCTGTTACGACTGACCGTGTTCGCTGAGTTATTGCGCTCGGCTGCAACGTATAGACCATCTGTTGAGGCCGGTCCACCCATCGTGATTCCTTCGGCATCAACATCGCCAGTTCCATCTGTGTAGCGAAGCAGCTTGCCGCTTCCCCAATCATTTGTGGTGTCCGGAACCCAGTTGGCACCGTTGAAAACCAGCCGGAACATTGCACCCGGGCCATTTCTCGACCCCCACAGCACACCAGGAGTGGCAGTACCTGAGCCTTCATAGTCAAGGCCGCTCAGGTTGCTGCTAAAGGTGTTGGCGACATCAACTGTCTGCACCGCTGCATCACCTGGCCACGTCAGACCTGGGACCAAAGTGGTGGTAGTCGAGGTTGTTGTTGTGGTTGTGCTTGCACCGCCTCCACAGTTGTTTGCAGCGTTCTTGGTAGAAGCAGCAGTTGTGGCGAAGCTTCCTGAACCATCGGGGCAGCGGCCATAGGTGGTGGTGGCATGCGCTGTCCAGGAATAGCTATCAACAATCGTGGTTCCGTCGGTGGCAAACAACCGTGCAGAGTCTGCAGATCCAAGACCGAAGCCGAACGATGCTTCATCGATTGTGTAGAAAGCGCCTGCAGCCAGCGTGGTTGAAGCGGGGATGGAGTACTGCGTGTGCGTGTTGTCATTATCTAGGAACTTGAGCCCCGAGATATCAACCGGCGCAGAACCGCTGTTGTACAACTCCACCCAATCACCTGGGCTGCCACCACTTGATTCAACCTCGTTCACCCTGATGTCAGACACGGCAGCCGAGGCCACCGAAGTGTTGAACACAGCCACGGTGGTCAGCAGCAGTGCGAGTGCTCCCACCTTCGGCGCAAATTTGGCAAGGTTCTTCATTTTCATAACAGTTCCCCTATTCCCGTTCGCCCACAGCCGAGCGAAGTTGTGCCAAAAATAAACAACGCTGTTGGACACCCCGTAACCCCTAGGTGGACAGAGGCTCAACAGTCAGCAAACCCTGCCCTCTAGTCGCAGCCTCTCGACACAGCCTCTATACCCAGCCTCTAGACCCTGCCCTCTAGACACGGGGCTGCTGGTCACGCAGACTGTTGGTTCAAGGTTGTAGAGCAACCCTGAGCAAAAAAGCGGCGCGGGAACGAACTGTTCCGGGGATGGAGTGCACGTGGGGAACCTTCGAGGGCTCATGAGGACCAGATTGGCGATAGCTGCTCTTGCAGTTTTCTCTGCAGTCGCTTTATTGAGTACGGCTTGCGTTGCTAGTGGCGCACCACCTGCGGTAGGCAACCCTGGAGACTCAAGCGAACTGCTCTGGCTACAAGCCGTGCGAGGCCAGCAGGCTGGTATCTACGACAGCGCTGGCCGCCAGGTACTTCTTCGAGGTGCGAACTTCAACCACTTGGGCGACTATTTCTCTACTGATCCAAGCCTTCCAACCGTAGCTACCCTCGACGAGACCGACTGGGCCGATGCAGCGGCTCAGGGCATGAACGTGGTCCGACTCGTGACCACCTGGTCGGCTTGGGAACCAGTTCGCGACCAGATCGATCTGAACTATCTGGCACGGGTTCGCGCTGCTGTGACCGCAGCAAATGCACACGGCATCTATGTGGTGATCGACATGCACCAAGACGCTTGGTCCAAATTTGTGTTCACACCGGCAGAGGAAATCTGCCCTGCGGGAACCTCGCATCAGATTGGCTGGGATGGCGCTCCCTCTTGGGCAACCATGACTGACGGCTACCCCACCTGCACACCCGGCGGCCGAGAGAACAGCCCAGCTGTTCGAGCGGCATGGGAGAACTTCTACAAGAACGCTGGTGGCGTTCGCGATGAACTCGCACAGCTCTGGGGGTTTATCGCGACTCAGTTCGCAGAGGATGCTGGAGTAGCCGGCTTCGATCTACTGAATGAGCCCGGATACGGATTTGATCAGAGCATCACACTCGTTGGATTGGCGCAGTTCTATGCCGCAGCAATCACGCAGATTCGCTCGGCTGAATTGGCAGTCAATGCTTCTGGCCGTTCAGCTCGAGGCCACGTCGTGTTCTTTGAACCAACCGTCAATGGCCCGTTTGTGGCCACCGAGTTCAGCGCCGACCCGAACCTGGTCTTCGCTCCTCACAATTACGGCGAGTCAATTATTGGCGGCGGAATTCCTGGGTTTCTTGAGCTCATTACCGGAGCTTTGCAAACTCTGACCAAGGCCTACGGCACCACGAGTTGGATTGGCGAGTACGGCACATTCAACAATGACCAAGCCACAGGTACGGCCTACATGTCACGGTTCAACCGTCTTGATGATCGCAACCCGGGGGCGGGCGGCACATGGTGGCAATGGGAACAGCAATGTGGCGACCCGCATAATGCCAACGGCGCCTACCCACCAAGCGCCGAGTGGTTGGACTCACAGCAGCAGACCTGCACCGAAGCCCCGCGGATGAATACCCCATGCACCGCACGCTCCTACCCGAGAGCCATGCCCGGCCGCCTAACGTCAGTAGTTGCAGAGCCCTGCGGTGGCGCAGTCAGCGTAACGGGACGAACCCCAGCCCCAAGCACTGCAGTGCTGTGGTTCCAGTCGGACTCTGCAGTTGCGCCAACGGTGACGGGCAGCGGCATAGCTGGCTCCACCGCTGTGCAATCCCGAGGTGGTTGGCGAGTCACCGTCGAAGTCAGCGGCGACTACAAAATCAACCTGGCCTAGCGAGCAACCCCTAGCCCAAAACCCCGCCCCCAAAACCCCGCTTTGTCTTGCGCCTGACCCCCTATAGGGGGTCAGGCGCATAACGAAACGGGACTGGTTAGGCGTTGAGCGAAACGGGACGGGTTAGACGTTGAGCGCGCCCGTAATGATGAGCCCAGCGGTAATTCCGGCAATCACAATTCGATACCAACCGAATATGGCCAAACTGTGTTGCTGTAAGTACGTAACCAACCACTTGATCGAGATCACGGCCGCTAGGAACGCGAACAGCAACCCAATCAGAGGATTCACCACGCCGAATTGGCTCACCATTTCGTCACCATGTTTCAGCACGGCGTATGAACTCGCCGCGCTGAGCGTCACAAAGCCCAGCAGAAAGCTGAACTCAACCGCTGCGCCCATGCTCACGCCCACGAGCAGCGCACCAAGGATTGCAGCCAGCGACCGACTCGTTCCCGGCCACAGCGCAATGCACTGAATCAGCCCGATGATAAACGCTTGACGAACGGTGATCTCGAGCAGTCGATCACGACCTGGCTCGGCTGGCTCGCCTCGATGGGGAATCTTCCCAGCTCGTTCCAGCCCCAGAATGAGCACACCACCGACAAACCAAGCGAACACGATTGTCCAAGAGGAGAACAGCACCTCTTTGATCTTGTCGTCGAGCAAGAATCCCAGCACGGCCGCCGGCGCAAAGGCAACGATCAGCAAAATCAGCAGGTGTCGTCCCCCGGCAGACTTGCCGAAAATGCCAAGGATCATGTCTCTGAATCGCTTCCAGAAGAGTCCCGCAACTGCCAGAATTGCACCGAACTGAATGGCAATAGCGTAGGTATCCGCTGCACCCCGATCAGCCTTGCTCGATCCCAATCCCAACAAGTCCGAGGCCACGAGCAGGTGGCCGGTGGATGAGATCGGCACGTACTCCGTTACGCCTTCAATAATTCCTAACACCGCTGCTCGCCATGCAGTCATGGCAGTCTCGGTGGTTGACGCAACCTGAGCGGTGAGCGCCGCAGCGACTGAAGGTTCCACTACAGCCAGAATCGCAAGTGCGCCGAGTGCAACAACTACTGCTTTTTGCATCCGCCGCCGCTCAAGTTGCGTAAGGCCAGGCGAACTCACCATTCGTTGAAGGTCAATGCCAGGGTAAGCATTTCGGTCGGACACCCGTGAGGCCATTCCATTCTTTTTCACTGTCGCAGGGTAACCGGTTGGCGGGATACGAGACGCGGATCGGCTGGGCCGCCTAGTTTGTCACCCAGCAGTTCACTCTGCGCTGAGCCCTGGAGGACATATGCACGCACTGATCACCACTGACGGTTCCGAGGTCTCTCTCGAGGCAGCGCGCAAGGGCGTTGAGTTGCTCAACCCAACCAAAATCACCTTGCTCACCGTGGCAGATACCAGCATCGCTGATGACTCCGGAGCAGGCGGTTTTGAGGGCAACCTGCTCTCGCCTACGGAATCGCTCACTGCACGCACCGCAATTCTTGATGAAGGCAACGACGAACTCTCAGACACCGTGACTTCTCTTGGGATTGACCCTGCGATTGTTGAACACAAGCTGGTTGAAGGCTCCGCCGGAATCATGATCTGCCTAGTAGCCAAGCAGATTCGACCAGACGTTGTGGTCGTCGGATCACATGGCCGAGGGTGGTTTAAGCGTGTGGTGATCGGATCGGTGAGCGAGTACGTCTCACGGCATTGTGTGGCTCCGGTACTTGTGATTCGCCACGCCGATGCAGCCGACGCTGCTGGAGATATCCCGGAGGGCAAAACCCCGGATTCATCGGCCACGTGACCGCCCGGTCCGAACCCTCGCTGTTTGAAACCTCAGTTGAATCTGCTGAGCATCCAGCGCAACAACAAGCCCAGCCCACTTGGTCGGTCAGTGAGTTACATGACGCCATCAACGGACTGCTCAGCCACACCTTCGGTGATGAAATTTGGGTGCAAGGCGAGATTCGAAACTACAAAGTCTCTGCAAAAAAGCATGTGTACTTCGATTTGATCGACTCTGATTCCAAAAATCCCACATACCCGGCAATGCTCGCCATCACGTTGTTCGCTCGGGAATCTGCAGCGGTCACGCGCTTCTTGACCGAACAGGGCGGCGCTATTGAACTCGGTGACGGCGTCCGGGTGCGCATCACAGGACGGCTCGGCACCTACGAGTCCCGCAGTTCCCTGCAACTTCGCATGAGTGGAATCGATCACACCTTCACCCTTGGCGTGCTCGATCAAGAACGAGATCGCGTGCTCGCGTTGCTCTCTGCCGAGGGTCTGCTGGGGGCGAACGCGCTCCGACCGCTGAGCCCCCTTCCCACCCGCGTGGCGCTCATTACCAGCCTGGGCAGCGCGGCCCATGCAGACGTACTGGGCGAGTTCGAAAAATCTGGACTTGGGCTGCACATCTTTGAACTTGATGCCCGCATGCAAGGGGCGGAGGCCGAGGAGTCGATCCTGAGTGCCCTTCGCACGGCCCAACACCTTCCCGTAGACGTGATTTTGCTGTGCCGGGGAGGGGGTGCACGAACTGACCTTGCAGCGTTTGATCTGGAATCCGTTGCACGCGCGATTGCCAATTCAACCCTTGCAGTCTTTACCGGTATCGGCCACGAGATCGACAGCACCGTGGCCCAAGAGGTGGCTCATAGCGGTCACAAAACTCCCACCGCCTGCGCCGCTGCAGTGGTAAACCAACTGCGCGCTTCTGCAGAACTCATGGAGCGTTCTTGGGTACAAGCCTGCGATGCAGTCACCTACCGGCTCGATCACAGCGAACGAAGAATGATCGACTCAGGCGGGCGCGCCGGGCGCGCTGCTGTGCGTCACCTTGATCGCGATCTGCAACGAGTCTCGCATCTGCTCCACCGCACCAAGATTGCAGTACCGCGCGTTACCGCAACAGCGGATACACACCTGAGCGGTTCGGTCGGCAGGATTGGTCGAGCTGCGAACCAGTGGGATTCGCTCACTCGCAACCGCCTTGATTCGCTCGCAGCCCGCGCCCAGGTCCACGACCCTGCAGCCGCTCTTGCGCGAGGTTGGTCAATTACCCGCTCGGCCTCTGGCAGCGTGGTGCGATCATCAAGCGACCTTCACCCGGGCGAACAGATCTCTACCCAACTCGCTGATGGCTCGGTGACCTCGACCATCCAAGCGGTCAGCACCGAGCCCAACAACAGCCCAACCTGAACAGCACAACCTGAACAGCACAACCTGAACAGCACAACATGAGGAGCATCACGTGAGTACCCAAACAGTGCCGCCAGAAGAACTCGGTTTTACTGCAGCTATGGCCGAGCTTGACCAGATCGTTGCCTCACTCGAGTCCGACACGTTGGATGTGGATGCACTTGCTGATCAGGTGACGCGTGCAGCCGAACTCGTGGACTGGTGCCGAACCAAGCTTGATGCCACTCGGTATCAGGTAGAAAAAATTGTTGAACGACTCGACGGTGCAAGCGCCGAAACAGCCGACGAGTAACAGGCGCGAGAGCCCAGAGAAAACTAGAGGGCAGCGTAAAACTGAAGTGCCTCGTCCACGGTGCCATGCCCGACGCCCGGCTCGGCCGCAACTGCCAAAAGCCATTCCGGTCGGGCCACCGCGCACACCATGAGCGCCTTTTCCAACTTGCTGCTCTCAAGGACAAACCGAACATAGGTCTGTGCATAATCAGGCGGGCGAACGTCTCGGGATAATTCAATCAGAGCGAACGGGTCGGGAGTTTCACTCGCCCAGGGTGCGGGAAACGACACCGATGGCGACCCTGGGTGAATACCGCCGCCCACGAGCCCTGGACCATCCGACATGACCACACCAAGTACTTGATCAGGCCGAGCAGCGGCAATGAGCAGGCCGATATATGCCCCAAGGCCGCGCCCCAGAATCGTGACCTCACCAAGTTGCTCCAGAGCGGCATCAACATCACCCACCAAAATCTCAGAGGTGTAGCCGCCACCAACTGGAATGGTGGACTGCCCGTGACCCGTAAAATCAATCCCATAGACCGGTCCCGGCCAGCGCACCGTCTCGGGAACCGATTCCGGGGTTCGCTCGCCAAGGCCGTGGAGCAATAACAGCGGGCGGTGTGCCGGATCGGACCCATCTGTTAGATGATGAACTGCAACGTCGATGCGGTTATGCCTCACCCAGATGGTGCCAGTCACCTCAGAATCTGAATCACGTGCCGTCACGAGAGGAACTCCAATATCAGATCGGCAACTAGGCGTGGCTGTTCAATATGCACAAAGTGCCCAACACCCTCGAGGCCTTCAAACTGCGCCCCCGGCGGCAAGTACGGCTCAACATCGGCCGGCCGACTTCCCCAACCCATGACTTCTATCTCGAGGCCCATCACTCCAAGCATGGGTACCCCAAGGCCAGGTAGTCGCAGCATCGACCACTCCGGCCGCCACGGGCCGAAACCACCCATGCGCATGGTTGGGTCCAGCTTCCAACGCCACCCATCTGCGTCTTGGCGACCCCCGACCTGCACGAGGTACTGCAGCCATTCGGTACTCATACGCGGGTTCATCCGGCCGCGCCGCTCGGCGAGTTCCTCAAGCGTGCCCGGCCGGCGTTGCTTATCGCTGAGCATGCGACGATGAGCTAACCAACGATCCATCTCATCACGCTGCATGCGCGTTCGTTCAAGCTCAGATACGTCAGACATGTTGTTGCCAGAGGGCAGACCATCAAGATTGACCAAGGCCGATACCCGGTGCGGCGCAACGTTCGCAAGGTGCATCACCATGGAGCCTCCTTTTGAATGGCCAATAAACGGCAGCGGCTCATCGGGGAGGGTCGCAAGTACCGCTGCAGCATCTCGAATGTCTGCCTCCCAACTGTACAAATGAGCCCATGCAGACTCACCGTGGCCGCGCTGATCCCAGCTGACCACGCGGTACCCCGCATCGGCCAACATCGGCGCAAACCTGTTGAGGGTCTCGGCAAAGTCGAAGCCGCCGTGCGCCAAAAGGACTGCGGGCGCCTGCTCCTCACCCCATTCAGCAACCGACAACCGCACCCCAGCGGCATCAACTTCACGGCGACGGTCTGGCCGCCGAACTCCTTCGGGTAGCGCGAGCACCTCACTCACAGGATCAGGAACCATCCAGCGATGTTAGGGCTGCTCAGTGACTTCTCAGAACTTGTTGGACAGGGACACAGAATTTGACTCCTGATTAGTAGAGTGCAGACCAGAGACTGCCCATGGACGCCATTGACGTACAGAGTTCACCAACTTCGGATGCCGAGCGACTCCAGGTCGAGGAGGCAATGGCTGCTTTGCGCGCGCTGCCCTTTGGTGGCCTAGACGAGGCAACACGTAATTTTGCTCTACCGCCTTCCATCCGTGCGGGTGTATCTCCGGCAATTGCCACCTTGCGCTGGGGTGCTGTGGGATTTGGAATTGTGTTTGCTGCACCTGCTGCATTTCGCGGTTCGTATGTCGCGGTTTTCACCGTGGCCATCTGTGTGTTCATCACCACATGGCGCACCGTCATCCCCATCCGACTGGCCTCTACCCGGTTCCAAGACCGCTTCGTTGCATTTGCAGATGTGGTCATCATCGGTCTGGCAGTCGGCGCCGGTGGTGGACTCGAGAGCCCGTTCATCTTTTCGCTTATGGCGGCCATGGTGGTCATGAGCTTCGGTTGGGGTTATCTAGCAGGCGCCGTTGCTTTGGTCACTGGTGCGGCATGCATGCTGCTTGCCTTGCCACTTGGGGTGAACACCTACAGCCAGCAGATCGACACTCAGCGAGACCTTGGGCTGTCGCTGATGCTGATCGTGGTGGTTGCCGCGGCAAGCTTTGTGCGAGGACGACTCTTGGATTCCGAGGTCAGGAGAGGCTCGCTCGCCAGTCAGGTTGACTCGCTCAATGATGCAAACAACCTCCTCAGTTTACTCAACAATGTGGCGCGCACCTTGCCCACCTCTCTGAGCCTTCGAGAAGCACTCGAGTCCGCACGGCAGCAACTCGAGACGGCCTTCGACACGCGCACGATTTGCCTTCTAGCACTCGATGAACGTTCCGAGGAGTGGGTTCCGAAGTTGGCCGACGGCTGCGTACTACACCCCTCTTATCGGACTTCCAACTTGCCCGAACCGCTCGCAGCGGCACTCAATTCCGATGCGCCAGTTCTGCGAAATACGCCTGCAGACAACGACCAGAAAACACAGCTCGCGGGTGACAGCCGCAGTGGGCTCTACGTACGGTTAGAAACTCGCGGCCTGACGGTCGGCTTGCTCGCCCTAGAACACCCCGAGGAACACCATTTCGGGCCGCATCATTTGACCTTGTTGTCTGGCATGGCCGAGGTGCTTGCTCTCACGATCGATAACGCCCGGTGGTTTGGCAGGCTGCGAACTCTGGGGGCTGAAGAAGAACGCATCCGGCTAGCGAGAGACCTGCACGATCGCCTTGGGCAATGGCTAACGTATATCTCCTTTGAACTTGAGCGAATCATGGAGAGCCAACCCGAACACCTTGAGGAACTCACGCAGTTGTACGCCGATGTTCAAGCAGCCCTTGATGAACTTCGTGAGACCCTGCGCCAACTGCGATCTGGTGTGAGCGATGAGCAGCCGCTCGCTCTGCTCGGACGCGAGCTCGTGGCTCGCTTTGCTGAGCGTTCTGATGTCACCGCCACCTTCAAAGTGTCACATCCAAAGGACCGCCTCCCCGTGCCGGTCGAGAACGAACTCTTGCGGATCCTGCAAGAAGCACTCAACAACATCGCCAAGCACGCCCGCGCAACTCATGTGAGCGTGAGATGGGACGTAGAGGGCGCGAACTTTCAACTCGAAGTGACTGACGATGGCCAAGGGTTCGAGATTGCGCGAGGGGTTCGCGACTCCTCGTATGGACTCGTCGGTATGAGAGAACGCGCCGACGCGATCGGCGCAAGCCTCAGTATCGAAAGCAGCCCCGGGGCCGGAACAATTGTGCGAGTCTTTGCAGGCGACTACACGAGGTTCTCGCCGCCGTCACCAAAGCCAGAGAATTCCTCGCCGCAGGATCACCTCGGTCTCGGTGTGTCATGAGCAACACTTTTAGTTATACGTGCGTACTGATCAACAAACAGGGAGCAACGCGTTGAGAGTCCTATTAGCTGATGACCATCAGATTCTTCGAGACGGAATCCGTCGAGGACTCGAAAACGCAGGTGAGGAAGTCGTCGGCGAAGCCAGCAACGGTGAAGAGGCGGTGTCGCTAGCGCGAGAGACTCAGCCCGACATTGTGCTGATGGATTTGTCCATGCCGGTTCTCGACGGCGTGAGCGCGACTCGCAGAATCATCGCTGAGTTTCCTGATATCAAAGTCGTTGTGCTCACGATGCACGATGACCCTCCGCTGACTCGGTCTGCACTCGAGGCTGGGGCATCGGCGTATCTGACAAAGGGAACCTCATTTGCAGATGTGCTTGATACGTTGCGTCGGGTTCTCGCTGGCGAAGAGGTGCTGAGTCCACAATTGGCGGCATCCATGTTGACCGTGGTCGAGGCCGAGGATCCCGCCGAGGACCTGCTGTCCTCGCGCCAAACCGAGATTCTGCAGATGATCGCCGATGGCCAGAGCACCAAACAGGTGGCGCGTGAGTTGGGAATAACCCAAAAAACGGTTCATAACCACCTCAATGCCATTTACCGCCGTTTGGATACGCAAAGCCTGACTCACGCTGTGTTGTCGGCGGTTCGGCTCGGCATCATTGATCTGCGCCCGACTGCTGAAGACAGCGAGGCTGTCTAAGAAAACTGCGCTCAGTGACAAAACCGGCTTTTAGGCCGCTGCTCAGCAGATCTGCCTACTCAGAGTGGCAGATGCCCGCGGGTTTTGCCCATATGAGAAGGATCCGGATTCTGTGAAGATACGTAGGAAGGAGGCGGCGAATGGCGAGTGTCAGTAACGCAATCACAACTCAACGCGCTCGGCTTGCCCGAGTTCTTCTCGCCGCCTCGGCATCTACCCTGATGACCTGCGTGGTGGCTTTGCCGATGGCGTATCAGGCACAAGCGGCTCGCGCAGATCAGTCGGTAACCAGACCGGTCAACCCGCCTGATTCCGGCCGAAGGACAACCTCTACCCTGCCGCCGGCATCTGTGCTTGGCGCAACCACCATTGCTGAGTCACCAACGACTACCCCTACAGGCCCGGCGGAAATTGCAGATTCTCCCACGACGAGTCCACGAAAGCCCGCGTCCCCTCGAACCACCGCACCCTCTCGGTCACCTAGCGCAACCACCCCCGTTGACCCTCCGGTTACCTCATTAGAAGAACCCAGCACCGCTCCACCCACGAGTTCTCCGACAAGCAGCGTGCCTGCACCCACCACCACCGAGGTTCGCAGCAGCCCCGAGGGGTTGAGGTGGTCCGCTTCAGACTCCCTCTCATCCTCGGAGGCATTGCAAGGCGCACAAATAGTTACGGGTACTGCCGCAATCTTTATCTTCTTAGATGCAAGCGTCCTTGATGGGATTGACTCAGTGAAGTTCTTCCTAGATGACGTGCTCAGAGCCACAGAGGAGAGTTCCCCTTGGGAACTCCTAGGCGGAGCCTCACTCGACCCAACCAGCCTGAGTACCGGGCAACACACCGTTCGGGCCGAGATCAGATTGACTGATGGGCGGACACTCGTCCGGGAAGCCACGTTCTCGAAGCCGTAACTGTTCGGGAAGGGCTGCCCTCGCCGCTCGCGCCTACGATACGACACAGGTTGTTGAGCAGACAGAACGAGGGAATCCCCATGGCAGAGATCCGCGGCACCGTAGAACCAGGCTTTGAGCAGGTTCGAGAGGCCTTCGAAGAGAATTTTGTTTCCCACGGTGAAGTCGGTGCTGGCTTTAGTTTGTATGTGGATGGCCAAGCAGTGGTCGACCTGACAGGCGGCGTAACGACTCAGGGCCAGGACTACAACGCCGACACCTTGCAGATGGTGTTCTCCTCCACCAAAGGGGCAACTGCACTGTGCGCGCACATCTTGGCCCAACGTGGATTGCTAGATTTTGATGCTCCCGTTGCGCAGTACTGGCCCGAGTTTGCAGCACAAGGCAAAGGCGAGATTCCTGTCTCTTGGCTGCTGTGTCACAAGAGCGGCCTGATCGATACAACCAAGCGACTGAGTTTGGATGATGCGCTCAACTGGGACACCGTGGTGAGCGCACTGGCAGAAAGCACGCCCGTCTGGGAGCCAGGAACTCAACACGGGTACCACGCTGTTACCTACGGTTGGCTAGTTGGAGAGATCGTGCGCCGGGTATCGGGCATGAGTATCGGCGAGTTCTTTGCAACCGAGGTAGCCGGCCCACTCGGTTTAGACTTTTGGATTGGGCTTCCCGAGCAGCAACATGACCGAGTCTCTCGTCTCATCCCGATGGGAGTCCCCGAGGGAGTAGACCTAGAGGTCATCTCAGCCGCAGGTGCGGGTGCTGGTAATGATGTAGCTACTGGGGAACTAGCGGAACCAGCTTCGATTGGTCTGGTGCAGATGCTCGACATGCTGCTCGGCCCCGACAACCTTGCAGGCAAGGCGCTCTCTGCACCAGGTGGTGCGTTCATGGACCAAGAGGCTTGGAATACCCCTGCATTGTGGTCAGCCATGATCCCGGCAGCGAACGGAGTCACCAACGCCGATTCTCTGGCTCGCATGTACGCAGCATGTGTGGGCGAGGTTGATGGTGTGCGCCTGCTATCCGAGGATGCAATGAATAAGGCAATTGAAGTGCAAACCGAGGGCGCCGACGCCGTGTTGATGTTTCCGATTCCCTTCGCAATGGGCTTCATGCGTGGTTCAGACTTCTCGCCACTCTCCGGTGATCGCTCCTTCGGTCACTACGGGGCCGGTGGATCAGTCGGCTTTGCAGACCCGGATCGCAAGATGGCCTTTGGCTATGTGATGAACCAGATGCAGTTCGGCCTTGCCGGAGACCCACGGACAGCCTCGCTGATCAAGGCGGTCGAGGCATCGCTCAGCTGACCCCGCTGTACCCCAAGAGCAGGCTCAGTTTGCAGCCCACTTTGCGTTCTTGGCCCGTGGCGAGTCTCATGTCATGGTGAGTTCGCCCGAAGTCCCCAGTTCTCAAGCCCTCAGGCGACGCACATTTGCCATCATCTCGCACCCGGATGCCGGCAAGACCACCCTGACTGAAAAGCTGCTTTTGTATGGTGGCGCGCTCGGCCGTGAAGCGGGTGCAGTCAAGGCTAAGGG
>Ga0194041_10000616_pt1 | contig 14534 bp, 30 predicted proteins | sample JunL449m_MetaG_FD_160082 | JGI IMG/M metagenome (GOLD analysis project Ga0194041, IMG submission 160082) | Anoxic zone freshwater microbial communities from boreal shield lake in IISD Experimental Lakes Area, Ontario, Canada - Jun2016-L442-9m | ecosystem: Environmental > Aquatic > Freshwater >...
GAATTCTATAGTTCTATCATCGAATTGCATAACACTTTTATAGAAGTAGTTCCATATTAAATCATCAATAAGAATCTCATTGGAATTATCTTCATAGTGTAGTATATTAACTTTATATTCATATACCCACCGAGTTATTCCGTATGAATCTTTCATTGGATGTAGGTTACCGATTAAGTAGTCGAGATAAGATTCAGGGTTATCTATATATACATTTCTGATAATATCTTTATCACCCCCGATTATGTCTATGGTGTTACTGATTCCTATATCGTTAACCATATTGATTATTATATCTTTATGTTCTTGGTTCATATTCTGTGATTACTTGGTAAAACCATACATTCATCTTCGAAATTAATTGTACTATCACGATAACCCATGGTTGATGCTGAGAAAGATAAATTAGGTTGTTTACATACAGGAGTTAATGAACTTAGGTCAGGGATATTTTTAGTTATCCATGATTTGATTGTGTTTTGTATTTCTTCCGTGGTTAAACACATAATATTAACATAGAAGTAGTTCCATATACGCCGACTAACATAAAGGTCACCATTAAGTTTAAATTCATAGTCAGGTCTTTTACATTCGAATATAACTTCACCGTTATTATACCCACCAATTACTATTGGTTTATAGAAATATATTTCATCAGTATTACGTATGTGTTCTTTAAGTAGATTACCAATTAGGTTATCCATATATCTTTCAGGATTATCTATATATGCTTTTCTAATAATATCTTTGTTCCCCCCGACAATGGTTAGGGTATCGGCTAGTCCTAATTCATTTACTGAATTAATTATTGCTTCTTTATGTTCCTGTTCCATTTTACCCCCCTATTATTATTTATCAACCTTCATATCCGATTTGTTTAAACACAGGGAATCTACCGTGAGGTACTTCATATTCATTACCTGTTCTCATTGATTTCAACAAATGTCTATCATCACCAAGTGATTTTAAATACACACCAACAGAGTTGGATTTATCAATAAATTCATCACCTTCATTTAAATCTCTTAGTGATGTGTAATTTTCTTCATATTCATTCATATTTAATTCTTTAAATCATCAATAATCTCACGAAACTTAATCATATAATCATAGTTCTCGTTTTCATTATGAACATTCTTCATTCTATCGTATATCCATTCTAAATGGGTAATATTCTCCTGTTTCCTTTTTAGGCTTTCGGCTAGTTCATTGAGAAGTTGTATTTGGTATTGGATTCTCATAATGGTTAAGGTAAGTATTTCACAATAAAAACAATTCCCATCAGACATGAGTATATTGTGGAAAACCCTACTAACAGGGTCCACAGTTTCATATCTTCATCAAAGATATTGTAGTTACCATATATTTTTTTAAACCTCATCAATCCGAAGATTGAATATATTATTGAAATTATTGCTAGTGTTATCATTGTTTTTTATTTAGTTCTATTAATAATAATTCAGTTGCTTGAACTGAGAGACCTGCGGCTATTTCTTTTTTATGACCGTTTGATAGTAAACCCACCATTAGTTGTGTTGCCATATATTCTCTTTTGGTTAATCCTGTAATAGGATAACCTGACCCTGTTGATAATGGGAATGCTAGTTGTCTTCCCGCCTCTAATGCTTGTTCTTTATTTAATTCGTTTGCGTCTTCCTGTGTCATAATTTCAGATGTATTTATTACTCTCGTTTATATTATAGGGGTAAGATTTGCCCTCGTTATTTTAATAGGGGTAAGATTTGCCCTCGTTATTTTAATAGGGGTAAGATTTGCCCTCGTTATTTTAAATTTAGGGTCTGTTCCACCTTTATCCCATCGTTTTGTAGCTCATACCTAGTTTTGAGTACCTTACAATTTAGGGTCTCTTCCACCTCAACAAACGAATAAGTTTTATAATGAGAAGTTGAGAGTACCTTACAATTTAGTGTGTCTTCCACCGAAGATTCTTTAAAACCGTCTCTTCTTATTGTTTTGAGTACCTTACAAATTAGTGTTTCTTCCACCTGTTCATTCCAATCATCATTTCTACCACACATTGAATCTACCTTAATATTTAGGGTTTCTTCCGTCAATATTTCATCAGATTGGAACGCTTCAAATGTTTTATCAACCTTACAATTTAGGGTCTCTTCCACCCAAGGATTTTTTTCTGCTGGAGTCAACCAAGTTGTGACTACCTTACCATTTAGGGTGTCTTCCACCAATTTATTTTGGGGGAAATTTCTTTCATCTATTTTGAGTACCTTACAATTTAGGGTGTCTTCCACCCTAGACGCTGTTACATGTAGTTGCGAGCACGTTGTGAGTACCTTACAATTTAGGGTCTCTTCCACCTTAAACGGAAAAGGAGATAAAAAAGGTGTAGTTGTGAGTACCTTACAATTTAGGGTGTCTTCCACCTTTGGAATAAATTTACCATTGTAATCTTTTGTTGAGAGTACCTTACAATTTAGGGTGTCTTCCACCTTCTGATTTATCTGACTTAGAAGATGTTTCGTTGAGAGTACCTTACAATTTAGGGTGTCTTCTACTTTCTGTTCCAAACGTCTACCCATTCTATGTGTTGAGTCTACCTTACCATTTAGTTTATTTTCCACCCATTCAGAGATTACTTTTTCAAATACCTCACCATCCATAGAAAACAAATTGGTATATAATTTGAAGAATTCATATCTCCACCATAGATAATTGGATTCTACTTTATATTCTAAGTACCAATATTTTTCTTCTCGGTTAACAAACCAAATACCTTTTGTGTTTGGGTTATAGATTATCTCACATTTATTGAGTTCTTTCTCAATCTCAGTAATAAACCCTTTTTTAAATGTTTCAGGATAACTCATAATTTTTTATCTAAGAATAACACACCTTTGATGAATAATACCACCATTATAATTCCAATTACCGCCATAATCTTTTCTTTAAATTATTTATACCAAATATCCATAATCGTGAATATTAAAACTGTTATGACTATTACAATAATAGCTAAACAATATGTTATAATCCCAATTGGAGGGATTAGACATAATCTATAAAAGAATTGGGTGTCAAGTCTGCTATGTATTAGCAAGCTAGTTAGTTGTTTAGTCATAACGATATTGATTAACGTTAGAAGTACTGCGATAAAAATTATTAGTCCCATATTTTCTTTTTTTACAAATATAATAAAAAAACCCCAATTTATCATTGGGGATTGAATTATATTTCTTTTAATGTTTCTTGTTTAGGTTCATCTTGTGGTATGATTATTTTGTACATCATCTTAAATGTTAGGGGGAATTCGACAAGTTTTTTATTAACTTCAACAAACTCACAACTTGGGTTCTTAACGAACCATTTCAAGAACTCATCATCAATAACCTGAACACCATCAGCAATTAACTTTTGGTCTGTTGTTAGAATGATTTTTTTATATCCTGTTCCATTTAAAAATAGTTTGTCATTTTTAAATATTACATTAACAGTTGTGTCTAAATACCAATCACCTTCTCCAATCTCTTCATCATTTGTTATATGAATGTTATAAAATGTACCACCAGGTATATCATCGGTAGTTGTTAAAAAGAATGTATCTTTAATTTTAACTAACCTACTTGGTTGGTCTGTTGGGAGTATGTGTATATTTTTCATAATGTTTATTGTTTCAACAAATATAATAAAAAAAGGGATAACTTTCATTATCCCCAATATTAAATTTCTTCATCATAATTAAATGTTGTCCATTCATCAATACGTTGTTGTTTATCCCACCCTTTTAGGTTCATAAAGATAGGTTCACCTTCATCAGTTCTAATAACAATCCAATCGTGACCTTCGGCTTCAATAATACTACCTGTTAAGTCATATCTTCTACCTGCGAAACCATTACAGAAGAAGTCCTTAATTTCTTTTCCGATATTACTCATCTTTAAATTCTCTTTTACATTTGGAAATTATCATATCAGCAATTTTACTTCTGATATTAAATTGTGATTCAGTATATTTTTCGGAATTTTTATCCAATTGAAAACTAACCTCGGCACTACGTAAACTCCACGTATAATCATCTAACCAACCACTGATAACTTCTTTTAATTCTTTGTCCTCACTCATTATTTAACAATTTTAATTAACCAAATTATTAACAATATCTGTTAGTTCATCTAGTTTGATTGGTTTATCAACAAATTGGGACGCACCTGTTCTCATTGCATGTAATATTTTATAATCATCCGTAACCGCAGTTAAAAATATGATTGGTGTTGTATCATCTTGTTTTTTTATCTCACCACACATTTCTATACCATCCATATTTGGCATACGTATATCAGTTATAACAATATCAAATTTTTTCTTTTTAAATTCAGATAAACCTATGGAACCATCTAATGATGTTGTAACATCGAAACCATTTTTATTGAAGTGATGAGATAAGAATATTAAGATGTCCTCCTCATCGTCCACTATAAGCATTTTATTTTTCATATTATTCTGATTTTAACTACTATGATATTGTTCTCCTTTTTGTGCAATAGCATCTAACACCCTAAATAAAGGAACTAATATAGTACCATTGGTATAGACTTCTTCTTTATCTTTAAAACTATAATCAATTATAAAATCAATTATTTTAAGTTGCTCATCTGTCATACCAGCTAATCTGCTTTTTACAGATATATCATTTTTTATTTCTTCTTTTTCCATCTTATTCCATCTTATTCTGATTTATTTTTTATCGCTTATACAACATTTATACGCTATTGTTCGACAATGTAGTAGTTAGGTTCAATTAAATTATTTTAATGAAGTTGTAAATTAAAAACAAACCACCAAATTAAATACATAAAGGAACCAGTTCCTAATAATGTAGCTAAATTGAGATATTTTTCTTTATCAACGATAGAAGATAATGTCCATATACCAATTGATATAATGAACGCCTTCCAATCCCAATAATTAATATCAAATTTATTAACACTAATCAACATAGATAGTAATAACAACATAAGAATTTCAAGAATAAATAATACTCTCAATTCTTTGAATTTTTCAATAGATAAGAAGTTTTTCATGTTTTTAATTTTTTGTAAAGATATAAAAATAATTTAACTAAACCTAACAAATGATAAACAACATTAAAACGATTGTTTATCATCAGACGTTATGCTCCATGCCTTAGTTCAGTTCTTCTATTTAACATTTGTGATGAAAAACAAAAAGAATTCACCTACGCACTAATATTTATATAATAATTTAATAATTCTTTATAAGTTTTTGGAAACATATCTTTAAAATTCTCAACTCTGTTGGTAATATCAGTCCATTTATTTTTATCCCCGTACAAGTATTTAACCATTTCTTCATCATTTTTATTCTGTAAATCAAAAACACTTCTATTAAAATTATCAAACACCCAAGGGTCTATAATATATCTATTGTTCATTACAGCAAAATGATGTCCTTCATCACTATCATCACCATTTTCTTCCACAAAATATTTAGCATCTGGGTTTTCACTTGTACTAAATCCATATATTTTTATTTTATCGCCTTCTAACATTTTCACTGCCGATGCCACATAAGTACAAATAAATGAAGAAGGTTCTATTACCTTTTCTAATATTTCAATTAGTTTCGGATTATCAAAAATATATGGATTAGTGCTTCCAATACTTTCATTAATAAACTGTTTGAAATTCTTCACCTTATTTATCATTTTTCTTATATCTTCACTCATAGTTTTTCTTTTATATATAAATAGATTAAAATGAGTAAACCCCTGAACTTGAACTATCATTTGTTGTGTTGCAAAATTTGGTCGCAAATACTGAGACGGTCCAATGTGTATAACCTGCGAGCACTATTAAATTGTATTTCTTCATATTATTCTTCGTTTAATACCATACTTACAGGTTCAACAAAATCCCACGTTTTGTTCTCAAATTCTTTGACCTCATCTTCCAAATTTTCTTTTGACCAAACAGGTTTAAACATAGGTCTACTCCTGAACGGAAGATTATCTCTATCCTCCCAAGCATCAACTTGTTCTCTTATAGAATCAATTAAATTACGTGATTTATTGAATTTAACCCACTCTCTATAATCATATTCAGTCTTAATGAACATAACATCCCCATAGTTATAGAATTCCATTTCAGGAAACTTTAAATTGGGGTTATTGGTATATACATCAACAATACCATTATCACCGTAATATGAATCACATAAGTCACTTAGGGTATAAAGGTTATTAGGTTTTTCTTCCCACACACTTCCATATTGGCGAACGGAACAGATATACAAATATCCGTCACTATAATTATCAATACGATATTGAATTCTATTTCTTAATTCAATAAGCTCACCCATATTTAATTTTTCAATATCCATATTATTTAACTATTTGGTCACTAAAATAAACATTATCAATTACTACAATATCAATCAACTTAACACCAAGATGAACTTGTCTTCCATCTATTTTGGTAATCTTACCTGAATCCTCAATTGAACCTGTAATTCTGTTAACAACCTTAACATAATCACCTACTTTGATGTCTCTCCCGTTTTTATCTGTTGTCATATTTTTGTTTTATTAAAATATTTCTTGTCAATAATATACTCACCATCATTAAAAATAAGTGCGTCACCTTCAATTTTAGTAATTTTTAGAGTATTGGTAATTTCCATAATGTTTGGATGATAACCTTTATACTCTTCAATACTATAAGGTTTTGAAGAATTTCTCCAATATGCCAACCCAAAAGGGTTAAATTCGTCGCCTACTTTGATGTCTGTCGTTTCCATAGGTCAAATATAATAAAAAAAGGGATAACTTTCATTATCCCTCACATTTATTTTTAGGTTCATTTATAATTCACTTTTAACCATGTTATAAAAGTATTCACTAATCTTTTCAGATGAGGTAATATCTTTAGATTTCATTTCTTTTCGTATATTGTCAACCATCATTCTGATATTACTTATTGGCATATTTTTATACATTTGAGGTGGAACGAAATTAGAATTTATTATATTTTTCTTCACCAATTCCTTAAACTTTCTTGAGGCATATTCATCAGCAACTTCTTCAGTTGTTTTCATAAACTTAGCAGCATCATCAACTGATATATCACCAATATAACATTCATACATCTTATCGTCACCATACTTTTTAAACTGATACTGATGAGCAATTTCATGGAAGATAACGAATAAAAGAAAATCTAACCCTCGGTTTAATGCTAATTTATTAATTAACACACCATCATGTAATGCTAACCCTAACGCTTGAAACTTAAATCCTGTAAACTCAATTTTTTTACAGTTGGAGTCCTCAATGAAACTTTTTAAAAAATCTTTTAATTCATCAGATATTTTATATCTTGAATCAATCTGATTAATAAACGAATCAATCCCCTCGGTTTCTTCTTTTAATATTCTTCTTATGGATTCCTGTAGGTTCATATTATATAAATACCTTTTTCTTTTTTCTTCACCAATTTATCAAAGTATCTTCCAGGTTCTGTAAACACTTCTTCATTATTCACACCAATTGGTTCTATGTTTGATACTTGTTGTTTTGATAATACAATTAAAATATCATCATCAAATGTTTCATAAATATGTTTTGAGGTTTGTTTCGCGGTTTTTAAACTATGAGTATCTAATATTGATTGGATAGCAAATCCTGTGTGATGACCTTTACCAGGTTTAACCCAAAAGTTAATATCCATATCATTAAACTTACTAATGAAATCATCAATTCTTGAGTCAGAATAATCACAGAAATAAATATAAATAAGATACTTTGTCTCGGTTGAAACTTCCTCCCTTAATATTCTTTTTATGTTTTCTTTTAAGTTCATATTATTATAAATCTTTAATATATCCATCAAAACCATTTTCCTTAACATATTCATCAAAAAACATTAATTGTGAAGTAGTTGTTCCTTCTGTACCAATATCCCATCCGTAAATATCTTCAACACTAAACGATTCGCCAAATTTATCATTAAACCATTTTACAAAAACTTTATAGATTATTGGTTTATTCACTTTATAATCATTTTCACCAAAATCATAAAGGGGCCCCTTATTACTGTTGTATAAGTCCTTTATACTTTGATTAGCTTTGGTGTCAATATAACTTTTAACATTTCTTTTAAAATTATAATGTTCCCAATTTGGAAAACACCACATTTTCTTTTCACTATTTAACAAGTTAGTATGAGCAACGATACGAGGAAAATTGAGTCCATTATCAGTATATCCAACCATTATATACTGATTTAATTCTTTGGGGTTTATATCATCATCATCATCATCATTTTCATTTTCAGAACTACCTAAACTTTTACCAACTTTCATTAACCCAAGTATAGAGGGATGAATAATTCTCTCTTTAACCCCCTTAATATAAAAATAATCTTTATAACGATTATTTATAAATTCGTATAATAATTTCTCAATTAAAACATTATAGTCTACGTCATTAGATTCTTGTGTATCAACTTGTGGTTCATAATTAAAGTCTTGGTCAGTTCCCCCTGATTTGATATGTTTACTATATAGTTCCATTTTATCTTTTTCATCTTTGGATAACTCTTCCCCACGACTCATCTTATCTAATAAATCATCAATGTTTTCAGTTATTAGACCCATCATTTCTCTTATTCTTTGTACGTTTTCTTGTAGGTTCATACTAATAAATTAATTATGTCTTTCGCAATGTCAGTTTTATTTCTTCTTTCACCATTTTTATCGTAAACATTTATAATATGTTTCGATATATCTCTGTTATTAACATCTTCTTCTTTAGATAATGGGGTAATTTTATTCCAATCTTTATCCATATTTAATCCGCCCCACCCTTTCATTTCTTCTACATCAGGTAAATCTTCTTTATCAAATTTTCCTCCCTCACCTTTTTTCATTCTCTCTAATTTATCAATAAGTTCTTTTTCTTTTTCTTTTGAATGTTTGTGTTTCCCACTTTTAAGTCCTTGAATCATTTGGTCCATAAATCCTCCCCATCTTTCTACATTAGTTTTTATTAACAGTTCTTCTGATTTATCAGAATCTTGTGATGGCATTAATAAAAACACATTTGGGTAGTTATTTAATAGTTCTTTTACCCCTTGGTTGTGTGCGTGACCTCCACCAAAATCCATTATTGATGACGTATTATATTTTTTAAAATCAGGGGATAATACGTGTTTAACCAATTCAAATTCTTTTTCTTTAGCATACCCAAACTTTTCTTGCATTTTATCTAATTTCACATATTCAATCCCTAGTTGATTTGCAAGTTCTTCTGATATGGTAGATTTACCAACAGTTGGTGGTCCAATTAAAACAATTCTATTTGTTCCTTTATAATCCGATGTTTTCTTATTTTCATTAAGAAGACCCATCATTGATTTAATTCTCTGTATGTTTTCTTGTAGGTTCATATTAATTAGTTCCCTTTATTTTTAGACCATTAAAAACTATTTTAGAACATATCTCCAATACTTCGGCGAACAATTCTTCATTATCATCGGTTAGTTCAGTGAATTTCACTTTTTTCCACCAATTTTCGTCTTTAAAATTAATCTGTTTATTTTTTAAAAAAGTAATTAAGTACCTTGTTAAATGAAGACATTCGTGAGGTATTAAACGTTCTTTAGATAATCCAAGTAGTCTTTGTTTGTTGAAGAAAATAAATAACTCACCCTTATACACATTGGTTAATCCAGCGATGAACGCATCATTTTTTTCTGATTTATGTTTAGATAAATACTCAAGACAATCATCTTTTTTTAAACCCGCAATTTCATCTGTATTAAACACATTAAAAATCGCACTACTATCATCACCAAGTATTAGATGAAATGGTTTTAATTTATCTTTTTTATTCTCAAGTGAATAAACAAATGGATTTACATTAATTAAATCATGAATTAACACACCCTTACCTTTTTTAATTGATTTGGAGGTGAATTTATTTTTATCGGTTTCTTCCTTTAATATTCTTATTATGTTTTCTTGTAGGTTCATATGTTATAAATATTTCTTACTTCACCTGTGATTTCAAATGGTTCGATATCTTTCCATTCTTCAATCTTATTACTCATAAAAGGTTTTCCACCTTCAGGATTTACTGCCAGCGTAACGTGTGGTATTTTATTTTTAGAGGGGAAACCTTCAACTCTAACCGCAATAACCATATCACTTTTACCTATTTGAGTAACTATAAGTATTTGACCGCTACCCAACAAAGTTTCATCCTCAACCGCCTTACCTAAAGCGATTGTCATATGGTGAGCGTATTTTTTCCATCCATCAGGAATTTCACCATTAAATTTATTTAAAAGTAATTCACTTGATTCATGGTCTAAAACAACTGCAGAATAACTAATTGTTTTTTTATCATCTTCTTTGATAACCCCCATCATTGATTTAATCCTTTGTATGTTTTCTTGTAAGTTCATATGTTTTTTCCTCCAATTAATTTTAATCCTTTACCTTCTGGCATTTCAACAATATCTTTCAAATGTCCCGCACCGACAAAATAAACACCAGGTCCCGCATTTATTAAAAATTGGTCTCTGATGGTTGTTGCTATTCTTGCAAACTTACCTGCCATATGAGGATATTGTTGCCATAAATTTGGATTTTTTTCTGTTGATGGCCATTGTAATTTTTCACCTACGTCTAAAAAATTAGATAAATTCTCTTCAGTCGCATCTTGTTTGGACATTTCAATAAAATTATGATTTTGTTCACTAATTTCTTCAAGAAACTTTGTTAATTCTCTCTCACCCAAATTAAATTTACCAATATCCGCCGACCAATCAGGTATTGTTTTTAAAAGAACACTAAATATGGTATCACCATCATCAATATTATTTAATAACTTTTCTAATCTATGATTCTCTTTTGGATTAGAGAATAACGCATATAAAAAAACATATTCTTTATCTTTCGGAACTTCACCACTTTCAATTAATTTTTCATCCCAAGAACCAATTTCTTTTTTTGGATTTAATAAATGATAAAAATTTGATTTTGTAACCGCTTTATTATGTTTAAGTCCAATACCTTCACCATAATATCCTTTATCGTTTGCAACACTAACAATTTTTTCAACCCATTCATCAGGTAGTTCTAAAGGTGTTTGGTGCATATCACCAACCAATATTTTATTATCACTAAACTTTATGATACCATAAGGTATTTCTTGTTTTATTTCTTCTTCTGTAAGAAGTCCCATCATTTCTTTGATTCTATGTATGTTCTCATGTAGGTTCATAACAATAAATATTGTTATCTAACAAATAATCTCGGATTAATTACTTATTTAAGTAATAACCAACTAAGAACGACAATGTGACCGCAACCCAATAAAAGAGGGATTTAATTTTAAACGCTGATTTATTAGTCTCACCATTCACCACAACTGATGTTGCAAATATCCAACAGAATATCAACATTAACATCATAACTAAAACTAAAACTATCTTCATATCACAACTTTTCTATTTTAACACTTATGGTTACTTTCACTTCTTGATTAACGTAATCACTCAACATACTATCAATGAAATCAATTGGTGCCGATAAACTAACTGAATCAGGACCTGTCCTTGTCTCAATCACCATATTATCTTTTGCTTCATATACTCTACCTGAGTATTTTTCTTCTTTATAACTTACAACTGTTCCCATACTATTTCATTTTATTAAATCTTTTTTCAACAATCTCTTCCAATTGTTTTATAATTTCATTTTCAGTATCAACATCAACACTATCCCACCAATTATAGAACCCTGTATTATCATATAGTTTATCTATAATCTCCGAAACACATTTTTTAATTTCTATATCCATATCATTCTGATTTAGTTTTTTCAATAACCTCGTATTGAACATCATTTTCTTGAATTTCTCTTATCTTAATTCTTCCACTCATATCAACGCCCATCGGGTCAGTATTAATATAACAATCACCATATTGGTCAAAGAAGTATTGATGACTACATTCTCTTTTGTTTAATTTATCCCAAAGTATTTTATTCATAATAACTTACAGTTTCGTTTTTATATTCTAATGTAATCACTTTTCTTTGGGGTACAACATTAGTACCTAAAGAATCTAACCATTCGTGTCTATATTGTAATTTTAACTCGTCAGTTTCATCAGGATGATGTGTTTTAGTTAAACAATCTTCTCTAATTAGTGGGTTAAACTTATCCGCAATACATAATCTTTCTTCAATACTCAACTCACGTTCAACAATCTTAACACCCAATTCATATTCTTGAATAACTTTACCACCATTCTTTATTTCCTCAACCAATTCTTCTTTGGTTAATCTTTTTGGATATGGAGCACTAAATGCTGGATAATATGAATCAAATAACTCATCATATTTGTTATATACCTCATCAATTATTTCATTATAATAATTTTTCCAAACCAAGTTATGTGCTGGACCTTCAAACATTTGTGCAATATTTCTCTCACTCATATTATATATTTTTTAATAAAGATAGTTATTTTGGATTGAATAGTCTATTTATTAGTATGAAAATAATAATGACTGAAGAACAGTATGATAAATACGTTAACAACGAAGTTAATCGTTGGATTAGAAGGAGATATGATATTGTGAATGACGGGTTTATCGAAACTTTAAACTTTGTCGACCCTTGTAAATTTGAAACCTATGAAAGATATGAAGGGTATTTCTTTGCAGTATTTATGGATGAATTACATCCTCATTATTATTTGGAGGAAAACTTTGACTATACAGGATTTAAATCAGCCTTGATGGATTTATATTATGTTGAGACTACTGAAGCGTATAGTGATGCTAAAGAGAAATGTTCTTAATCAACTCTTTCATAACAAATAATGGGTAACTAATTTATCAAATACTTTGTTTAACCACTTTTCATCTAACTGTGTTAATTTAATATAATAACTATCAGCTTCTTCATCATACATTTCACCATCCTCATCATATTCCCAAACCGAAACACCAACGGTTTCATCACCAACACGGGTTATATAATCTTCATGAGTATGACCGTCAACTTCTTCTTCCCAAATTTTAATATCATTACTATCTAATTCATAAAAATAAATAAAACCATCAGGTTCTTCATCGTTAACGATATCATTAATCAATTTAACTTTATTATCTCTATCAGTAAAATATTCAGGTAATATTTCTCCAAAATTTGAATAACCCCCAACAAATTTAATAACATTAAGTGGTCCATTATCATTAAGTTTAACCTCTAATAAATTCCTAAGTTTTTCTAATAATTGTTTGTCTTTAGGTTTTTCCATATTGATAAATATGTTTAAATGAAAAAAACCCCACGGATGAGGTGGGGATTTAATTAAACAACTTAACTTAATACTTCAATCGAATAGGTCGTTGTAATATCATTAATTTCAAGTGTTTTAATATTTAACCCAAATGACTCTAGTACTTTACTAATTTCATTGATAGTCATCGCTTTATCACTCCCGTGAGCCAGCACAAATGTTTTAACTTCTTTCATAATTCACTTTTTTATCTATTAATATTGTTGCGGGATAGGATTCGAACCTATTTCATCGGATATTATCCAATATGTTAACCACATACACCACTCCGCTTTACTACTGAATCCAATTCAGGTGGAATGAGAGTGTCTAAACGGGTTACCTCTCATCTTACCACAGACCTCATATTGTCGACCATATGATTAAACCTGACTTTAAGCAACATAGATAATGGTTCGGCCTTTTATGTCAGTCGCACGACTCGTTAGTTCCCCAATATCCCAATTCCGTTCCCCCTAACTATGTTGGGTTCCTTGCACCATACCCTCTAAATTTGGAGTATGAGGCTGAACCATCAAGGATTGGTAGCATCTATTGTTATGTTACTGTCTGTATTCAGTTCAGTAGTGTGATGAATCATTTATCGGTCGCAGCCATACCTCTATTTCAGATAGGTCCCCCTTGCTCTTATCATCATCGAGCCGCGTAGATAGGATTGGATTCGAACCAATACACGTAACTTTCTTGGCTCTTCCCCAATGGCACGTTATCCACTCATTATTTTAGCGTCTATCCAATTCCGCCACCTATCTTTCAGAATCTGAGGTGGGAATCGAACCCACACTAAGTCAACCTTTACAGGATTTGGAACCGCTCCTCATTACGCTCTCAGATTTCGTTTCAACAAATATAAGCACAAATTATTTATATATCAAACAAAAAACCCACCTTATTGAAGTGGGTTTTAAAATGTTATGACATTACTGTATTTATAAATAGTTTAATTGTCCTGACGACTCTTTGTTTATCAGTATTTAATACGGATGGGTCATATTCCCCAATTTTTCTATTGTCTACAAGCATTCTAAGTAATGTGTTCTTCATATCTTTCTTAGACATGAATGAAGTTATCCTATACCATTCATCTTCAATATTAAATGAAACACTTTTAACTTTTATTGGATGGTCATCATCACCAATATCTCTTTCATCAATAGTAGAATG
>Ga0194041_10000620_pt1 | contig 14511 bp, 11 predicted proteins | sample JunL449m_MetaG_FD_160082 | JGI IMG/M metagenome (GOLD analysis project Ga0194041, IMG submission 160082) | Anoxic zone freshwater microbial communities from boreal shield lake in IISD Experimental Lakes Area, Ontario, Canada - Jun2016-L442-9m | ecosystem: Environmental > Aquatic > Freshwater >...
AAAATATATCTTAGTTACACTACACTTTTTTCAAAACGAAGTGTATGAAAATGAAAATGAAATTTAATTATATGTTCACAAATACCTAATAAACAATCTATATATCGATTCTTCTTCTCTTCACAATTAGGATATTGACGTTCTTCTGCGTATTCTGCACCGATTATGTCCATGCGACACGAAATTGTGACGACACTTGATCATTATTTTATTAATTATTCAAACCATAAGTGTTGTTTAATCATTCAAACTACCAACTCTCGTTAGAATTGTTCTTCGTTTTGTGACGACACTCTCGTTAGAATTGGTCTCCTTGAGCCAACAATTGACTCTGCCACATTAATACGCATTAATGTACGTGTTGTTGCAATTTAGTAAAACATCTATATCTTCTCAAGGTGAAACTCCCAGAAGCTCATACTTCGTTACACCCTGCAGTACATCACAAGTTTGCATGGTTTCAATAGATTTTGGCAGAGGAGATAGGGGCAATGTTTCCCCGAGTTTCACATGTGTAGCAAGATAGAAATGTAGAAATATGAAACGACCGGCCAAAATTGAATTTTTTTTATTTAATGACTTCTTACAGTAATTTAGTCAACACTGAGGTTGGAAATGCAACCAATTACGGTTGTCACTTCAAATTGAGTGTAGCTGATGCAATCCCTGCAATAGAAGCCTTACTTAAAAGACATAAGCACCAAACTACTACTAAGACAATTAGAGTTTATAGTCCAGGCAAAATGCAAATAGGAACTGCCCAAGTAGGATACTTTCACTCAGGTATGAGATACTAATATTAGTTTATACTTCCCATTATCATTTCTAGTAGCTAAATTAACAATTTTCTATCTCTTATTACAAATTTCATTTAGCATTAAGAGACTTGGGCTTGGTAGCGCGAGGATGGACAATTGAGTATATGTCATTAAAAGATATAAGAGAAAAACAAGAACCATGGTTACATCCAAAACATTTGGTCAATTGGTGTCTTGGTGGTGACTTCCATGTTTTGCTCTGTCAAGGAATTCATAATGGTATGTTCGGTATATGGAAACCAGTTGATTGTCAGCGAGAAGTTCTACGACTACAAATGCATCCAGGCTTTCCAACTGGTTTGCAAGTTCACTGTCCTGTTTTAAGCGCGGATAAGTTTGAATATCTTTGTGCCGCCAAGGATATTTGCCTACCAACCTTTAAGATACCTTTAACTCACGATGAAGTTAAACTGGATGAAATTTTGGCGTCCTTACGAAACTTTCTTCTAAACTATGGCTCTTTTGATGGTCCTGATTCTGGTTTTATAATTAAAGCTCCGTTTGTCCAAAATCAACGAGGTTTCAAAATGAATTATTTCAAAACTTTCGACGAAATCATTCGTATATTGAAAAGAGTTTACACGAAGAAAAATAACTTCATTGATAAGTTATATGTATACACAACCGAAGTGTTCCCCTATCTAATTGTTCAACCGAGAATGAGAAGTTCAAACGAAAGCAAAGTTATTTTATTCAATGGAAAAGCACAATATGTTGTCACAACTGTTACCGGAATCTTAAGAAAGAGTTTTGCTCAAGAGACTTTAATGGAATTTGCGGAGAAGGCTTGGAAAATATTGGTTGACCGTTGTCGAGGTGCATTTCTTAGTGATGGACTTGTCAGAGTAGATCTTTTCTGTACCTCGAATGGTCAACTTGTAGTGAACGAGTTTGAGAGCCTAGATGCGGCATTTTTTGGACCAAATATCAAGGAACTTCAAACTGGTCAATTTCTAACATCATATTATGCTGACATGTTAAATGCAGCACTGCCTACTATCCTTTAGTATACTTGTCAAAAGTCAGTAAGATATTTTAATTCACTTTCTAACTATCACAGCTTTCCGATTATTAGCTTTATGACTATATCCACTAATGCCCCTTTGCCACTTCTAGTATTGCACTCTGCCTAAGGTATCATTTCACTATCATCATCATCATCATCATCCTCTACCCCCAACAGCCGTTCTTGTAGCATTTGCAATTGTTTCTTTGCCGCCTCTACTTCCGCTTCCGCCGCCTTCCTCTTATTTTCTTTCCTTCTCTTTGCTTCACTTGCCGACTTTTGCTCTTCTAGTTGCTGCTTTCTAAGTAGGTCTGCTAGTTGTTGCTTTTGGTCTTCTACTTGTTGTTGCTGTTGTTGTCTTTGAGATTCTGCGTTCTGACTTTGTTGGGCTGCAACGATATTGTGAGCATGGGACACGGTTTCCAAGACTCTTTTCTGCTGGTCAACAGCAGTTTGAGTTGATTGAGCGTTCCAACCAACTAGCTTTCCAACCAAATCTGTTTGATTCCTTGCTCCCACAGAAAGAATTTCGGCTGCTTTTGTGAAGTTTTCCATCACGTTTGTTTGCGCGCATTTCCTTTCATCAGCAATATCCTTCTTGTGCATCTCTGCGAGAAGGATTTTAGTCTCCAAAATTTGTATTTTAAACCCATCAGTTTCTAGATAGGTAATTTTGTCTTTGAGAATTTGATGAACCATTTCGTCTTTGTCTTTTGCCAACTTTTCCTTCTCAGCAGCCATTTGGGCTGATGCTACCGCCATAGCAGTTGCTGAAGTCAACTTTACCTCAAGTAAATCTACTTGAAGTTTTGAATTTGATGACAGGAGCTCCAATTGAGTCGCTGAAGCTTTCTGTCGTTCCACGGCAAGAACCAATTCTCTTTCTAATGCGGCAGCTGCGATAGCTCGTTCCTTTTCCAACTGTGCTGCTGCTACAATTCTTTCTTTTTCTAACGACGCATGTGCATCTGCTAGTTTTTTATCGGTTTCAAGGAATGCTGTGGCTCTCTCTGACGTTTCTAGTTTTAACTTTGTGTCGAACAGCTGTTGTTGTAAGAGCTCAAACTCGCTCGTGGATGGTCCGGAAGAAAACTTTGCTCCTCCATGTTTGACCTTCAAGAAACTCTTGTCGTAACTACTGCCGATGACAGCAGAAGAGTCGCTGCTACTGCCATACTGTACGTGATGAATGTCACCATGATAGTCCAAATCTGGATCCGCAACCTTGTCATCCTCATCCACAAGCTTTTTCGAGACTTCCTTCTTCGTTAGTTTCGTTTGAGCTTTGTTATTAGTAGTAGAAGTTTCCACCTTATTGTTGACAACTGTTGACTGCTTTTTACCAGATGTAAGAGGAGCATCATCTCGGAGAAATTTTGTTTCTTTGCGATCTCGTTTCGGTCGTGGCGAGGGAAAAGTCAATTCGACAGATATTGAAGGCTTTCTAGATGCCTTTTTCTTTGCAGCTGGCTCTGTGGATGTCGATGTATTGTCTGAGGTTGAAGCAGATGCCGACGTATTATCTGTCATAGTGGTAGGAGTAGATATGGCAAGGTTTGCCAAGCTGGGCTTTTTTTTGCTGTTACGTTGTTTATGTTTTGTGTTGCAAATGTTCTGGTCTGCAGAGCTCCCTTGGAACACAGAAAAATACGCTGCTTTTTCTGCGTTTGCGATAGAAACGTCTTCTTGAGATCTTGTATCTGCAATATAATCCACTTTTTCCATAGTATGGCTCGAATCTTTAGTAGATTGATTGCAATAGAGTTCTTGAACTCTATATATGATTTCGATCTTTTCTAAATCCCCTTGATCATTATTTAGAGATAGCATGGTTGGGCATAGAAAAGTTTCCTCAAAACAATAGACACTTGCGCTTTGGTTGGTGATGAGATCATGGATAACTTGTCCATCTATCTGTCTGCATAGAGAAACCATAATAATGGCCAGTGATCGATAGAATATGCATTTTGTACTCGATATATTATTTAGGTTCACCGCGGTTGATGGGAACAGATGATCTTGATGTATAGTAGCACTATGTTTGCATAAATACCAAGGTCTCAAACGAAGCAAATGCATTCCCACAGTCTCGTACATATTGAGATAGTTTAGAATGTCACTTTTGTCGTGTGATTCGTTAAGTCCTAGGTCTTCAAGCTCCTTCCAATCCAATGTTACTGCCTAATACATGAAAATTTTAATAATAGTTTATGTTATTGTAGGTAATAATAAGTTTACATAAATTGCATCTGTACGGCTAAGTGGAGTAGTTAAGTTTCTGGTGTTTGCGGCGTAAAACAAGAAGACTTCTGTAGTGTCAGCCATAAGACTTCCACAGTTGAGTAGCAAATTTGATGCGGAAAGTTGAAAATTTACTTGACAGGAAAAAGTCAGAGTTCCAACTTTCAACAAATCATCCAGCTGAACTACTAGTTCTGGTTGTTGGACATCTCTTCTAGTTGCATCATCATCTTGTTCTCCTGTTCCCAGCATTTGACTGTTTGCAGGTAGCTGTTGTTGTTCAGGATGCAATTCGGTGTCCACTACTTTGACTTTTTGACAAGAAGCTTGTTCTCCTGTTTCCAGCATTTGATTGTTTGCAGGTAGCTGTTGTTGTTCAGGATGCACTTCGGTGTCCACTACTTTGACTTCTTGACAAGAAGCTTGTTCTCCTGTTCCCAGCATTTGATTGTTTGCAGGTAGCTGTTGTTGTTCCAGATGCACTCCACCTACTACGGTTTCCACTACTGAAGCTTGTTCTCCTGTTCCCAGCATTTGATTGTTTGCAGGTAGCTGATGTTGTTCAGGATGCACTTCGGTGTCCACTACTTTGACTTCTTGACAAGAAGCTTGTTCTCCTGTTCCCAGCATTTGATTATTTGCAGGTAGCGGTGGTTGTTCAGGATGTACTCCAACTACGTCGGTGTCAACTACTGAAGCTTGTCCTCCTGTTTTCAGCATTTGATTGTTTGCCGGTAGCTGTGGTTGTTCAAGATGCACTCCAACTACTTCGGTGTTCACTACTTTGACTTCTTGACTAGTAGCGTGTTCTCCTGTTCCCAGCATTTGATTGTTTGCAGTTAGCTGTGGTAGATCATGATGCACTCCCACTACTTCTTCGTTTTGTTCAGCAGCTGGCTCTCCAGTCGCCGGCATTGTAAAAGCTATCCACTGAGACCGTTTTTCTGCCATCTGATGCAAGAAGGTTTGCCGCTCCAAGCTAATATCGTTTGGGGAAAATAACGACTGGTTGATATGATTCCCGAAACACAGTTCTAGATCAGATTGGGTAGAACTAGGTAACATTGTAAGAATTAATTCAGCATACTTTGTCACGAACATACCACAGTCGAATCCGTTAATTTGTTGAGGAGCAGATGTGCACCGAATGACTGGAATTTCGGAGAATAAATTCTCGTTCGGATAAGAATCTATATAACTATCCAACGGTGTTTCCTCGTTGAAATTACGGGTAATTGCATCTTTATAGTGCTTGCGTTTCCATTCAACTGAAAAGTATAGTTGCACTATTTTTGCATCGCGCTGATAATCATGCACGTTTAAAGAGTCCATGAACAAAATGCATCCCATGCTTTTTTCTTTTTCAGTCTCTTGTTTTGTCTGATTATGATATCTGTCGAGTAACCATTGCATTGGTCGGACAACTACACAAAGGCTCCAATGACCACTGTAGGAAATTGGAATGAGTGTAAAGTCTTTGGAGAACAAATCAAGGTTTTTTGTCCACTTTGGAAGAAGAGTAATCTTACGTTTGATCGCTGAAACAAGGGCAGGGTAAAAAAGGCAGCTAAACACATGGAATCTAGAGTACCATTCAACATCATCATATCGAGATTCCACAAAGAAGATAATCTTAAGATCGATTAAATTATCATTGAGCCATTCATTGTGACTTATTCGTTTGACGTCAGAATTGGAAATTGTAATTACGCCTAATCCGCTGTTTTGGATGCGATAGGTCATATAGAGTTCATCGTCGCCAGCATGAGGTTTAGGAAGACCATTAATGCTGCTATCATTGTCGTCCAAATCCATTGATAGATCGTGAATTGGCCAGATTGAAACAGTTTGATCAGAGATATTATGTTCAATTTTAATTATCGTTAAGTGGCTGCCGACATCCAACGATGACTTATTACATGATGTCTGCTCCACAGAAGCATCCATTTCCTTTGAGGCTTTATTGGATGATGCTATTGCCTCCTCGTGCTTTTTGTTTTTAACAGATGCAAATTACTCAACATTATTTTGTTTAGTTTATCCCTTCTCTACCTCTACAGTATTATTTTCGATCTCAATCCTACTTTCTTCCCTTCTTCGTTTAATTTCAAGCTCTCCATGTAAGTTCATTGTCGTTGCATCGGCAGAGAGTCTGCAGAGCCTTGTTGTTCATGAAAATATTTGAATACATATTATCAATCATTTAACTTATTAATCTTACGCTCCATTATCCATTATATCCGAAAATAATTTCAAATTTTCAAAATATTTGAGTCTATAATGTGTTGTCTTATGCATTATTATCAATCTTGCGTAATAATAGGTATAATACTCCAATATTTTGTTATATGCTGCAATACATCACAAGTTTGCATGGTTGCAATTGATGTTGGCAGAGGAGATAGGGGCAATGTTTCCCCATTGTTCAATCTTTTTAATTATGCGACACTTTTTCCTATTTCAAGGAAAGAAAAGTGGAAAATTGGATTACTACATTTTCAAATATTACATATTACAATAATATTGAACTACATTTAAATGTCAGAACCCGCCACTCGTCGCTCTACTCGCAGCAGCCCAAATCTAATAAACGAATATGAGAATTGGATAAAGGTCGGAAACAACTATTTTATAAACCCACCTAGGGTATGGACAGACGAGGAAGGAAACCTTAGATGTGACTACGCAGCCTTAGAAATGAGGTTCGTGGATGATCAGAACGGTTTTTCAATGCACGCAAGGGGGTTATGGCCTCCAGAGAACGCATTTTTCCCTTACGGTGGCGGACCACATGGTTTACTAACACGACAACAGTACGACAATATTGTACGGCACAATCTTCCAAAGTACGGGGGAGACTCCCGGACTCATTATCTGGTGAGATATAAAACTGGACCAGGGATTAATGATTGGAGTTCTCTAGACGCCCATCCAAGGCACGCTAGAGCACTCGGTTACCCTGAAAATTGCTGTTGGCCTGGGAGCCGGCTGCAAACATGCGAAAGGGGTGACAAAAAAGCGAATATGGTCTTGGACCGTATTGATGAAGAATTTGGGGGGAAGTTTAGGATAGAAAAGGAATCATATCCTGACTATCCTTACATTCACTGGCCAGTATTTGCTTACTCAACGAGGCAAATAAAGGATGGCGAGGAACTTTTAGTTTGGTATGGATGGTCAAAAAATGCTTTAACTAGATTCATAGGACGAGAAATTAAACAAAATACTGGTCACAGGAAATCCGGCGATACAGTTTCGGAGTCCGTCCAATCGGTAATTGAAATATAAGCATATTAGTTGTTGATAGTTCATAAAGGTTATATTCATTAAAATAGCGGGTGGAATCAGTTCGAGCTGCAGAAGAAGAAAAACAACAAACTGCAAGTAGCAGTAGCAGCAGTAACAACAGCAGCGGCAGTGGCAGTAGCAGCAGTAGTAGCAGCAGCAACAGCAGCAGTGGCAGTAATACTTCTGCAACTATCATGACAGTAGATCCTGCAGCTGTACAACCATTAGTAAGCAATATTGAGCTGTTGACAAGATTGTTAATGATTTGGTTCTATGTCTGTTGTTGTTCGTAGTCGAAGAAGCGGAAAAGTGCCAATACTTCTGCAACTATCATGACAGTAGATCCTGCAGGAGCTGCACAACCATTAGTAAGCAATATTGAGCTGTTAAAAAGATTGTTAATGATTTGGTTCTATGTCTGTTGTTGTTCGTAGTCGAAGAAGCGGAGACGTGCCGATACAACTAAGAAGGCGAGAAAGGTATATGTAATGACAATAATTCAATTGCAGTGACTACATTATCGTCGATGCTTACAGGCTAAAAGGGTAAAGTATGTTAAGAAACGAGAAGGGCAAAATTCGTTAGAAGAACCCATCAGTACAGTCGTTGTAGCCGCCGCAGCTGGACTTCTTCAATTGCATGACCAGCCAAACGCAAATCTTAACACTCCCCCTCCACCTGCCGCTCAAGCTACTCATCAGCCACCTGGTATTGCAGAAAGCATACAGCTTTTATCGGATGCAATTGCCATTCATTGTCCAAATGGAGATATACTCGATGCCGGTCGCTGCTCAAACGAAGTGCTGCACCTCCTACACACAATGGCAAAAGTAGCAAAGCGTCTTTCACAGCTGTAAGGGTTAGGGTTAGCTTCTAAAGTTCTTGATTGATGAAATTTTGATTCATGCAGTCTGTGCTAATGACGTAGTAATATGATATTGATGTGCACATGATAAAACGACAGTTTTTACTCTCTTGCCATGATAATATGTAATAAAAACATCTAAACTGCGCAACAACTTTTGGATGGGTTCTTATTTTACAAAGCAAAGTATTTAGAGAGTTATTATCTATTAACAACTATTAAACTCAAATCTAGAGCTATTCTTTTTACGCTTGCCAGATAATCGTTTTCCTGATCGACCTTTTTCTGCTTTACGTTTCCGCGCGTCAATTAGAGTATTCTTTGATTGAAAGAGTTCCCAATCAACGTAGAAAGTCTGATCTCTCGCTTTCTTTGGTAGCCCGTGGTAAAAATGTAGACGAATGTTTCGTTCCATGCATCCACAGCCACCATGAATAAGTTTTGGATGAGCGACGAAGTAATCGTAACGCCCCAAAGTGACACGATGTATATGTTTTACAAGCCCTCTGTAAGTTACATGAGACTTTGCACAAACTCTAATTGTTGTAGACCCTGCTTGAGTAGCTAAGATGCCGATGAACATGTGATCATCGTCAAGTTTTGGATTCTTTGAATCTACATCAGTATGCATAATTTGGTTGTCATTAAACGTTGGTCATTCTTGATGAACTAGTATGTTTTGAGCAAGCTATCTCTGCAGAAATAAGGAGGTGTGTCATAAACGGTGTTCAGGATTGGAAATATATTTCTACATTTCTATCTTGCTACACATGTGAAACTCGGGGAAACATTGCCCCTATCTCCTCTGCCAAAATCTATTGAAACCATGCAAACTTGTGATGTACTGCAGGGTGTAACGAAGTATGAGCTTCTGGGAGTTTCACCTTGAGAAGTTATAGATGTTTCAAAGTACATTGTCAATCTTTTCCACGATATTCGTAGCTATGTTATGGCTAGGAGCCTCAGTCTCTAAGAGAGTTATATGTATTTAAAAATGAGTTCCTCTGTCCTAGTTTTGTGAATTGATGAGGAAAAGCATGACTTTCGTCCAATTGAATTCCAGAATATTCGTTCAATGCTGTTCGTATTGCATTGTGCTCAACTAATCATGTTTCGTTTCTCCAACAACGACCATTTGAATGATAGAAAGAGGGATTATTTCAATTTCTATGTCATTTTATACCACAATGTATGGGATTCTAACAGGTAAGCTGTAAGAAAATGTATTGCATACTATTAAATCGTCGCACAAAAGTCCTCATACTAAAAGCACTCCGAGATTTTTAACTACTTCGAGAGTTCTCCCACATTTCTAAGTTTACCATCTCCAGAAATATGCAACTAACATCGCCTTTGGAAAAATCGGGACTTTTTGAGGTAGGCCACCATGTTTTTTTCTATGATGAGTATCAGTCCAACAAGTTATTATTTTCATTCAAGTACTAGCAATTTGGTAAGTCTTGTCAACGAAAGTAACTATATGTTGCTGTATGACACGAATAGGATCTGTCTGATGTGGTGTCTATTCAATTTTACTGATGAAATCAATTCTCAACTTATGAATTTAGGGTGCTCCGGGATCTTCTCCTACTTCAATAGTTCTTCGCAATAAAGTTTCTAATCTTCTCAAGGTATATGCAGACAACGTCGCCTCTGGAAAAAACTATACTTTTTAAATGAAGCTACCGCATTGTGCGATAATTTGTCTCTGAGTGTATATACTGCTAGTGAATAATTTAAACAAAGAGTTTGCATTTTTAATTTCGTTTCCGTCGAATCTTACTGTAGTTTGATAAGGTAAATGGTTTGGAACTGTCAGAAGTCGCATCTACTCGAACTTAGACTAATAAATAATTTGAAGAATTTGTCTTGTGAAGTGCTTAAGGATCTCTGTCCACTTCAACAGTACTTCCATATTTCCTTGGTCAACTTCTAGCTAACCACGCAATTAACATTGCCTCTTAGAAAATCTAGACTTATTTATTCTACAAATCGAGAAAAAGCATATCACATCCTTCAGTTTCATAGCACCGTATTTGTATTATTATGCAATATACTATGCACCAAACAAAAAGCTATAAACAAATATGTCATCATCGATAATGAATGAATTGGCATTGATTACAGAAATGCTTGGTTCCAAAAATGTTGGCTCTTCGACTTTAAGAGAGGAAATTCTTAAAAAGTTGTCTAAATCTAGCAGTGCCACCAGCAGTAATGTTCAATCAGCAGAATCAGCACATAATTTTTCAACTCTTTCTTTTGCAGAGGACACCAGGAACAAAAGTATAAACTCTACTATACAGTATAATTCTCTTATGAAAGAGAAGGAGAATTCAGTTTGTCACGACATCGGTTACACACCGAAAACATTAGGCTTACCCCCTGATGCAACTCCACCACTAGCAGATACCTGCGCTTCTTTTTCTCAAGATAATAGTAGTGACAGCGAAATGAGTGAAATCAGTGATCGTCAAAATAGTCACACTTGGTCCTCCGAAACTATTCTGAGAGCGAAGGCATACCAAAGACCCTTTTCGGATATATTCGGCTCATTCGGTTGTTCAAAGTCTTGCTCGTTGGGTCGTAAATGCGGAGAGAAATTAAATGCAAAAAATATGTATGAGGAAATGAAATCCTTTTGGGGAGAACAAACAAAACCTTTAACCACAAAAATTCGGAGAAGTGCAGTAATACAAAAACTCTTGACATCATATCATAGAAGTCCAAAGAAGTCTTCTATGGTGGAGTTTCTATTTACAGTTGGTTATAATGAAGCTTTGAGAGTTTGTGAAGGTGCTTATTTGCAAGTTATTGGTCATACGAAAACTGGTCTGTGGACTAGATCGAAGGAAAAAATTACTGAACAAATGAAATCGGGAAATTATACGGACATTTCTTGTTTAAGCGTGGATGACATTAAAAACGCCATGAAACAAACGAAATATAGAACGGAGATCAAATCTCGTGCAAAGTACGAACACTGCGAGAGTTTCATTCATTGGTATGGAAAACAAAATGGTAGCCTGTCGCCTCATGAAGGAGAGACCAATCTTACAATTTTACCTTTCGAGACTATTGCGCAGCTCTATGTGGAGTACCGGTATCAATGCGAGATAGATAACCATGAACCTGCAAGTGATGAAACGTTTCGAAAAGTCTATAATAAATTGAGAGATAAGGGTTTGTACAAATTCACAAGAGGAAAGGGTACTTTTCCCACGTGTGACATCTGCAATAATGCAAATGACCTTTTAGCGACCGGCCAGAGTATTAAAATGTCCTCTCAGGTTAGAGATCTAATTGTGAAGATGAAGGTATGTTACTGTCTATTTCTCATTTTTATGGTAGTTCTTTGTATCATGTACAATATCTACAATTATTAGCAACTTCATTTGAAGCAGCAAGCAGGAGAGCGCTTAGCATTATTAGGTAAAATCAGAGAGGCAACTAATTCATACGATGCAGAGACAGGCAATCCGACTCATGCAGTGTTTTTTGGAGATGGCATGACAGTTTATGCTGCTCGGACTCCAAAATATGGTGTTCGAGCAGGAAAAAGAGATGCGGCTTTCTTCGAAAACAGAGTGTTTGGTGTTGAAGTTTATTGTGGACAAATCAATGGCGAAATACTTATTCATACCGATGATCTTGTTCGAGGAGGCTCTAATTTCATCGTAGAAGTTCAAAGACGCCGTGAGTAGTAATGATAAACATGGACTCATACATGTTTAACTCTAATAATGTTGTATAGTTATAGCAGAGCTAGGATTGATGCTAAGCAGAAAAGGCATGCATCTTCCAAAGAATCTTCACTTCCAATGGGACAATGCCGGCGAAAACAAGGTATTGTTTGCCAGTTAATCGGTTTGATAAAGTCTCTGCTATTGTCAACTGTTCTTGTCAAACAGAACAAAACGGCTTTTATGTTCAACTCTTTATTGGTTGAGTTGGGCTATTTTGAGTGCGTAACTGTTGGTTTTCTCATCGTCGGTCACACCCACGCAAGTATTGATCAATACTTTAGCTGTCTGCGAGGCTTAATAAAGTCATCCCTCTTCATTGCATCACCAATAGCATTGCAGCACTTATTCGCATTACCCCCGAAAACAAATGACAGTAAATATCGCCCGCCTATATTGCAGATAAAAATACATTTTCTGCACGATTATGTTTCATTCTTTGAGCCTTACTGGAACAAAAAAATACGCAATTATGGAATTCCGTACCAGTTCAAATTTTCCAGCATTTTTGGTAAAGCAGTTTGTCAGTACAAGCAATTTTCAGACCATAATCTCAAATGGCTTCCTGTCTTTCCTATGAATATTACACGCAGCACTACTTTGGGTGACATCTCACATCATGGAAATGTATACAACTTTGAGGACAATTTTACCCTCGCTTCTGCAGCAGGATCTGATGACTTTATGGAACATTTAGGAATAAAAGATCCAACAAAAAACTTGCTTCATGAAGTTGTAAGCAACAGTAAAGACAATTTTGTGGACAAAGCAAGCACATTAAGACAAGCATTTCCAACTTTAAAGGATCAAATTTCTCTGAAGGCCATGCATGAACAAGAACTGAGGAGAGAAGACGAGGAGAACGGCATAACGGATGTTCGAAGATATAACGCTGATACAGATTCTACCCACCACCTTACTGTTCAAAAGAACCTTCACAAGATGACCACCAAAGAATCAGGTAATTATCGTTCATAGATGAGCAAGTACATCAGTTGTATTGAAATTATATTATTATGGCAGGTTTTTTGATATTGCTGGACTATATGGCAAACTACCCTACTACCCCACCCCTCATATCTACACTGAAACCAACTCCTATAAATCTCAAGGATATATGGAACTCGCACAAAGCAGAAAACAAAAACCATGTTGCGGAACTTGAGGCAGCTGAGATGAGAGCACAAGCACTAGCAAATGATCTCGCCGATCTGGAATTGCAGGATGACAATAACAACAATGTTGCAAGTGGTAAAGTCTATGCTGACGAACAAGATGAGGCAGAATTGTTAATTGAGATGCAGGAGGTTCTTAAGGGAATGAAGTTACCTGCAGATGAGCAAAAAAAGGCAAAGATTGCTGCAAAACAGAAAAAACAGCTTAAGTCGGATGTACAATTTATCATCAGTGGTGTAGCAAACATGAAAGCTGCCGCAAAGTACATGCTGGAGCACAAACTTCAGAAAGGACTTGTCAACCTTGTGGAGCAAAACTTTAAACAGTTGGGCCTCCAAGCTTTTCGTAAAAAGATAGTGACTCGTGAAGATGTGGAGTACTACAATGTTCGACTGGACATCGACTCCATTCTAAACGAATTGGACAATGACATCAAGAAAGCTCCAGTTTTTGAATGGGTACCCGAAACGGTATTATCAGAACGTCAGCTTGAAGAAAAAAAAGAACGGATGGCCCAAAAGGAGCAAGAGTATATGAAGTATTCAAAGATATACATGGAAGTTCTATCCAGACCTAAGGAAAATGCTAAGGGGGAAGAAATCGTCGGAGGAAAAGTTACAATGGTTGATATCAAAGCAAGGGAGAAAAAGGAACAACTAAATGCAAATAAAGAGACAATACCAAAATCAAAGGCACCACCAAAGGTATCAAGAGCGAAGGAAACAAAACTTGATTCAAAGACAGCCGCACTAATCGCTGCCTTGCAGGCGCAAGTCGATGAGCTTGTTGCTGAAAAAAGTAAGGAGCTTGTTGCTAAAAAAGGTAAAAAGCGGCAAGTACCACCATCAAACAAGAACAGTCGCCAAAAGAGTCGTACAGAAGATACAGTAGCTGATAGTGATGAAGCATCCTATTGTCCTTCTACCACTGAATTATCACATGCTCAACAAACATCAATTCGTCGATCAACCTCTCCTCAATTGTCGGTATTGAACAACAGTCGAAAACTTATGGAATCGGAAAACATTTCTTCTTCTCCTGGCGGTTATTTCAACGACGTTTCCTCGGATGACATCATTACTAACAACGTTGAGATGTCGTTTTATAGTACATACGATAATGAAGTGGTCGATTTAGCCAACAAGTATTCTACCACTGAATTATCACATGCTCAACAAACATCAATTCGTCGATCAACCTCTCCTCAATTGTCGGTATTGAACAACAGTCGAAAACTTATGGAATCGGAAAACATTTCTTCTTCTCCTGGCGGTTATTTCAACGACGTTTCCTCGGATGACATCATTACTAACAACGTTGAGATGTCGTTTTATAGTACATACGATAATGAAGTGGTCGATTTAGCCAACAAGT
>Ga0194041_10000623_pt1 | contig 14475 bp, 17 predicted proteins | sample JunL449m_MetaG_FD_160082 | JGI IMG/M metagenome (GOLD analysis project Ga0194041, IMG submission 160082) | Anoxic zone freshwater microbial communities from boreal shield lake in IISD Experimental Lakes Area, Ontario, Canada - Jun2016-L442-9m | ecosystem: Environmental > Aquatic > Freshwater >...
TCGACGCAGCAACTTGCGATGCTTCTTCTTGGACATGCGCTTGCGCCGCTTCTTGATGACTGAACCCATGAACTCCGCTACCTCAAGTACCCATTGCCCGCTTCACGCCGGGCCTGTCTGTGTCGCTAATACCCTACCCAAGTGGGTAGGGGAACGAAAACCGGCTACGGGCGGGGCGACAAACCGCCGATGGGCGGGGCGGCTCTAGCCGGCGTCGAAGTATGACGTCTCCAACAGATCATGGACGGCTTTGGCGTGGACCCGGAACGAGCGTCCGACCCGAACAGCGGGCAGTTCGCCGTTGTGCACCAGGCGGTACACCGTCATCTTGCTGACCCGCATCAGCGCGGCCACCTCGGCGACGGTGAGGAATTGCGTTCTGGTGACCGCTTGGCCGTCAGCCGCACCGGCATCACGCGCCGGCTTACCGTTCATAGACGTCATCGCTACCCATTCCGTCAGGCACGGGCGTTCCAGCGGCTTCCCCACCGCTGGCTCCACGCGCGCATACAGGAGGACAATAGCGTGGCCAATGGGGTTCCTGCGACGGGTGTTGGCTAATTAGTTGAAAAAGGCGTGAACTACTCTGATGTAATTCCGAGCTGCTCAGAGCGGGTTTTTGCGGCTTCAACGGCGGCGGCGACGGCCGCGCGCACCCCACCGCGCTCCAGTTCGCGCAGGCCAGCAGCAGTTGTACCGCCGGGCGACGTGACCATTGCACGCAACTCGGCGGCGGTGGTGTCGGGCCGGCCCGTCGCGCCGGCGCCGCCGCTCTCGGTGCGCTCCACCAGCATCGCCACCGAGCCCGCCATGGTCTGCACCGCCAATTCGGTGGCCACGGCGCGGCTCAGGCCGCTGGCGACGGCGGCATCGATCAACGCCTCGAGGAACAGAAAGAAGTAGGCCGGCCCCGAACCCGACACCGCCGTCACCGCGTCGATCTGCGCCTCGGCGACCGTCAGTACTCCGCCGACGCCGGAGAACAATTCCGCCGCCTCCGACAGCTGCGCGGAGGTGGCGAACCGGCCCCGGGCCAACGCCGTGATACCGGCGCCGACCAGAGCCGGCGCATTGGGCATGACCCGGATCACCGGGTATCCGGCAGGCAGATGCGCCTCGTAGAACGCAGCCGTGACACCCGCAACGACACTCACCAACACCTGTTCGACGGCATCACTCTCGGCTCTGCTCGCCGCGGTTGCGATCGCGACGACCACCGATTCGGCGTCGGCGGGCTTGACGGCAACGATCACGAACGCGGCGTTCTCCACCGCCTCCGCCATCGGTGCGACTCGAACCGCATAAGTCTGTGCCAGATAGTCGGCCCGCTCGGGCACCTTCTCGGACACCACCAGTTCGCGAGCCGGACGACCGGCCCGAATCAACCCGGCGAGCAGCGCCTCGCCCATGTTGCCGCCACCGATAATCGCGATTCTGGCCATGGTGGAAAACCCTACCGACCCGGTACCAGCGCCAGCTGCCGGGATTGCACGATGATGCGCCCGGCGCTGTCGACGACGGTGTGATCCTCGTCGAACCAGTCCTGCCCGATCAGAGCGGCGGTGCACACGACCCGCAGCCAGCCGTCAGCCGGCAGACCACGCAGATAGGCGGTCAGTTGCACGGTGGGCGCCCAGCCGCGGCGGCCGACGGCATAGGACACCGGCAGTGAAATGTCACTGCACATGAGCGCAAACAATTCGTCGACCCGTTCCTGTCTGGGCCGAACCCAAGTCATGAAAACCGGGGCCTGGTCCGGCGCGACGGACTCCACCACAAAGGGGTGGATCACGGCGCCCCGGGCAATGTTATTGATCTCCGCGCCGGGATGGCCGGGTCCGATCGGCCCGACGTCGGCCGGCGGTTCCGGACCCATCAGCGGCGTCACCGGGTTGTCCGACATCAGCGGCGCCGCGTCGTGTTCGGGATCGCCGAGCGTTACCACCGCGTGCACGCAGGCGCGGTTCCCGGAAACCAGTTCGACATCCATCAGACCGATCCGGCGGCCCCGCTTGCGCATGGTCGTGACGACGCGCACCGGGCCGGGGTCGGGTGCGGACAGGAAGTTGGCCGACACCGCGACCGGCGCAGCGGCCACCGATCCCCCGTCGGCCGCCGTCTCGCGGTAGGCCTCCCGGGCGGCCTTGGCACATAGGGCGACCATCACACCACCGTGAACCTTCGGCCCGATTGTCCAGTGCTCGTTGAGATTTCCGTCGAACTCACCGGGCCGGTGATCGACCGGACGCAGGATCATCGCGTCGGAGAACAGCGGGACCGTCGTCGAACTCATGAGAGCCTTTCAGCGCAGCAGGTGCGTGCGGGCGAACTGTAGCGACTCGGTCAACATGGCATCACGCTCGGCCTTGTTGCGCGCCGCAGAAGTAGTCACCTCGAGAATGACATGACCTGTGAAATCACTGCCGGCCAGCATCTGACACACCTCAACGGTCGGCTGGGTGCCGCGGCCGGGCACCAGATGCTCGTCGGTGGCCGCACCATTGCCGTCACACAGGTGCAGATGAACCAGGCCCGACCCCATCCGACGGGCCATATCCAATGCATCCGTACCCGCCGTCGCGGTGTGTGACAGGTCGAGGGTGAAGTGCGCGTGGTTCCCGTCCAGTGGGTCATAGGACGGTGCGAACGCCGAGACGCCCGCGCCGGGGCTTCCGCCCCGGCGGCGCATGCGCTCGATTGAGGGCAGGCCCGATCCGAAGAACCGGTCGGCCCGAAACGGGAACATGTTCTCCACCGCGACGTGCACATCGCTGCGTTCCTCAAGCCAGGCCACCTGATCGCTGAAGCCCTCGGCGTAACGCCGCTGCCACCGAAACGGCGGGTGCACGACGACGGTCTGCGCACCGAGTCGCTCGGCGGCTTGAACGCTTCGGTTGAGTTTCGGGACTGGGTCGGCTCCCCACACCCGTTGCGAGATCAACAGGCACGGTGCATGAATCGAGAGCACCGGAACGTTGTACCGGCGGGACAACTGCGAAATGGCGCCCATATCCTGGCTGACCGTTTCTGCCCAGACCATCAACTCAACACCGTCGTAGCCCAGCTCGGCGGCGCATTCGAACGCCGCTTCGGTCCGCAGTGGATAGACCGAAGCCGTCGAGAGACCGACCTTGATCGCGGGGCGCACTGCCGAGTCAGGTCGACTGAAGGAGGGCCAACGGACCGAGCGTGACCAACGCGCCCACCGCAACCGCGATCAAGGTGCTGGCAATGTCCTCAGTCTTTCGGACCGCTCGGACCGCTACCACCAAACCAAGGATCACCAGAACCGAAAGCACCAGCGCCACAATGTTATTCCACCGCCAAAGCTGATCGAAGCCGAGGAACAGTCCCGCGCCGAAAACCACTGCCAGAACCGACTGCGCCACCGCCACCAGTCCATGCCGCAGGGCGGTCAGGGGGGCCTCGCGGGGCCGGGCCGGGGTGGCCGTGACCAGTCCTGCACCGGGGAGATCATCGTCGACCTCGATGACGCCACGGCGAGCTAGGTCGTCGGCGACGGTCTCACCACTGAACAGGGTGCCGCCCGACGACCGCAGATACGAGCGCAGTTCCTCGGCCACCTCGGCCTGATCATCGACGAGGCCGACTAAATCCACCGACTGATCGACCGGGTCGTAGGTCATCTGCTCGGCGCCCGAGGAGCGGCGCTGCGGCCGCGGATCGTGACTGAGTTCAAGTCCACGCTCACGGCTCGGCAGCGGCGCGCTGGACAGCGGCGGGAAACCCGCCACCGGCGCCGGTTCGGTGTAATCGACGTAGTCGGTGTAGTCGGTCTCGTCGGTGTAGTCGGCGTCGTCGGCGTCGTCGGTCTCGTCGGTCTCGTCAGTCTCGTCGGCGTAGACCACGACGGTCTCGTCAGTCTCGTCGGCGTAGACCACGACGGTCTCGTCAGTCTCGTCGGCGTAGACCACGACGGTCTCGGCCGACGCCGGTTCCTCGGCGACCGGTTCCTCGGCGGCCTCAGGTTCCGCCACCGGTTCCTCGACACGGATGACCGGAATCTCCCCGGTCAGCTCGGCCACCGTTACGGACTGATCATTGCCGCGCCGCCGGTGCCGTCGTCCACTGACCGGTGGCGAGCCGATGGTTCCGTTGCGCGCCAGCAGCTCCGCCACCGAAATCGGCCGGGTGCTGTCGGACGGGCTCATCGCTTCTCGCCTCTCGATCGGGCATGCCGCACCGACGTCTCCACCAATGCGGTTCCATCGGTCTGGCTGTCGAGCCGGCGCAGAATCACACCCTCGCGCAGCGCCCAGGGACAGATGTCCACCGATTCCAACGACATCGCTCGCATACTTGCCTCGGCCACCAGGGCGCCGGCCACAATTTGCGGCGCCCGCTCGGCACTCACTCCTTCCAGCTCGGCACGATCTGCCGTCGTCATCCTAGAGATGAAGGCTATGAGCTGACGCAGGCCATTGGCGGTCAGGGTCCGCTTGGCCCGGGGGCCTGCCGCCGAGGGCGCGGCACCGGTGAGCCGGGCCAGCGAGCGGAATGTCTTCGAGCTACCCACGGCGAGGTCGGGCGGGCCGGCCTCCAGCACGGACTTCCCGGCCTGGACCAGTTCGGTATCAAGCCACTCCCGCAGCATCGCCACCCGTCGGCGCCCCGGCGGGTCATCGGGTAGCCATTCCCTGGTCAGCCGGCCCGCGCCCAGCGGCAGGGACAGCGCGATATCGGGCGCCTCGTCGACTCCGGTGGACAACTCCAGCGACCCGCCACCGATGTCGAGGTTGATGATGCGCCCCGCACTCCAGCCGTACCACCGCCGCACCGCAAGGAACGTCAGCCGGGACTCGTCGACCCCGGTGAGCACCTGCAGATCCACCCCGGTCTGCGACCGCACCCGGGCCAGCACCTCATCGGAGTTCTTCGCGTCGCGCACCGCGGAGGTTGCGAACGCCATCAGGTCCGCACAGCCCGAACTGGTGGCGATCCGGGCGAACTCGTCGACCGTCTCGACGAGCTTGTCGGCACCGCGCCGGGTGAGCTTGCCGGATTCGTCGATCGACTCGGCCAGGCGAAGGGACGACTTGGTTGAACTCATCGGCGTCGGGTGCCCACCGCGGTGCGCATCAACCACCAGAAGATGAACCGTGTTGCTGCCGACATCGAGGACGCCTAATCGCACCCCTCCAACCTAGCGGGCGGGAGATGATCGTCTAACCTTTGACGTCGTGACACGCAAGCACCCCGGCGAGGTTGACTTGGACTTCCCCCGCGAGTGGGTGGAGTTCTATGACCCCGCAAATGACGAACATCTGATCGCCGCCGACCTGACCTGGCTGCTGTCGCACTGGACGTGCGTCTACGGCACCGCGGCCTGCCAGGGCACCGTGAAGGGGCGTCCCGACGACGGATGCTGTTCGCACGGGGCATTCCTGTCCGATGACGACGATCGCGCCAACCTCGACGCCGCCGTGGAGAAGCTGACCGACGCCGACTGGCAGTTCCGGTCCAAGGGCATGGGCCGCAAGGGTTACCTGGAGACCGACACCTTCGAGGACGAACCCAGCCTGCGGACGCGAAAGTACAAGGGCGCCTGCATCTTTCTGAACCGGCCGGGATTCGACGGCGGTATCGGATGCGCACTACACAGCAAAGCACTCAAGCTCGGCGTCGAGCCCCTGACGATGAAGCCGGAGGTGTGCTGGCAGCTGCCGATCCGGCGCAGCCAGGAGTGGGTCACCCGGCCCGACGGCACCGAGATCCTCAAGACCACGATCACCGAGTACGACCGGCGCGGTTGGGGCGAGGGCGGCGAGGACCTGCACTGGTACTGCACCGGCGACCCGGCCGCGCACGTCGGCTCCACACCGGTCTGGAAGTCCGGCGCCGCCGAACTCACCGAATTGTTGGGCGCCAAGGCCTACGCGGAATTGGCCGCGATGTGCAAACGGCGCAGCGGATTCCCGCTGATCGCCGTACACCCGGCGACCCGGGCGGCTCAGCCCTCGAGCTTGTAGCCCAGGCCGCGCACGGTGATCAACCGAACCGGATTCGCCGGGTCGCCCTCGATTTTGGATCGCAGTCGCTTGACGTGCACATCCAGGGTTTTGGTGTCGCCGACGTAGTCAGCGCCCCACACCCGGTCGATCAGCTGACCGCGGGTCAACACCCGGCCCTTGTTCCGCAACAGGTACTCCAGCAGGTCGAACTCCTTAAGCGGCAGGGCGATATGGTCACCGTGCACGCTGACAACATGGCGTTCGACGTCCATCCGGACCGGGCCGGACTCCAGCAGCGCCTCACCGAATCCGGCTTCGTCAGCGTCCATCCCGCGGCGCAACACGGCCCGGATCCGGGCGATCAACTCGCGCGCCGAATAGGGCTTCGTGACGTAGTCGTCAGCGCCGAGTTCAAGCCCGAGCACCTTGTCGATCTCACTGTCGCGGGCCGTCAGCATGATCACCGGAACGCTGGACCGAGCCCGCAACTGCTTGCAGACGTCCGTGCCGCTCATCCCAGGCAGCATCAGGTCCAGCAGCACGATGTCAGCGCCGGACTGGTCGAACTCGGCAAGCGCCGAAGGCCCGTCGGTCGCCACGCTGGCGTGGAAGCCCTCCTTGCGGAGCAGATAGGCGAGCGGGTCGGCAAGCGACTCCTCATCCTCGACGATCAACACTCGGATCATTGCGCCTCCTCTTCGCCGACCTTGTCGTCGGCGTCCTCAACGTCATCGGGATAAACGGGAATGGAAAGGGTGAACGTCGAACCGGTACCGGGTCTGCTCCACAGCCGAATATTGCCGTTGTGGTTGGCCGCAACATGTTTGACGATGGCCAGACCCAGGCCGGTCCCGCCGGTGGAACGGGAGCGCGCCTTGTCGACCCGGAAGAACCGTTCGAATACCCGGCCCTGATCGGCCATCGCGATCCCGATACCGCGGTCGGTCACGGCGATCTCGATATTGTCCCGGCGTCGCCGGCGGCTGATCGACACCATCGATGCGTCCGGTGAGTACGCGATCGCATTCGAGATGAGGTTGGCCACCGCGGTCACCAGCAACTGCTGATCGCCCAGCACCTGGAATCCGGTCGGGGCGTCGGTATTGACCTTGATATCAGCGCGGTCGGCAGCTACCTTGTGGCGCGAAATCGCTTCCTGAACAACAGTATCCACGTCCACCATCACCAGATCAGGAAGTCGTTCAGCGCCCTGCAGACGCGACAGTTCGATGAGCTCCCCGATCATGCTGGAGAGCCGTTGGGACTCGGTATACATCGTGCGTCCGAACCGCTGCGCGGACTCCGGATCGTCGGCGGACTCCAGCAGAGCCTCGGCGAGAACACCCAGCGCCGCCACCGGGGTCTTGAGTTCATGGCTGACGTTGGCCACGAAATCGCGGCGGCTGGCTTCCATTCGGGCCTGCTCGGACTGATCGTCGAGGTAGACCACGGCGAGTCGGGGATGTTCGGCATTCAGCAGTCGAACGTGGCCGTGTACCGAGAGTCCGCGGCGACCGGCGGGGACACCGCCGGGGGTGAGCAGATCGATCTCGACATCCGCGTCGGTGACGAATGCGCGCTGCGCGGCGGCCCAGACCCGGTCATCGAGGATCCGTTCACGAACCAGACCCAGATCGGCGGCGCGTTGGTTGCTGAGAACGACCTCACGTGAACGACCTACCACGACCACCCCGATCGGCGCGGCCGCCACCGCACGCGACAGAACATCAGAGACAGTCATATCGGACCCGGACCCCGCAGCGGACCGGCCGTGCGTGCGACGACGGGTGAGGAACGTGCTCATCACAGCACCCAGTGCCAGTCCGACCAACCCCGCGACGGTGACCCACGGTGCCGCCGCACCAACATTCACGCCCAAAGCGTACGCATCGGGCGAACGTCACGGAAACACCACGCGACCGAATCGAACAACGTCACAATTTTCGGGACAGGAGTTCGACGGATGTTAACCGGATGTTCTATTTGGCGCCCTGTTTGGCAACCGCGGCGGCACCGGCGGCGGCGGCCTCGGGATCGAGGTAGGTGCCTCCGATGATAAGCGGCCTGCCCGCGCCGTCGAGGTCGTAGCGCAATGGAACCCCGGTCGGGATGTTCAATCCGACGACCTCCTCGTCCGACATGCCGTCGAGGTACTTCACCAGAGCCCGAAGCGAGTTGCCGTGCGCGACGATCAGGACCGTCCTACCGGCGTTGAGGTCGCCCGCGATGGTCTGCTCGTAGTACGGCACGAACCGAGCCACCACGTCGGCCAGACATTCGGTGAGCGGGCCGCCACCGATATCGGCGTAGCGCGGGTCGGCGTCCTGGCTGTACCGGCTGCCCTTCTCAATCGGTGGCGGCGGGGTGTCGTAGCTGCGGCGCCACATCATGAACTGCTCGTCGCCGTACTTTGCCTTGGTCTCGGCCTTGTCCAAGCCCTGCAGGGCGCCGTAGTGCCGTTCGTTCAGCCGCCAGTCGCGCTGAACTGGAATCCAAAGCCGGTCGGCGGCATCGAGTGCCAGATGCGCGGTGATGATCGCGCGCCGTAGTAGCGAGGTGTAGACCACGTCCGGCTGCCGGTCGCCGGCGGCGATCAACTCGCCGGCCCGCACCGCCTCGGCCCGGCCCTGATCGGTCAGGTCGACGTCGACCCATCCGGTGAACTGGTTGCTCGCATTCCACTGGCTCTGGCCGTGGCGGAGCAGAATAAGCGTTGACTCACCCATGCGGGTGAGTGTCTCACGGCGTAGCAGGGCCCGGGAAGCCGTTGGGATCGTTGTTCACGTCGTCGTCAATGAGGTGTTCGAAAGCCTTCAGATTCTTCAGCGACTCGCCGCGGGCCAACCGCCAGGCCCACTCCTTGCGGATCGACGAGGCGAATCCGAGTGCCAGCAAGGTGTTGAAATCGTTGTTGACCGCTTCGAGGACCTGACCGAGGACGCGATCGATTTCGTCGGCGTTGACCACATCGAGCGCGATGCGGCCGATGAGGTAGATGTCGCCGATGTTGTCCAGGGTGTAGGCGACGCCGTAGAGGCGCCGGTTCCGTTTGAGCAGGAATCGGTAGACGCCCTCGAAGTTCTCGTCGGGTTTGCGGCAGACGAAGGCCTCGACCCGCACCGAATGCTCACCAATGCTCAGCAGCGTGTTGGTGCTCAGCTTGCGTTCGCCGGGCAGCTCGACGATCAGGCCGGGCAGCCCGCCGTGGGCACCGTCGTGACGGGTGTAGACCAGCCCGTGTTCGACGAGGGTGTCCTCGATGATCTGCCGCACGCGCGCCTCGGCACTCCTGGCCGGGGCCTGACCGTCGGTGCTCATGCCCGCACTCCTCTTCGTCTATTCCAGCGCCGCGGGGTGCGCCGGGCCAGCAGATCGGGCGCGGCGCTGCGCTGATGGGTGCGGCCGTAATCGGCGATGGCCCGGCCGTAACTGCCGAGGAGTTGATCGACGGTGTGATCCCAGGAGAACAGCGCTGCATGGGCGATCGCAGCCCGGCGCAGCGCATCCGCGTCCGCGTCGAGCACACCGGCGATCGCGGTGGCCCACTGTCGCGGATCATGTCCGGGAACCAACGTCCCACTGCGACCGTCCGCCACCGCCACCGGCAGGCCGCCGACCGCCGCTGCCACCACCGGGGTGCCGCAGGCTTGGGCCTCCACCGCGACCAGGCCGAAGGACTCCGAATAGCTGGGCACCGCCAACAGATCGGCCGCCCGGTAGACGTTGGCGAGTTGCTCGCGCGACTGCGGGGGTAAAAAAGTCACCCGGTCGGCGATACCGAGTTCGGCCGCCAACCGCACCAGGGTGTCGGGGGCTGCCAGCCCGCTGCCGGACGGCCCGCCAACGACCAGCACCCGAACACCGGGCAGTAGCGCGGCGGCGCGCAGCAAAACATCCGGCGCTTTCAGCGGCTGGATACGGCCGACAAACGCGACGATCCGCTCCTTGCCCGACAGCCCCAGCGCGGCGCGCGCAGCACCCCGGTCACCGGGGCTGAAGGTCTGCAGATCGACACCCGGATGCACGATATCGATACGCCGCGGGTCGGCATGATGCAGTGAAACCAGTTGGTGCGCTTCGTCTTCGGTGTTGACGATCAGACGATCCGCCTCGTCGACCACCTGCTGTTCACCCACCGCCCGCAGCGGCGGCTCCGGGGCGTCACCATCGGCCAGCGCGGCATTCTTCACCGCAGCGAGGGTATGTGCGGTGTGTACCAGAGGCACCGCCCAGCGATCGCGGGCCAGCCAGCCGACCTGACCGGATAGCCAGTAGTGCGAGTGCACCACGTCGTAGTACCCCGGTTCGTGATTGGCTTCGGCGCGCAACACACCCGCGGTGAAGGCACATAGTTGCGTCGGCAGGTCGTACTTGTCGAGGCCTTCGAATGGACCCGCAGCCACGTTGCGAACCAACACGCCGGGAGCCACCGGAACCACGGACGGTTCAGCAGAGGACGTCGCCCTGGTGAAGATCTCGACCTCGACACCGCGGCGCGCCATATGCAGCGCGCTCTGCAGGACGTAGACATTCATCCCGCCGGCGTCGCCGGTACCGGGTTGGGCCAACGGTGAGGTGTGCACCGACAAGACCGCCACCCGCCGGGGCATGACGGCAACCGGCAGATCGGTCAGGTCCCGGGGTTGCCGCACACTCTCATCTTTACACCCGTCAGAGCGTGCAGCCGACGAGTACCGGTTCGGGCACCAGGGTCACCCCGAAGGCGGCGTGCACACCGTCGCGGATGACGCGCGCCAGTGCCAGTACGTCGGCGGTGGTCGCCCCGCCGCGGTTGGTCAACGCCAGCGCGTGTCTGGTGGACAACCGGCATGGCCCGGCGCCGGGGAATCCCCTGCCGAACCCGGCCTGTTCCACCAGCCAGCCAGCCGCAAGTTTCACCCCGTCGAGCGCCGGGTAGTGCGGAACCGGGCCCTCGGCGGCGGCCTGCAGAGCCTCGAACCGCTCGCGGCCGACCACCGGATTGGTGAAGAACGATCCCACACTCCAGGTGTCGTGGTCCGCGGCGTCAATCACCATGCCCTTGGCTGAGCGCAATGCCAGCACCGTCTCGCGAACCCTGCCCGGCTCCGTCCGCTCCCCGACCGGCACACCGAGTGCGGCTGCGAGTTCGGGGTATCGCACCGGAGCCGAGCGGCCCGTTTCATCGAGATCGAACTCGACCTCCAGCACGATCGCCTACGCTGAGTTCTTCAGCACGCTGTGCCGGTAGCCGAATGCCAGTTCGGCTGCCGCGACCCAGCGCACATCGCCGGTGGGCCTATCCAGCAGCTTCACCCGCGTCATACGGTCGGCAACCTCGACTCCGTAGGCGCCGACGTTCTGCACCGGCGTCGCGCCCGTCGAGCCGGGAATGCCCGAAAGGCATTCCAGCCCACCAAGATTGGCCGTCACCGAGGTATGGACAACGTCGTCCCAATCGGCACCGGCCTCGGCGCGAAGCAGCCCGGCCGCCACGGTGACCTCGGAGCTTGCCAGCCGCACCACGGTGAGGTCGGTCAGGGTGTCGGCGATCACCACGTTGGAGCCGCCACCGAGCACCAGAACGGCACTGTCGCGGCGGTCGAGTGTGCTTAGCGTGGTGACGATCTGGTCGGTGGTGACGCAGGTGATGACGCGGCGCGCAACCGGACCGACCCGCAGCGTGGTCAGCGGGGCCAGCGGAACGTCCGCCGCGACTTGCGCGCCGCCGAAATCCTCCACGCCCGCTAACGTAGCCTCACCAGCTATGCCGCGTTCATTCGACATGGCCACCGATTACGACTGCAGCGTCGATCAGGTGCACCGCGTCCTACGTGACAAGAAGTACTGGCTGGCCCGACTGGCCGACTCCGGCGCCGACGAGGCACGACTGGACGCGATCGACCTCCGGGCCGACGGCGGTGTCACCGTGGTGACCACCCAGGTGCTGCGGGCCGGCCAGTTACCCGCACTGGTCTCCCAGTTTCACCGCGGCGACCTCGCGATCCAACGGGAGGAGAGGTGGGCCCCCGTGCTCGACGGCATAGCCAACGCCGTCATCACCGGAAGCATTTCCGGTGCCCCGGTCTCAGTAACGGGTCGTGGCGATTTAACACCCTCGGGGACCGGCGCCCGCTTGGCTTTTCACGCCGACGTCGCGGTGCGGGTGCCTCTGGTGGGCGGCAAGCTCGAGAAATTCATCGGCAACCAGTTGATCGAACTTCTCGAAGCCGAACAACGCTTCACCACCGGATGGATTGACGGGGACCGCTGAACCCACCGGTACCGTGACACCATGTCCCGCAGCATGGTCTACGACGTCGACGTCGCCGTGCCGGCCGCGGTGATGTACCGGAACTTCACCGGTATCGACTATTGGCGCGACCTCGTCGACTTCTACCGGGAGAACGGGGCCCGCACCGAAATCGCACACTTCAGCACCGATGCCAGCGGAACCGACGTCTCGTTCTCCCACATCATGAGCGCCCAGGACCTGCCGGCGATCGCCCGTCCCGTGGTCCCGGCATCCTTCACCATCATCCGGGTGCAGCATTTCGACCCGTTCTGTGAAGCCACCAACCGGGCCGCCGGCCACTATCGGGCCGAGGTACCCGTGGCACCGGTCGAGGTGACCGGCGACTACATCCTGGCCGATACCGCCGCCGGCAGCCAGATGCGGCTGGAGACCCGGTGCAAGGCGCGGGTGCCCATTATCGGCGGCCAGATCGAGCAACTGCTCGTCAACGGCCTGCGGATACTGTTCGCCAACGAGGGTGAGTTCACCGCCGACTGGATCGACAGTCATCGGTAGCCCCGGGCGCCCGATTGGCGTGCCCACGCGTGGCACGACTCCACCGATTGGCGTGCCCACGCGTGGCACGACCGGCGCCAACCGGCTCCGGCGGGCTGATCGATGGCTGATGCACTCGACTCGAGTGCGCGCCGCTTTGCACTCCACCGAAGTGCCGGTGGTCGTCGACCTCGGATACGGACGTGTCCCGGTGACCACACTCGAACTCGCCGCGCGGCTGCGTAGGGTGGCCCCGGCGGTGCGCGTCGTCGGACTCGAGATCGACCCCGAGCGGGTGGCCGCGGCCCGCGACGCCGCCACCGACGGCGTGGAGTTCGCACTCGGCGGTTTCGAGTTGGCGGGTCTTCGACCGGTGCTGGTTCGCGCGTTCAATGTGCTGCGGCAGTATCCGCAGGAGTCCGTCGCCCAGGCCTGGCAGACCATGGCGGCACAACTCGCTCCGGGCGGACTGATTCTGGACGGCACCTGCGATGAGGTGGGCCGGCGCTGCTGCTGGGTATTGCTTGACCGCGACGGACCGGTGAGCCTTACGCTGGCGTGTGATCCGCGTGCCATCGACGCACCGTCGGATCTCGCCGAACGGTTACCGAAAGTGCTTATCCACCAAAACGTTCCGGGCCAACCCATCCATACGTTACTCACTGCCGCCGACCGCGCCTGGGCAGCAGCGGCAGGCCAGTCGGTATTCGGTCCGCGCGCGCGGTGGCGGGCCATGCTGTCGGCGCTGATTGATGCCGGTGTTCCGGTGGAAGCACCGCGTCGCAGTCTGCGCGATGCGGTGCTGACGGTGCCGTGGACCACCGTGGCTCCGCCGGGCACCTGACCCGTGGCTCCGCTGACCCGTTGATCTGCGGTTAGGCTGACGGGCATGCGGATCGCGTGCGCGCAGATTCTGTCGGGCACCGAGCCGGCCGCGAACCTGACGCTGGTCGCCGACTACACCCGGCGTGCGGCTGACGCCGGAGCCCGATTGGTGATATTCCCGGAGGCAACGATGTGCCGGTTCGGGGTCCCGCTGGCACCGATCGCCGAACCGATCGACGGACGGTGGGCCGACGCCGTACGCGGTATCGCCGGCGATGCGGGGATCACGGTGTTCGCCGGAATGTTCACACCGACTGGCGACGGCCGGGTCACCAACACGCTGCTGGCCACCGGAGCGGGCGTCGAGGCCCGCTACGACAAGATCCACCTTTATGACGCCTTCGGATTCGCCGAGTCGGCGACCGTCGCGCCCGGCCGCACGCCCGTCGTCGTGACCATCGACGGTGTCGGAGTCGGGGTGACGCTGTGCTACGACATTCGCTTCCCCGGCCTCTACACCGAACTGGCCGACCAAGGTGCGAGCCTGATCACGGTCAGCGCGTCGTGGGGCGCCGGCCCGGGCAAGCTGGATCAGTGGACCCTGCTCGCACGAGCCCGGGCACTGGACGCGACCTGTTTCATCGCCGCAGCCGGGCAGGCCTACCCTGGCCCGGAGTTGGCGAGGGCCTCGAGCGCGCCGACCGGCGTCGGGGGCTCGCTGGTGGCATCGCCAGTGGGCGAGGTGATCGAATCCGGCGGCCCGGGACCGCAACTCGTGGTCTGCGATATCGACGTCGACACCATCCCGGCGATCCGGGACACCCTGCCCGTCCTGCGTAACCGCTCAGAGTTCGCACAGCGGGATAGGGCAGAATCGCCCGGGTGACGTACCCGCCGCAGGGCCCGCCC